>Ga0308409_1000322_pt1 | contig 26754 bp, 22 predicted proteins | sample HotsprSampleMSe4_FD_203469 | JGI IMG/M metagenome (GOLD analysis project Ga0308409, IMG submission 203469) | Hot spring phototrophic mat microbial communities from Mushroom Spring, Yellowstone National Park, Wyoming, United States - 20060912_MSe4 ... | reverse complement strand
AAACTGGTCAATGCCTTCCAGAAGGCCCTTCCTTCCTCTCCTTTTAAGGCGCGCATTTCGTTTCTTCCTGAGGGAGATACCGATTTTGTAACCCCGCAGGGGAGAAAAATTCCCATCCTGGAAATTGGCAACGCAGAAGCGCCGTGGAATACGCTGGTCTTTGAAGCGACTTGCCATGGAGGAGAAAAACTCCACTCTGCCACTCTTTTGAGCGCTTACTTTTCTCTTCTCAAGGAGGGAAGGGAAAGAGAGGAGATCTTGCAGAATGCGTATCTTGTTTTCCTGCCGGTAATCGACCCCGATGGCTGGCACAAGGAAACCAGAGCCTATGTGGACCGCAGCGGTGAAGAAGTGCATACTCCGGTGGTGGTCGGTATGCAACATATCCGTAACCTCTTCGGCTGGGAAGATACCAATGCTGTTTTTGGACGAAAAACCTCGCAACTGAGAAGTCGCCGGATTCTGGCACTCCAGAAATATCTGCTCCGGTTTGCCCATAATCTCAAGGTTTATTCCAGCCTTCACGAAACAACCACTTTCGCCAGTGAATTCGTGTACCGCAATGCAGGCATCATGCTTCTTGTGCATGACCATTTCAGCATTCGGGAGTGCGAAGAAATTGCTCGCCTGCGTTACCCCCTGAGAGGTTGGGAAAAACTGGAGTGTTTCTTCCGCAAAAAACTCTCTATTGCTTCACCAAAGTACCGCAGCGAACTCCTGGAAAATCATCCTTCCATCCGGAAAACGCTTGCCATCCGGAATTACATCCGCAAAAAAGGTTTGGCAATCTTCCCCGAAGCCTTTGAAGCCCTTTTCCGGGAACTCCCATTCTTTATGGAAAGAGAGCTGCCAGTATACGAGGGAATTTATCTCCTGGGTCCCCTCTTCTCAAAGGCAAAAATTGCCCTGGCCCCGGACTTTTACCAGTACCACACCGGCTGCATCGGTCGCACCATCGAGACCTTTTCGCAATCCCGACGGGAAAGAATTCTCCAGGGTTTAGCCTTCATCGACGGTACCTTGCGGGTGGAAGTAAAGGGGGAGAAATTCTAAAAACGTGAAACCCAAGCGCATCCTTCACCTGGAGATACCTCACCCTTTCCATCGAGACCGAAAATCCATGGTCATCTGCGAAGAAGAAGCAAAAATGACCTTCCGTAGAGTTTTCGCCTTGTTCCAGGGAGGGAAAAACACCCCTTTGCTCCATGAAGTGCAGAGCTTTTCCCCGGATTCCCAGACTCCCGAGCGAGTTCAAAAGTATACCGAAAGGCTTTTCCTTTCCTGGTTAAAAGAGTACCAGCATACTCTGGGAAAAGATGTTCTCCAGGTGATTTTTCTGGTGTTCCTTGCCTATGCCATCTGGAACATTGCCTTTATTCCCCGCATGGTGGATGCCCTCTTTATCCTCATGGGTGATTACCTGAATAACTATGCCCGGTTCGTACTCATCGTTTCTCCCCTCATCTATATGTTTTACCGTAAATTCCTCATCGGGGAGACCATCGGTTCCCATCTCAAGAATTTCGCCTTCCTGAAAGTCAAAAGATACCTCCGCCCTTCGGTTATCGACGAACTCCGGAAGGATTTAAAAAACCTATTTTCCACCATCAAAAATGCGGAAGTGCAGGGTATACTTCGGGAGCTCATGGCTACCCTGGAAAGAAAAGATCTCCACGGTATCAACCCCATTCTCTTGCGCCTCCGGGAAACCATCGTCACAGGGAACATGAGCTGGAAAGAACAGGAAATTCTGCAGTCGCTCTGCGAAGACCTGGAACGATGGCAGCATTACCATTTTACCATGGAGCCTGCTGTGGTCCACGCTGCTTTACCCTTAGCAGAGTTCTACGCATCCCCTTTTTATAAAGAATGGGCCCTTGGTATGGAAAATGCAGCTCGGATATTTTTGACCCAACCGACCCCGCAAAAGGCTCAGGAAATTGCCGAAATGCTTTTCCGGTTAGAAAGAAAACTCCGGATAGAATTAGCCAACCGCTGGGAACCCCATTATCTGGAAGCTCTGGCAGACTATTACCGTGAACTTCGCCTTCTGTTTTCTCTTCCCTTAAGAAAAAAAACGATATCCCCGCTTTGCTCGGCCATAAAAGACGACTTTTCTTTCCCCGCGGAAAGAAAATTTTCTCTGACCCCCTTCAAGACCGTGGTCCTTGTTCTGGTCATGTCCGCGGTAGTATTTTCTGTTTTTAGTCTCCATCTTGTGGATCAGGAAGATTTTCTCGTGGTGCGCCGCTTCATCCCCGGATGGCAGGGCTTTTGGGGTGAGAAAACGGAAATCGCGGAAAAGGGAATCATGCGGCTGGGAAGGAAAAAACTTCTTGTTTCCATACCCCGACCCTTTGCCTTTACCCACCGTTCCACCCTGCACCCCCAGAACGTCAAGGTGAACTTCATTTTGAAAGAAGTGGAACCATCGTTCCAGGGAGGGATCGTTGGGACTCTAAAGTACCTCTGGGACAAAGGCATGGCTTTCTTCAAAGAGGGCTACGGCAATGACTTCATCGTTCTGGAAGGAAACATCACTTTCCAAATCGAAGATCCCCAGAAATGGAAACAGTACGATTTTGATAGCCTGGGCAAAGCTCGTTTGGAAAGAGACTTGGAGAATTACCTGACTTCCTACTTTGAAAAACTCCAGGGAACTTACCGCGAGAATTTATTTGCCGAAGAGCCGGATAAGGTCAAAGAATATCTGGTCCAAGTATCGAGAAGCACCACCTTCAAGACCTGGGTACGTCGCTTCCTCTATCCTTCCCCCCTTGACTCTTACCGGGTCGGTTCGGTATATGATATGTATCTGGTGGGACTGGACTGGTTACGGCGGCATCCCCGGATGGAAAGCAATCCCGAATGGAGAGACTTCGTGGAACACGAGATGACCGTTATCAAGGAGAAGATGGAACAGGAACACGACGAACTGATCGCGAATCCTCTTCGGGTACGAAAAATGTTCCAAAATCCGAACCTCTTTGAGTTCGCAGACTACCCGGGGCTCTACCAGACTCTCCTCTTTATGGCCATCAATGAACTTACCAACAGTCGACTCATCGCGGATCTTCAAGATCGGGAAAAAGTTCAGGCTATGGGTCAAGACGCCCTGACATATCTCCAAAAAGAAAAGGCCGCTTTTCTCTCTGCCATAGGAATACAGCTCCGGTCGATTCACCTCGATATGGGAAGGGTCTCGTATCTCTATTATATGCGAATGCTCCAGCGAAGACAAAATCTCCTCTAAGAAAGAAGGATAAACATGGGCTGGAAAAAGTTTCTGAGTAACCTGGGAAACTGGGTGGTGAATTTTCTGGTGCTCTCGGTGTTCATTTTCTCCTTTGCTCTGATTTTTCTCTGCCACCAGTCCCTCCCCCCCAAAAGTGTCGGCATTATCCGGGAAGTCTGGAGCAAGGAAGGGGCGCTTTTTGGTCCCAGTTCCATCCCTTTTCGAATCCGGCTCGTCACCAACGATACCGAAAAACCCCTTTCGTTTTCCATCCAGCCCCCTCCCTTCGGGGTGGTCGAGGAAGTGTTCCCCATCGAGGCGACTTTTCCGGTATCCTTCGATGTTCCGCTCTGGCGCAAGGATAAAATCACCGGCAATCCCAACGACGGAAGCTTGACCTATCTCGGGCATGTGGAAAGTACGGTACAGGTCCTGGATTTCCAGAAATTTGCCCGAAATCTTGACCCCCAGGCCTTCAAAGTGGCCCTCCAGATAAATCCCTCACCATTTTTAACCTCTTTAGAAAAAAGTGGTAAACCCATTCCCGATCGAAGATTAGATCTCCTCAAAGAAATGCTTCGCTTTGATTTTTCCCGGGAAGTTCTGACCAGGCTGGGGCAAATTTCCCAGAGTATCGATTTCAAGATCTACCTGATCCAGAAAGCTCTGACCGGCAAGACTCTTTCCGCTTCCGAACAGAAAATCCAGGTCTGGAAGTACCTGGAAAATTACCCCTGGTATAAGCTCGAACCCCAGGAAATCGGTAAAATGCTTCAGGAAAACAACCAAATCCTGGAAAAAATTACCGAATACCTGAAGAAAGAAAGTGCTACCGACCAGGCTACCAAAGCACTCAAGACAGAAATCCAGGATTACTTCTCTCATTACATCGAGAAAAATCCTCAGAGTTATTCTCAGGAGCTCTGGGAATATAGTCTAAAAAAGGGGCTATCTTTTTCTCGTCCCCCTTCACCTGACGAGATCCGGGTCCTGACCTACGCCTATGTCCAGGACCATCTCCGTGTTCTGGAAGAGCTTCTCCAGAACGAGGAGTACCAGAAAACCACCCTTGAACGTTACGGAATCAGGCTCCAGGATACCAAGGTGCAAATCACCGAAGATCTGTTCTCCCGATATCCGGAAACATTACCTTAAGGAGGAAACATGCGGCTCAAAGACATCAAGACCTTTCTTTTTGATATGGACGGCACGGTTTATCTCGGGGAGCAACTCCTTCCCGGCGCCTTAGAATGCTTTGACACACTCAAAGAGAAAGGACGCAACTTCTACTTTCTCACCAACAATTCTTCCCGCCACGCAGGGTTCTACGCTTCCAAACTCCGGAAAATGGGTCTCTCCTGGTGTACTCCGAACCACATCATTACGTCCGGAGAAGCCTGCGTCTTTCATCTCCAAAGAATCAAGCCCCAGGCCCGAGTTTTCCTTCTGGGCACCAGGGAACTGGAGATGGAGTTTCTCAGAGGAGGATTCACCTTGGTCCAGGATGACCCGGACTTTGTGGTTCTGGGGTTTGACAAAACCCTTACCTATCGCAAACTGGATCGTGCCTGTGCCTTTATCCTGCAGGGTACACCGTTCTTTGCCACCCATCCAGATCTCGCCTGTCCTGGTGACGAACGACCCCTCCTGGACATGGGATGCATCATCAAAGCCATAGAGGCCTTTACCGGTAAATCCCCCCGGATTTTTGGAAAACCCTATCCGGAGATGATTGAGTACGCCCTCTGGCGCACCCAGGGGCAAAAAGAAACCATGGCCATGATTGGAGACCGGCTGTACACCGACATCGCCATGGGGAAAAGGGCCGGAATTACCACCATTCTGGTGCTCACCGGGGAAACCAGGATAGAAGATGTACCGGCGTCCTCCTGGCAGCCAGACCTGGTATTCCCCTCGCTCAAAGAATTCCAGAAAACCCTTACCAAGGAGATGAGTCAGGAATGACCCAACCACTTTTCTTGCAGATTGAAGGAAAATCCTTATCCTGTTCCTGCGGTCACACCCATCATATCCACACCCAGAAGACCCTGGTGGGGAATAACCTTCTTCCCCGTCTTCCCCAACTTCTCCGAGAAATTGCCCCTGCAAACAAAGTGCTTCTCATCTTCGATGAAAATACCTACCGGGCCGCCGGGAGCACCGTAGAGCAAATACTCAAAAGAGAGCAATTCGAAGTTATACCTGTACTCCTCAGGAAAAATCCGGGACTTTTTTATCTTGAACCGGATGAAGAAGCGCGAGCGCAAATCGGCGAATACCTTTACCAGAACCCCGATATCCTCATGGCGGTCGGTTCCGGGGTCATCAACGACCTGGTCAAATTCGTCGCCCACCGGGTTTCTTTACCGTTTTTATCGGTAGCTACCGCTCCTTCCATGGACGGATATCCCTCACCGGGCGCACCGATGATGGTCTCGGGATATAAGGTCACTTACCAGGCCACCCCTCCCCGAGCAATCCTGGCAGACCTCGATGTTCTTACCCAGGCCCCCATGCCCCTTATCCACGCAGGACTTTTGGACCTCCTGGGAAAGGTCATCGCCAACGCCGACTGGATAATGCGAAAAACCCTCTGGGAAGAGGATTTCTGTGACGCTATATGGCAAATGACCAGAGAAAATCTGCAAAGCGTGGTAGCCGAGGCCGAGAATCTCTCTTTAAGAAAACCTGAAGCCATATATGCGCTGACCGTGGCCCTCTTAAATTCCGGCTTCGGCATGGATATGATCGGTGATTCACGCCCTGCCTCCGGAGCCGAACACCTCATAGCGCATTACCTGGAAATCATGGCTCTCCACCGCTCCATCGACCCCTCACTCCATGGATTGCGGGTGGGCACCGCTACTGTTCTCATGCACAGAATCTACCGGCGTTTTCTGGAAGAGATGTCCGATCTACCCTGGGACCGGAAAACATCATCTGGTGAGAAGCTCGAAACCGTTAAAACTGCTTTTGGACCGCTCTTCCCCCTGGTGCAAGAAACCGTCAGGAAAAAGCTGGATATGGTCGTACCGCCCATAATCAAGGAAAGACAGGTTCAAAAACAGTTAAAAGAAGCTGTTGCAGAGAAGCTGAGCGTCCTTACGAACCCTCTGGAAGTTCTCAAGAAAGCCCAGGCCCCCGAACATCTGGTAAGCCTGGGCTTCCCCAAAACGATGATCCGTGAAGCATTTCTCTTTGCCCGTTTCCTCCGGGAAAGAGCGACCATCCTCGACCTTCTCGACCAGATCGGCCTGCTCGAGGAGTACGTCGACTGGGTTTTAAAAGAAAATCAGGGAACAAGATAGAACCGGATGAGTTGCTCCAGCCGACTCTGGGAAACGGTGTCTTTCACCGTACCTCTCACCACGCCATATCCATCCACAAACACGAAAGCAGGCACCCCCGTTCCCACCAGTTGCCGCTGGACCCGTCCGTAATCATCGATGAGCACCGGAAAAGTCCAGCCATAGGGCTGGACAAAATCGCGAACAATCTGCTGGGCATAGGAAGTGGTGCTGGCGATGAGAGTTCCAGAGGTACCCTGCTCGTTTACGGCAATTCCCAGGAATTCCACCTGTCCTTTGTACCTCCGATACACTGATTCTAAAAACGGTGCTTCATCCTGGCAATGCGGACAGTAAGACTTAAAGAAAAACACCACAACCGGTGTGCCCCGAAAATCTCGAAAGCGCACCTCGTTCAAAGAGAGGTCCGGAAGGCCAAAATCAATACCCCCATCATCTCCATCCCCAATACCATTACCGGGGTTATTATCCGTATTGTCTCCATGGTCTGGAATAGTATTATCCCACATGCCACATCCCGAGAAAACCAGCACCAAAACCAAAAGAAACACCAAACCTAAAACGCTTCTTTTCTGCAGCATCATGCTCACTCCTTTTTGAGTAAATTCGCTAATTCGTCAACAATTGCCCTCACACCATCAAGACCCTCCAGCGGTTTCTCGGAACGGCGAGTATTCTCCAAAAGTAAATCCCACACCGCTACTCCCTGTCGATAAAATTCCAGAGCTTTTTCTTTTTGCCCTTGTGCAACATAAAAATCGCCCACGCTTCTGTACGCCAGAGCCAGATGTTCATACATGGCAGGGATAAACGGTGCCCGGGAAACCGCCTCACGGAAAAACGAAAGGCCCTTTTCAAACTCACCCTTTTCGACATAGAGAAGCCCCAGGTGTTCTAAATGGGTATACTTGAACGGTGAGAGGCGATACGCTTTCCAGGCCTCTTTCTCACTCTCCGTCCGCCATATTGCATTGCCATCACTCAAAAAGAGCGCTCGGAAGGACTGGCTCAGGGCCAGATGGACTTCGGAATTCAAAGGATCGAAGCGAGCTGCATCCCGGTAAAAGGCAATGGCATTGCCTACGTCTCCCTGTTTGAGCAGATACTCTCCTACCATACCCTGTTCGATTCCAAAGGCCATGAGCGACACCAGAACCAGAAATGCCACACTCACCAGAAACCCCCATCCAGAACTAAAGATGAATTTTTTTGCCACAACCTGGACTTTATCCCGTACCATACCACCCAGAATACCGGCAAAAAACCAGACCGCAAAGTGGTATGCTCCCAGGGAAAAGTTGATATCCAGAAGTCCATGCGCAAAACCCATAAAAAGCACTCCCAGAATTCCCAGAGCCAGGATGGTTTCTTGAGACGAAAGGTACTCCCTTGCCTTCCAGGTCTCCCAAAAAAGGAAAAAGAGTAACCCAAGCATCAAAAGAATCCCCAGAAATCCTCCCTCCACGAAAAGCTGAGCATAGAAATTATGAGTACTCTCGGTAAAGTAGGGAGCCGATTGATAACCAAAATAGAGCACTTTCCATACCCCTCCCCCCCAGCCGTTCAGGGGCCTTTCCAATCCAATCTTCAGAGCGTCTCTATAGAAGGTGAACCGCCCCACCACATTGGGGTCGGAAAGAGTAATGCTCCGAATCCGCTGCGCAAAATGCGGCGGAAGAAGCTGCGAGTATTTTCCAAGAAGAAAGGCCACTATCCCTCCTACCCCGAGAACCACTCCCAGCAGAGCGTAAACCCGGTTTGAAAGCTGCAACCATCGCTCATCGTGTTCCAAAAGAAATTCGGTAGCACCTGCCACCAGAAACGCTCCTCCCAGGAAGAGCCCCAAAAACTGTCCCCCACGCCCATCAAAGAGGTATCGTTCCAGGAGAGGAAAGAACACCACCAGCGAGAGACCCGAAATGACCTCGATCAGGAAAAGGCGGATTTTTGCCGCTCTTGGTAAAATCACCAATAAGAAGAGGAAGACGAGAGGAAAAACGAGAAAATTTCCCCGCGAATAGGTAAATACAACCCCTCCAAGGATCAGGAAAGAAAGGAAAAGTGACAGCCACCGCCAGAATCGCCGCTTTTCAAGGAGCGCGAAGATCAGAATCCCAAAATACGCCATGGAGAAATAGGCGGCTGCAGTGTTGGGATACTGAAAGTTGGAATAGATTCGCCCCCCTACAAACAGCTCCCGCAAACTCATATAGGTCGGCAAAATGATCGGCGGCACAAGACCAAAATGGTAAAACAGGCTCAGGAAGATAAGAACACCAGCACTCACCCCAAAAAGAAAGAGAAACCACCGCTTTTCAATTCCCCGAGAAGAGGAAGTGTACTCCACGATGAAAAAGAGCAAGAAGAAGGTAAAATAGGTCAGAAACTCCCGTAGAGCCAACCCCTTGTCGGCAGCCCAGGGAATGTTCACAAGATACAAAAGGGTAAGAAAAAAGAAACTCCACTCTACCCCGGTCTTCAGGGTCATTTTTTCCTGAAAACCAAAGAAACGAATGAAAAAGAAAATTCCTGCTATCAACCAGAAAAAGATATAGAAGCGAAAGCGTTCAAAATCGAAATACAAACCCCGATAGTACGCCGAAAGCAGGGTGAGCAGGAAAAGCCCCCCGAGTAGATGTGCATCGCGGAAAATTTTGATTTTCTTTCTGGTGGTCCTATTCTTGCGCCCCTTCATAGAACCGAGTATTCCTCAACAAAACTCTGGTTTTTCCTATAAGTATATCCTATTTCCTGCCCATCTGTAAAGTTAGCGGATTTCACAGGAAGGGCACTCGTTGCTTTTTCTTTTCGCTCGGGGTGTGGCAACCGTCCAGAAGCCCACTTTCTTCTCCTGGGCCTCCTCCTGAGCTTCGATGAAATATCCGAGGAGGTTCCTTCCTACGTCTCCTTCATCCAGAGTCACCAACCCCTCTCGCAGAAGTTCCGCATTAACGAGAATGGGTTCTTCGTTTCCCGAAGAGGAAATATAGAGGTACCCCACCCAAACTTTCTCCTCCGGACCATGTCCCAGGGCGAAATCAAAAGCAAGCTCTTTTTCCCTGGTCAGCTCCTTAACCCGTTGCAAAGCCCGTTCGTAAAGTGGCTCGTTTCCAAGCGTCGGAACGATCCCGGCCAACCGTATCCGGACCCTCTGCTCAACTTCTTTCTGGAGCACCTCCCCTACCAGGATATGCGGTCGAACCCACCTGACCACCCTTACAGCAATGAGTGACTCCTGCGAAAAAGCAACCTGCACCAGCGAAAGAAGTAGGATCAGAATTACCCAGGTGATTCTTTTCAATTGTTTCACCCCCTCACATTATACGCTTTATTCTCCGGCCGGTTCTACACAGGGCGAAGCAACCACGAAGTCCCGAGCGGTTTCTTGAATCCTTCCCCTGAGTACTTTCCCCACCTGGCTCCGGGAAACACCCTCCAGGCGGACCGGAATATAATTCTCTGAATATCCTACCCCAAACGGTGCCCGGAAAGATTCCACCAGCACCTCCACCGTTTTACCCAGAAACTGCCGATGATACCGAAACCGACTTTCCTCGGCAAGGCCAAGGAGCAATTTTTCTCGCCTTTTCTTCTCCGGATACGGTATTCCCATCTCCTTCTCCCACCGAAACGCCGGCGTTCCGGGGCGGGAGGAAAAGAGGAACACATGCATACGCGAAAATCCCATTTCTTCACAGAAACGGAAAGTATTCTGGAAATCATCTTCGGTCTCTCCCGGAAAACCCACGATGACATCGGTGGTAACTGCCACCTCAGGCATCATCCGGCGAAGCGTCCCAACGAGCGAACGGTAGCGGACAGTGTCATAACCCCGCCCCATCTTCTCCAAAATTCGGTCACTCCCACTCTGAAGGGGTAAGTGGAAGTGGGGACAGACCCTTCGGCCCAGGGAAAAATAGCGTTCCAGAAAATCCTCCTCAAGGGCAAAAGGCTCCAGAGAACTCAGGCGGAAGCGTACCTGCGCGGTGACGCGCACCAGAAGGTCCAGAAGCTCAATGAGGGTAAAGGAGATATCTCGACCAAAATATCCCAGGTTGATTCCACAGAGAACGATTTCCCGGACACCTTTTTCCTCTAAATCCTGCACCTGTTTTACAATTTTTTGAGGTGACTCACTCCGTACGCCTCCTCGAAGATGCGGTACAATACAGTAACTGCAAAAGTGGTCACAGCCATCTTCCACCTTTACCCAGCTTCGGACCCGTGAAGGATACCGAACTTCCGGCGATATTCCCTGCACTCCAAACTTCCCTACATACTCCAGGATTTCTTTTTCCTTCTCTTGGGATGTTAAGACCACCACCCGTTCATCCCAAGGATTTTGCGCTTCCTTCCGGAGTAGACGAGCCGCGCACCCGGCGAGAAGCACCAGAGCCCCGGGGTTACGACGTAAAGCCTGACGCACCATCTGACGGGTTTTCCGCTCCGCTTCCTGTGTCACAGCACAACCATTGATAATGTACAGGTCGCTTACCTCAGAAAAATGAACCACCTCAAAACCCTTCTCAAGTATATCTTTCATCAGGGAATCACTTTCGGCCTGATTCACTTTACAGCCCAGGGTTTTCAAGGCAATCCGCATAGACACCATCCAGAAAACCCGAAAGGATTGAGGCACAAAAGAAACCGGCGGTCTCGCTACGAAGGATTCTGGAAAAGAGCCTGACCCGAAAAACTCCAGGAAGGGAAAGGAGATCTTTTTTCTCCTCATCGGTAAAATCTCCCTCTGGACCGATCACCAGAGACCAGACTTTTTCCTCCATTCTTCGTTGCATAAACCTCCAGAGAGACTCCGACGCCGAGGCATCGGCCAGGAGAATTATCCCAGGGATATTTCCCAGAGTGGAGAGAAAATCGTTCCAGTCTCTCACAAGCCGCAGCTCCGGAAAAAGGAATCGACCTGATTGTTTACAGGCACTGAGAATGATTTTCTGCCAACGCTCCATCCGGCGTGAGGAAACAAACGAGGCCACGGAACGACGCGCGGGAAATAGACCGATGGTCGAAACACCCACCTCGGTTAATTTTTCCACCAGCCAATCCACCCGGGAAGGAGAATGGAGGAGGGCCTGCCACACTTTAATCTGAAAAAGGGGCCTTTCTTCGCCAACTTTTTCCTCCACCTTTACCCAGAATTTACCCTCCCGTTTTCCAAGATACAGGCCCTGAAAAAGTTTCCCCTGTCCATCGCTCAAAAAGATGCGATCCTGAAAACCAATCCGCTCGACCTGCAGATGATGGGCCTCCTCAGGCAAAAGCGCTATCACATCTTGCTCTTTCAAAAGGGGATGAAAAAAGAAGCGACCCATACAGATGGCGTTTACTCTTCGGGATGGGTAAAGGCTTCTTTAAGCCGTTCAAAAATCCCGCTGGATCTATTTTTCTGCGCCGGAGCACCCCGCTCCATTTCCCGTAATTTTTCCAGCAATAGCCGGTATTCCCCGCTTACCTGATGTGGCATCCGGAGCTTCACCCGGACAATCTGGTCACCCCGGAAACCGGTATGGGGATCGGGAAGGCCCTTCCCCCGTAAACGGAATACGGTCTCGCTTTCGGTGAGAGGAGGGACGTGGATTCGCTCCGTCCCGTTGAGCGTAGGAACCTCAACCTCATCACCCAGAACGAGCTGGGAATAGGAAAGGGAAAGAACATAGTAAAGATCTGCGCCTTTACGCTCCAAAAAACGATGGGGCTTGACCTTCACGGATATATAGAGATCTCCCGGACTTCCTCCGCGTTCCCCTACCTCTCCTTCACCGGTAATCCGTAACCTGTATCCGTTGTCCACCCCCGCAGGAATTCTTACCTTGACACGTCGTTCCCGCCTTACCTTTCCGGTTCCCCGACATTGGGAACAGGTATCTTCTGGTACCCAGCCCCTTCCCTGGCAATACCCGCAGGTTCTCGAGGTCACAATCGAACCGAAAAACGAGGTCTGGGTATGACGAACTTCACCGCTTCCTCCACAGTGTGAGCAGGTGATTCTCTTCTTTCCACCGATTCCCTGACATGCCGAACACACTTCGGTACGCTCAAAAACGACTTCTTTTTCTGTTCCAAAGGCTGCTTCTTCAAACTCCAAGGTGATCTCGACCTTCACGTCCTGACCGCGGGTAGCCTTCGCACTCCGAGCCCGGCGCGTCTGGGAACCCGTCCCAAAGAAAAAGTCGAAGATGTCTCCAAAACCCGAAGAGAGATCCCCAAACCAGTCGAAGTCTGAGCCAAAGCCACCGTAATCACCCGGCGCCTGCCCTGTAAAAGCACCGTGTCCGAAACGGTCGTACATGCTCCGTTTCTCGGGATCCGAGAGAATCTGGTAGGCCTCGTTGATCTCCTTAAATTTCTCGGCCGCTTCTTTATTGCCGGGATTCATATCCGGATGATACTGTCGCGCTAAGCGCCGATAGGCCTTCTTAATCTCTTCCTGGGTAGCATTCCGCCCCAGCCCTAAAACTTCATAGTAATCTCTCTTCATGCCCATACTTTATATTATATCATACGGCAGGAAGCCCTTTTCCGGAAGGCGATGCGGTCCTCGGCAACTTTTGATTTTCCAAAAGTTCCCTACCTTCCTCCTAGCACTACCCGATAACGGTGAATCCCCGGTTATCGAAAAGGATCTCCCTCAGAGCTTTCGGTGAAGCGCAATGCTTTGTCCAGAAGGCACCAATGTTCGGCACCGATTTCTGCGTCTTTAGCCTGGAGTGTGGTCCGCAGAAGATATAACCTGAACACTGGCGAAAAAGCGCTCCACGAAAATGGAGCGCTTTTTCGCCTCCGGTTTTACTTTCCTTCGTCGTCAACTACTTTATAGTCGGCATCGACCACGTTCTCATCTCTGGAACCGGTCGCACCAGAAGAAGTACCCTCCGAAGAGTACCCACCCGAAGAAGCACCGGCCTGAGCAGTCCTCTGGTAGAGTTCCTGGGCCATGGTATGGGAGGCCGATTGGAGCTCCTCCATCTTACGACGGATATCAGCAATATCGTTCCCTTTGAGCGCTTCCTGGAGGCCGGCAATCGCACGTTCCACCGCCGATTTTGTGGAAGCAGAGAGTTTATCGCCTGACTCTCTGAGCGTCTTCTCCACCGTGTACACCAGGTTATCGGCCTGGTTGCGTAACTCCACTTCCTCTCGTTTCTTGCGATCCTCTTCGGCGTGAAGTTCCGCTTCTCGAATCATCCGGTCAATTTCCTCTCTACTCAGACCACTCGAAGCCTTAATGGTGATGGCCTGTTCCTTACCGGTGGCCATGTCCTTGGCCGAAACATGCAGGATGCCATCGGCATCAATATCAAACTTCACCTCAATCTGGGGCACTCCCCGGGGTGCCGGGGGAATACCGGTCAACTGGAACTTGCCCAGGGAGAAGTTATCTCGAGCCATAGGTCGTTCTCCCTGAAGAACATGGATTTCCACCGTGGTCTGGTTATCGGCCGCCGTGGTGAAGACCTGACTCTTGGAGACCGGAATGGTGGTATTGCGCTCGATGATTTTGGTAAACACCCCACCCAGGGTCTCGATGCCCAAAGAGAGAGGAGTCACATCCAGGAGAAGAACATCCTTGACTTCTCCCTTCAAAACTCCGGCCTGGATAGCCGCTCCCACCGCCACCACTTCATCCGGGTTGACGCCCCGACGGGGTTCCTTCTTGAATACCCGTTCCACCACTTCCTGGACCTTAGGCATCCTGGTCATTCCCCCGACGAGAATTACCGCATCGATATCCTCAGGCTTTAACCCTGCATCCCTCATGGCCTGCTCGCAGGGACCGATGGTCCTTTCGATGAGGTCCATGGTCAACTGCTCTAATTTGGCCCTGGTGATGGTCATCACCAGATGCTTGGGACCGGTCTGATCGGCGGTGATGAAAGGAAGATTGATTTCGGTCTGCAAAGCGGTGGAGAGCTCACACTTAGCTTTTTCGGCCGCCTCTTTCAAGCGCTGCAGAGCCATCTGATCTCCCCGCAGGTCAATACCCTGGTCTTTCTTGAATTCATCGATGATGTAGTCCATAAGCCGGCGGTCAAAGTCATCCCCACCCAGGAAGGTATCACCAGAAGTGGATTTGACTTCGAAAACCCCGTCACCGATTTCCAGAATGGAGATATCGAAAGTTCCTCCACCCAGATCGTACACGGCAATAATCTCTTCTTTGCCCTTTCCCAGACCGTAGGCCAAAGCCGCTGCGGTCGGTTCGTTGATAATCCGCTTCACCTCTAAACCGGCTATCTTTCCGGCATCTTTAGTAGCCTGACGCTGGCTATCGTTGAAATAGGCCGGAACGGTGATCACCGCTTCGGTGATTTTCTCCCCCAGATATTCTTCGGCATCTTCCTTGAGTTTACGCAGGATCAACGCCGAAATCTCAGGAGGAGTATAGACACGGTCTCCAACTTTTACGCAAGCCTCACCGTGCTTACCGGGAACAATTTCGTAAGGCAAAACCCGCCGGGCCTTTTCCACCTCCGGATCGTCATAACGGCGACCCATCAAACGCTTGATGGAAAAAATGGTGTTCTTGGGGTTGGTGATGGCCTGCCTTTTGGCCAGTTGCCCCACCAGAATTTCGTTCTGCTTGGTAAAAGCCACTACCGAAGGTGTCAAACGCGACCCTTCTTTATTGGGAATAACAACAGGTTGACCTCCCTCTAAATAGGCTACCACAGAGTTCGTGGTGCCCAGGTCTATTCCAATTACTTTCGCCATGGTGCTCATCCTCCTTCTCAAGCCATTTTATCCTCTGAAGTTCGATTCACGACTACCTGTGCCGGACGAATGACCTCATCGTGAAACAGATACCCTTTGCGCAGTTCCTCCACAATTTCATAATCTTCCCTCTCAGGAAGGGAAACGGTGCTCACCGCCTCATGGTATTTGGGATCGAACTTACAACCCTCTACGGCGAGCTGTTTCACCCCTTCCTTTTCCAGCAACGCCACAAACTTCCGGTAAATGAGCTCTACTCCCTTATAAAAGGGATTCACATCCAGATCTCCCTTTTTGCCCTCTAATAGAGCTTTCTCCAGGTCATCGAGAATGGGCAGAATTTTCAGCACAAAATCTCGATTGGCAGTTTTGACAAAATTCTGCCGATAGAGCATTTCCCTTTTACGGAAATTATCGAACTCGGCCTTGAGTCTCTTGAGATGGTCCAGATATTCTCCGGCCAGTTTTTCCTGCTCCTCGGATTTTTTCCGTTCCTCCTCCAAGGCCGACCTCAAGCTCTCCAACTCCTCCTGGAGGGCGCTATTCGACATCTTTATCTCTGGACATGGCTTTTCGTGTAACTTTTCAGAGGAAGATTCTCCATGCTCTTCCTTCATTTCGACCACCCTCCCTTCTTTTACCTTCTTCAACTATTACATTAAATCATCGTTTCCCTCTTTTGTCAAGTAAGGTCAAAATTTTTTTGTGAAAAAAATTGGGGCACTTTCTGCCCCCTCAAGAAAGCGTTACTCCTGGAAACCTCTTACACGATATAACCCCTGAGGAGTTGCTGCGCTAAAAGGATTCCCCGCAATTTGCTCTCTTTATCCTTTTCAAAACTCCGGTCTTCGTGCTCCACACTGATCACGTAATCATAACCAACCTCGTAAAGGGCGGTGATAAAGGCATTCCAGTCGATATCACCGGTACCGGCCACTTTATCCACGTACCATCCAAAGCCGAAAATACCCACCTCGTTCAGTCTATCCCAGAGGATCTTGGTATCCTTGGCATGAACATGGAAAATCTTCTCCTTGAAATCATGCACTACCTGTACATAGTCAATCTGCTGCCAGATAAGATGCGAAGGGTCCAGGTTCAATCCCAGGTACTCCGAAGGAATACTCTCAAACATCCGGCGCCAAATGGAAGGAGTGGTGGCAAGGTTGGTGCCTCCAGGCCAGCGGTCGATGGAATACAGCATGGGGCAGTTCTCAATGGCCAGTTTTACTCCATGGTCAGCAGCAAACTGTACCAGCTCGGGAAAAACTTTTTTGAATTCCGCCAGTGCTTCTTCCACATTGGTTTGAGGGTCTCGTCCCACAAACGTCCCCACCACCTTGACACCGAGCATCGCCGCAGCCTTGATGACCTTTTTCAGATGCTCATGGTAAAAACGACGATTCTCCAGGTTGGGATCGAGATTATTCGGGTAATACCCCAGAGAAGAAATTTCCATGCCGTGGGATTGGAAAAGTTCCCGGATACGAGCCGCTTCTTCCTGAGTGAGCGCTTCCACATCGATATGCTGGGTACCGGCATACCGGCGCTTCTCAAAGACTTTGGGCCAGCAGGCCACTTCCAGCATCCCGAAACCATGCTGGCTTGCCCAGGTTACCAATTCCTCCAGGGTCATCTCCGGCAAACACGCGGTCATAAAACCCAGTTTCATCGTAACCACCTCCTACCGAACGGCAATCCACTTTCCCGTCCGAGCGCTTTCCAAAATGGCCTCACACAGGGTTACCTCTCGTAAACCATCAGCAAAAGTGGGAAAGTTTCTCTCTCCTGAGGACTTATTTTGTCCATCGAGGAGCAAACGGTACACTTCTCGGAAGAACTGTTTGGAAGTATCGGGAAACCCTTCGTTGTGACCCCCGGGGAAAGAAACAATATTTCTGGTGCTCGCGCTTAAAAGCGAAGGATCCTTCATCAAGATTTCGTTGGCTTTGTCTCGTCGACCAATCCACAGTTCGTTGGGTCTTTCTGAATCCCAGGAAAGGGCACACCGGGAACCATCAATTTCATAGTAAAGCCGGTTCTTTCTCCCTGCTGCTACCTGATTGACGGTCAAGACCCCATGGGCACCATTGGCAAAATGGAGCAACACCGAGGCATGGTCTTCAGTATGAATGGGGATCGACTGATAATCCTCAGGCTGCAGAATTTTGCCGGCATAGGTTTCTACAGGCTTGAGAGGCTTTTTTCTCGTAGTGTGGAAGGTGGCAAAATCGGCGAAAACTTCCCTCACGCGCTGGCCGGTGATGTACTCCATAAGATCCAGCCAGTGAGAACCGATATCAGCAATGGCTCTTGACTCACCACTCAGCTCCGGTTCCAGGCGCCAGTTATAGTCAGTATCATAAAAGAGCCAGTCCTGGAGATAGGAACCATGGACGGCAAAGACCGTACCGACTCGACCATCTCTCACCATCTCTTTGGCCTCCCGGGCCAGGGGATAGTAGCGGATGTTAAAGTGCACTGCGTGGAGGAGATTTTTCTTCTCGGCGAGCTCGAGCAGTTCCTCCGCCTCTTTTCTATTCATGGCCAGGGGCTTCTCGCAGATAACGTGTTTTCCGGCTAATAACGCGTCCCTGGACATCTGGTAATGGAGATAATTGGGGGTACAGATATGGACAATTTCCACCTCTTCATCCCGAAGAAGTTCCCGATAATCACCGTAACAGCGGGGAACGGCGTACTGCCCTGCCTTACAACGGGCTACCTCTTCATTAATATCTGCCAGAGCAATCACCTCGGCCAGAAATGTTCTCCTGGCCGCTTCAATGTGTGCCGGACCAATAAATCCTGTTCCAATAACTCCCACTTTGACTAAGCGACTCATCCTATTACCCCCTCTTCCAATCGTTCCCTGGCCCAGGTAGCCGAGCCGATGACCCCTGCATCCAGCCCCAGCTGGGCAGGAACGAACTGAATGGTTTCTACCGGAACCATAAAGAGCCTTTCCTTCAAGCCTTTGCGAATACTCTCAAAGAGGAGTTCCCCTACCAGAGCCACTCCTCCCCCGATGACGATCATTTCCGGATTCACCACCACGCACACACAGGCCAGCGCCTGCCCGATGTAAGCCCCGGCTTTTTCAATGATCTCAATCGCTACCCCGTCCCCTTTCTGCGCCGCCTCGGCGATGACTTTGGGATTCACCCGGGAAAGGTCGTCACCGACGAGATCCCGGATGAGGGTATCGTTCTGCTGAACCAGAGCCCGCAAAGCCTGGGCAACCATAGCCGGTCCCGACGCATAGGCTTCCAAACACCCCTTGTTGCCACAACCGCAGCGCACTCCTCCCGGTTCTACGGTAATATGCCCCAGTTCTCCGGCGCCGCCATCTTTACCGATATAGAGTTTTCCATCGATGACCACTCCTCCCCCGATACCGGTTCCAATAGCCATCATCACCATGCTGTTGACTTCCTTTCCGGCTCCGAATCGCTTCTCGGCCAGAGTGATAGAGCGGACATCATTAATCACCGCTACCGGAAGGGAGAGTTTTTTCTCCAACCACTCCTTCAGGGGCACATCCTTCCACTTGTTAGGAAAATTGGGAAGTAAATGGCAGACCCCGGTTTGCCAGTTGAAAAGCCCAGGAATTCCAATCCCCGCTGCCCATACCTTAAAACCTCTCTCCTCAAACCGCCGGCACAGCTCCAGGCCTTCTACCGCAATATCCTCTATGACCTCTTCTGCTTTCCGCATCGCCCGGGTAGGAATGACGCTGCGCTCCAGCACATGGCCATCTTTATCCACCAGGGCAATTTTGGTGTTCGTCCCTCCCAGGTCAATTCCCAAAAAGAGCGCTTTGGCTACCATCGATAACCCCCCTAAAACTCGATTTCTCGTCGAATCTGAGCCTGATCCGCTACCAATTTTACCGTAAAACGGAGACGATCGCCACGAGCTACCGATCGGGTCAACTCTACCGGCACTTCATTCCTGAGATAGGTGAAACGTTCGATGATGAAGGCCGGTGAACCTACCCGGCATCCGAGACTCCGAGCCTCATCTTTTCTGACTTTCCCCACTTCATAGGTCTCATAAGCATGGTCAAGAAGAAGACCGTATTTTTCCCGCAAAATTGCATAGAGCGACCCCCGTTCCAGGTCTTCCTTCCAGAGATTCGGACAGAGATAGACCGGAACCAGGGTTCTTTCGATCAAGATAGGCTCATCATTAGCCATTCGTACCCGCACCAGCTTATTGACCTGGCGATTTGCAGAGGGGAGCCGAAGCAACTCCGCGAGTTCCTCATCTACCTCGATCACCGTTTGCTCGAGGAGTTTCGAGCTGGGCCGCAGACCCAGCTCCATCATGTCCTCGCTGAAACTGTAGAGTTTGGGCAACCGCCTGCGCAGCTTGGGCGATGCGACGAAGGTCCCCTTACCCTGTTTTCGATAGAGAAATCCCTCATCCACCAGGCTTCTCACTGCTTGACGTACCGTAATTCGACTCACCCCATAAATCCTGCACAGCTCGGATTCAGAAGGAATCTGGTCCCCGGGTTTCAAAACTCCACTCAGCATCTGGCCTTTGAGAATATTTTTTAACTGCTGATAGAGAGGGACGTTCCCTTCTTCAATGGTGTTCCTCACGAACATCCTCCTTCAAGCTGCCTTCACGTTCTCCCGGAGAGAACCTTGAGGCCCACGGGCCTCAAGGTTCGATCTCGGTAGGAAGATTGGCTATCAATGCCCGGTTCGCATTGAGCACTAGGTCCTTTTCCAGAGTTAAACCCAGGTTTGCTCCATCGGTGACCGCACCGCGGAGGTTCCGAACCTCTTTCGCATCACCGATTTTGGCTACCGGCAATCCGGCCTCAAGAAGAGTATCGTAAAGCTCGTCATTTGGCTCGACTTTACCCAGGACCACGTTATTCACTCTTATGATCTGACGCTGGAATTCGCTGTCCTGAAGCACCACCTCACCGTTGGCCCTCACCTCGATCACGGTGGTTTGAGGAATAACCGTCACCGGGTGCTTGAAGGTTCGCAGGGACAGGCCTTCTCCATTCCCTCCGGCGAGTCTTTTGAGCATTACATCCCGATGGCAGGGTTCCATCCAGGAAGCAAACTCCCGGTTTTCAGTGACCACGTAAACTTTCTTGCCCTCAAAACCCAGCTTTTCCACCGCATCGGCAGCCCCAAAGTGGTCTCCCCAGACGAGAACCGTTTCACCACACTCCACGGGCTCCTTCTTGTCCCCAGGATAATAGGCGCAGGTCTTGTTTTTGCACCGTAACACATCCTCAAAAGAAATGACGAACGGAAGATCTATCCCCGGGATATCCGGCCGGGCTACCTTTCCGCCGGTAGCCACGATCACGGCATCAAAGGAGCGGAGTTCTTCTACCGTGGGTACAGTCCGGTACTTCACGGTGACACCGAGTTTAACCATCTGCTCCCTGAGCCAGTCAGCATACCAGCGCATTTTGCTCTTGGCAGGAACGGTACAGCAATAGAGGATGGCTCCCCCCAGTTCTCCGCTCTTTTCAAAAATGGTGACCTGATGCCCCCGCAGAGCAGCAATGCGAGCGGCCTCCATCCCTCCCGGTCCTCCCCCAATGATAGCTACCGCAAGAGGGGTCTCGGACTTTTTGAGATGGATAAAACGCTCGTCTCCCATGGCCGGGTTAATGGCGCAACGGCATTCTCTTTTAATCATCAGTGATTCCTGCCAGCAACCCACCAGACACGAAATGCACTTGCGGATTTCTTTCACCTTACCGTCTTTAGCTTTGTTAGCCCAGTAGGGGTCAGCGATGAGCTGACGGGAGAGTCCTACCATATCGGTCTTGCCCTCGGAGAGAATTCGCTCACAGTAGGCCGGATCTCTCAGGGTGTGACTGGTAATCACCGGAATCTTGACGTGTTTTTTGATTTCTTCGGCGGTATACGTATTCCAGCCCTGAGGGTAGTACATGGGGTCCATGGTAGGACCGGGTACCTCAAAGATGCCGGCACTGATATCCAGGAATGCCACGCCACTTTCTTCCATCAATTTAGCAATTCTGATGCTCTCATCCAGAGTCCTGCCACCCTCGATCCATTCTTCTCCCGAGTAGCGAATACCCACGGCAAACTTTTTGCCGCATTTTCTCTTGATACGGTCGATGATTTCCAGCACAAAGCGCATCCGGTTGATGAAACTCCCTCCAAAGCGGTCATTACGGCGGTTCACGTAGGGACTCATAAACTGCGCAATCAGATATCCATGAGCTCCGTGCAATTCCACAGCATCAAAACCGGCCTGCTGTACCCGCCATGCCGCTTCGGCAAACTTTTCGATCAAATCATAAATCTCCTCCACCGTCATGGCCCGGATGGATTTTCCGTGGGATACCTCCTCAGCATAGACGACTTCATGTCCCGCCGAACCAGGAAGGGAAACCACCATATCGGTCGCTGAAAAAGAGATCTTTACGGGGCCAGGCAGCCTGCCGACCGGGATGCTGGAGCTGAACGGCACATCGTGCCCCATGGCGGTGCATGGCCTCTGCAAGGCGCGCCAACCCGGGAATCATGGGGTCCTCGTCAGCAGCAAGACAGGTAACCGTGGGTCTCCCGGTGGCTTTATCCGGAGTGGTGGCACCCACGATGATGAAACCACAACCACCTTTAGCAATCTCTTCATGGTAGGTAATCACCCGTTCATTCACCGATCCATCGGCGTTGGCGGAACTGATATCGGTGGGGACATGGGCAATCCGGTTGGGAACTACAAAGTTTCCGATCTCAATGGGAATAAAAAGATGGGGAAAATAGGGATTTTTCATGGTTTTGAAGCCTCCTCTTTTCTATTAACAGCAACCACCTGTCTGAGCCTTCCTTTTTTTACACTCTTCCAGGATTTCCACCGTTTTGGTAGCACCGAACCTGGTTGCTCCTACCTCTCGCACCCTGAGAGCGGCATCCAGATCCCGCACCCCTCCGGCCGCCTTGACCTGAACCTTTGGGGAAACGCTCTGGCGCATCAGAATAAGATCCTCAATGGTGGCGCCCCCTGGAGCAAATCCGGTAGAAGTCTTCACGAAATCAGCCCCTGCTTCTTCGGCCAGCCGACACCCAATCTGCTTTAACTCATCGGTAAGGTAACAGTTTTCTAAAATTACTTTGACAATGGCCCCATGCCTGTGAGCCACTTCCACCACTGCCTGGATATCTTTTTTCACATAGTCGAAATCCCGGCTACGGAGTTTTCCAATGTGAATCACCATGTCGAGCTCTTCGGCGCCGTCTTTCAGGGCTAACTCGGCTTCGAACACCTTGGTTTCGGTCCGGTGCGAACCATGGGGAAACCCCACCACCGCTCCCACCTTGACTTCGCTCCCCGCCAGAATCTTCTTCGCCAGAGCCACATCTGAAGGCCGACAACACACCGAAGCTACATTATACTTCTTGGCGATTTCACATCCTTCGATGATTTCCTGCTCGGTTAGCTCCGGACGCAGGAGAGAATGGTCAATCATCTTGGCAATCTCTTCACAGGTATACTCCACAGCATAACCCCCTTCATATTGTTATAACAATATATCTATATGCTATTGTAACGAGGGTAAATCCGTTTGTCAATCAAAAAAACGCCCAACCTATACCGAAAACTGCAGTCCTTCGTCGAGCATGATGAGATAGTTTTGAAGCGGGATGTAGTTGGCAACGGAGTTCCCTGAACCCAGAGCGTAACGTCCTCCCTGCATACCGGCCTCAAGGACCGAACGCACGTAGCGACGGAGCTTTGTCTCTTCGAAGCATGCCAGGTAATCGACATCCACCCCTCCCAGTACTCCTACCCGGTGACCATAACGTGCTTTAAAGGCAGTAACCGGAAAAATTTCCTCCTGGAAGGAATGGAAGGCGTCGATTTGCACTTCTTCGATAAATTCCTCCATTAAAGGGAGAATCATTCCACAGGAATGGAGGAAATAACATTTTCCCCTGGCGTGGCATAGAGATGAAAGCTTTCCGTGCCAGGGGAGAACAAACTGCCGTAATACTTGAGGTGACACAAAGGTGGAAGTCTTATATCCCAGGTCATCACCCTGGAAAACCCCCACCACTCCGGGAAGGTCGAGAAGGGTCCGGTAAAAATGGAGCAGAATTTCCCCCACCTGCTGAAAGACGGCCACAACCAGTTCCGGCTCATCGTAAAGGAGATAGGAAAGCCCTTCCAGTCCCAGGAGATTCTCGCTGACCGTCTCAAAAATTCCCCCACAGGCGTTGACTAAAAGCCCCATTCCCTCCGGAAGAAGAGAAACCAGGTACTCATAGAGAGAAAAATCAAAGTTTTCCACCCGGGGCCAGGGATAACGTTCCAGATCTGCGAAGGAAGCGATGATGCCTCTGCCTTCCTCCACCCAGGTTCTCTCCCCTCGAGACAGTAAAGCCATGTCTTCCCCTACCCGGCTACGTCCTGGAAATTGCAAGGTGAGACCGGGCACATCGACGAGTAAGCAGTAATCGTAACCCAGGCGAGAGAAGAACGAAACATATCGCTCTATGGCTCGTTTGGGATCTCCGGGATGAGGAGCAACCTCGACGTTAAGGTATCGCTCGCCGAAAGCCGCCACGATTTCCGGATCTACCAGGAGTTCAGCAAAGTGGACCCGGCGGGGTAAGCGCTTTCCCTGGATATTCTCCAGAAACCCTTCCCAGTCTGGCTGGAATTTGCCCTGCAGGATATACTCTTCGATACGCATCATGGCCCGTATTTTCGGTTTTTCCAGAGCATTTGTAAGCGTTTTTTCAGGTTGCCTTCGTATCCCCGCTCCGAAGGCTGGAAATAGACCCGGCCCTGAAGTTGCTGGGGAAGATACTCCTGTTCCACAAACCCTCCGGGGAAATCGTGCGCATAGCGGTATTCCTTCCCGTATCCCATTTTTTTCATCATGGCGGTCGGTGCATTCCGCAGATGCAACGGTACCGGCAAAGATCCGTATTCCCGCACATCCGATATCGCCCGCTCCAGAGCCGCATAGGAAGCATTACTTTTGGGAGCACAGGCCACATAAACCGTGACCTGAGCTAGCGCCAGCCTCCCCTCCGGTTCCCCCAGAAACTCAAAAGCCTGGTGAGCTGCCACTGCCAGAAGCAATGCCTGAGGATCGGCATTACCTACGTCCTCCGAAGCACAGGCCACGAGACGCCGCAGAATGCTGCGCGGATGTTCTCCCGCTTCGAGCATCCTCGCTAGCCAGTAAAGCGCTGCATCCGGATCACTTCCCCGCAGGCTCTTGTGGTATGCCGAGAGGAGATTATAGTGTTCTTCCCCAAATTTATCATAGAGATGGAAGTTCTTGGCCAAAAATTCCCGGACAAAATTTACGGTTAGGGTCTTTTGCTTTTCGCTTTGAGCAATAGAAGCGGCCATCTCCAGGAGATTCAGAGCCCTTCGAGCATCACCATCGGCAATTTGCGCCAGAAAGCGCAGCGTCTCTTCCTCCACAGTTAGAGGAAGCCCTTTTAATCCCCGCTCATCCCCCAGGGCTCTTCGGAGAAGCACCATAATACTCTCCACCGATAAGGGCTGAAAAACGAGCACCTGGGTACGGGAAAGAAGCGGAGCAATGACTTCAAAAGAGGGATTCTCGGTGGTAGAGCCAATCAAAGTCACCGTTCCCTCTTCCACGTAGGGGAGGAGAATACTCTGCTGACCCTTGTGGAACCGATGGATTTCATCGATGAAAAAGACCGTTTTTCGACCGTAAAGTTTCAGGTTATCTTCGGCTTCCTTCACCGCATCCCGGATTTCTTTGACCCCCGCAGCCACAGCACTGATGGCAATCATGGAATAGTGACATGCTTTGACCAGAAGCTGCGCTACCGAAGTTTTTCCACTCCCCGGAGGACCCCAGAAGATGAGTGAAGGAAGAATTCCCGAAGCCACAATTCTGCGCAAAATCCCATTTTCCCCGGTGAGGTGTGGCTGTCCCACCACCTCATCCAGAGTTACCGGACGCATCCGGAAAGCCAGAGGCCGGTGCTTTTCACCCTGAACCTGAAAGAGTTCTCCCTCTTTGGAAATGGACCATCCCCCCACCGCCACAATCTCATAGAACCACTGTTCTAATTATACCCCTTTTGGGGATGAAAACAAGTCCTTGTATAGGTTCACGTCATGTGGGACACTCGGAAAGTCCAGTATCTCTCAGGTACTCCCAAGGCTCCTCTCCCTAAGCTCCAGGGTGGTCTTTTCCGATTATACACCTTTTCAGTCCACCTTTCGAGGTGGAAATTCATGGTGTCAAGATCCACCTCCTCCTCGTAGTGCAGAGAGAACCCTCCCGGAAGGTCCGATTGAGCCGTTCCACCATTCCATTGAGTTTGGGAGATCTTGGAGGAAGGACGAAGAGCTTGATACCGTATTCCTGCGAGGACCCTCAAATTCCCCATAGAATTCACTCCCTCCAGTACCTCTTGGTTTGAGCGGGAAAGGGGGTACCTTTCGGAGTTCCTCGAGGAACACCCTGGGAAGATTCCGTGGCTTGCAAATGGAGGGAGGAAGAGGTCCACCGCAAGATAAGGTCTTTGGCGGGAATTCCCGATACACCCTTCTCAAAAAGGGGACGACTCCTGAGGTATCGATGGCGACAAGATCCCGGGAGATTCCACCTCGCAGTCTTTGGGTTTTCTCATGACTCGGGGTCTCTGATTCCCCCGTGGGCTTTTGGTTTCTCTCCCTCAAAAGACCCCGGGTTTTGAGGGATTTGAGGATTCTCCCCACCGTGGAAGAAGAAACGGTGAAACTCTCTTTCCTGAGGAGGACGGTGAGCTTTGCCTTCGAAGAAGCGGGAATTCCTCCCGGAGTCTTTGAACCCGTTCCACAAGCTCTAAGGTCCATTGGGGCTTCCGGATCTTTTTGGGCTTCTCGATTTATCCTTCTGGGCTTTGGAGGTTTCTGGGGTTGAACTTTTTCTTCCACCGAAAGGAGGCTTTGGGCTATTCAATCTTTCGCAGGTGATGCCACAGGGTGGGTTTGAGCAAAATCGAGGACTTCAAGGCGAATCCTTCCCTTTTTGGAGAGTCCATGGACTTGAGCGAGCTTAGCGATTGAGCTTCCGTGGGGAAGCTCACCAGGTGCATGGATGCTCCAGAATATGCCGGAAGAATCCTTGTTCCCTTTGTGCTACTCTTCATACAGGTGCAGGGCCTCCCTTCTCTTCGGTTTTTCGGTACCTGGGTGAGGATACAGATCTTTCTTCCTTTTTGTCTTACCTCTCGCAGATCTCTTTGAACCTATTCATTGCATGTACGGGTTCGCCCTGCAGGTAGGCCGAGAGGCAAAAATGGCCACACCAATATAGGTATCTTGGAATCATGAGCTTCTCCCAGAGGGGAAATTCCAGCAAAAGAGAGAAGAGAAAACCAGAGATAGAGTTCAAAAAGTACATTAACCTCACCACACCCAACCTCCAGATGACATCCCTACCGGAACAGGATATAATAGTAAAAAAGGGGAGCGTAAGAGGAT
>Ga0308409_1000315_pt1 | contig 27014 bp, 17 predicted proteins | sample HotsprSampleMSe4_FD_203469 | JGI IMG/M metagenome (GOLD analysis project Ga0308409, IMG submission 203469) | Hot spring phototrophic mat microbial communities from Mushroom Spring, Yellowstone National Park, Wyoming, United States - 20060912_MSe4 ... | reverse complement strand
GCATATTGTTTTTAGCGACCTGTTATTGGTTAATTGACGCAAAAAAATACGATGGATGGACAAAACCTTTTTTAGTTTACGGCTCTAATGCGATAACAGTTTTTTTTGCTTCGGGCGTTCTTGCAAGAATATTAACGATAGTTAAAGTAGAAGGGGGAAATGCTGCAGGTCTTTTATTTGAAAACGGATTGCATAAAGTTTTAGCTCAAGAAATAACATTAAAAGATTACTTATTTGCAAATTTGTTTTTAAGCTGGTTAAGCCCGATAAATGCATCTCTAGCTTTTGCTTTAGCGTATGTATTAATTTGGCTGGGATTGATGTGGATTTTATACGCTAAGAAGATATTTATTAAAATTTGAATGCGAGAATAAATTTTATTTGTTTAATAAATTTAAATTATTTAATTTTTAAATTATTAAAAGTAGGCGATTTATGGGAACATTATTAAAAAATTTTTCTACAATTGCCGAGCTTTATTTAATTTTAGGAAAAGAATACGCTAAAAAAGGGGAAAAACCTTTGCTCAAATATCGCAAAGATGGCAATTGGGTTGAAGTAAGTTATGAACAATTTGGCGAAGAAGTCGAAAACTTTGCATTAGGATTGCATAAATTAGGAGTGAAAGCGGGAGATAAGGTAGCTATAATTTCAGAAAACCGTCCCGAATGGGTATATTCCGATATGGCTATAGTTGGATTGGGAGCAGTCGATGTTCCAATTTATCCTTCTTTGACGGCGGATACAATAGAGTTTATACTTGATAATTCGGAATCTGTGGGAGCTATAGTTTCTAATAAGTATCAACTAAATAAATTATTAAAAATACAAAAAAAGCTTAATCATCTTAAATTTATTATAGTTTTTAATCAAAAGGATTGTCCAGAAAATGAAGAAAACATCTTTACATTTGCGTATGTTCAGGAAATTGGAAAAAAAGCTAAGGCTGAATTAGGAGATTTTTTTATAGAATCTTGCAAAAAAGTAAAAGAAACAGATTTGCTTACTATTATTTATACTTCAGGAACGACCGGAGAGCCAAAGGGAGTAATGTTAACTCATAAAAATGTAGTGTCAAATGTTAAAGCTGCCGTAGAAAGCTTGCCAGTCGATAAAAATGATGTCTTCCTTTCCTTTCTGCCTCTATGCCATATTTTTGAAAGAACTACTGGATATTATACCGCTTACGCTTGCGGTTGTCTAGTAGCTTATTCTGAATCAATCGATACAGTCGCTCAGAATTTGCTTGAAATAAAACCTACAATAGTGACAACTGTTCCGCGTTTGTTTGAAAGAATTTATGGAAAGATAAAGAAAAATGTCGAAAATCAACCTGAATTTAAACAAAAACTTTTTAATTGGGCTGTTCAAACTGGCCATGAATATAGAAAAGCATTAAAAAATAACTCTTTAAATGTAGCATTGATTGCAAAATACAAATTAGCAGATAAATTAGTATTAAAAAAAATAAGAGATAAAACAGGCGGAAGAATTAAATATTTTGTAAGCGGCGGAGCGGCTTTAGCTCCAGAGTTAGGCGAATTTTTTGAAGCTCTTGGTATTATTATTTTGGAAGGATATGGGCTGACAGAAACTTCTCCAGTGATTTCCTGCAATAGATACGATAATTATAAATTTGGCACGGTAGGCAAAATCTTCTCCGGCGTGGAAGTTAAAATTGCTTCCGATGGTGAAATCTTGGTCAAAGGTCCTAATGTTATGCAGGGATACTATAAAAATAAAAAGGAAACTGAAGCAGCTTTTAGCGACGGTTGGTTTCATACTGGAGATATTGGCGTTTTTGACGCCGAAGGTTTTTTAATTATTCGCGATAGAAAAAAACACTTGTTCAAAACTTCGGGTGGAAAATATATTGCTCCTACGCCTATTGAAAATCTCTTTTTGCAAAGCAAATATATTGATCAATTTGTTTTAATCGGCGATAGAAGAATGTTTCTTACAGCTTTAATTGTGCCAGATTTTGAAGCGATTAAAGAATATGCAGACTCTAATAATATTTCTTATGAAAAAGTAGAGGATCTTGTTCAGAAAAAAGAAATTTATGATTTAATCGAAAAAGATTTGGCTGTTTTGCAAAAGAATCTTGCAAGTTTTGAAAGAATAAGAAAGTTTACTTTATTAGAACAACCTTTTAGTTTAGAAAGAGGCGAAATCACTCCAACAATGAAAATTAGAAGAAAAGTTATTGAAGAAAGATATAGAGATCTGATTGAAAATATGTATAAAGAATTCGAGAAATAATATTCATTTTTAAATTTGCGCAAGCCAATCTCGAAAAAGGTTGGCTTTTTTTATTATCAATCAGAAATGCTTTTTATTTAATTATTTTTTTCGATAATTTAATAAAAAATTATTATCATTTTTAAAAGCAGCTTGCGTTTTTTTTTAATTTCATTTATATTCAAAATCTAAAATAAGTTGGGTTTAAAATAGCATATGAAAAAAATTTTATTTAGGATATTTTTATTATGGTCTTTTTTTGTTTTTAATCGGGCGGCTATTCCCCAGCAATTAAATATGACTTTAAACTTAAATCCTTATCCATCGCCGTATTATAGCGATTGGCAAAGAAATCCGGCTTCAATTGGATTTGTTACCGTATTTAATAATATTAATTATTCCGGAAGAACTGTATTTTCAATTAGAATTATTCAAGAAAATGAGGGATTAATATTTGAAGGGAAATCGGTTCCTATTTATATTCATTCTGTTCCCGTACAAACAATTTTGGGAAGCTATATTGCCGACTTTGACGAAGTAAATTTGCCAAGCGATAAATTTAAAGGCATAGCGATACAAACTGGAAGATTAGGGCAAGGAAATTTTACTTTATGTTTGCAAATATTTGATCAAATTACCGATCAGCCCTTGAGCGACGAAGTATGCGGCAATTTTTTTATTAATTATCCAACGCCGCCAAGGCTAATATATCCTATAGAAAATGACACGCTCGAAGCGGCTATATATTATCCAAATTTTCAATGGACTCCTGTTACAATTCCTTTTGGTCAAAAGGTTAGATATGTCTTTACTTTAGTCGAAGTTTTGGAAGGACAAACGAAGTATCAAGCTATCGAATCTAATAGGCCGCTATATGAAAACAAGTTTTTGATGACAAATAGTTTAACCTATCCAGCCGAAGCTTTGCAACTTGAAGGCGATAAAACTTACGCCTGGCAGGTTCAAGCTCTTGACGAATATGGACTGCCTTTAACGCAAAACGACGGCAAAAGCGAAGTCTTTAAGTTTTATAAAAAAAAAGGAGAGGTTTTTTACAAGCCTCCTAAAAAAGTTATGGATCTTTTGCCAATAGTTCCTTTCGATAAAGCGATTGCATATAACAAAAAGCCTGTTTTTAAGTTTAGAATTAAACCCGAAGAATTTCCTAATGTAATTTACGAGTTAGTCGTCGCAAAAAAAATTTTCAAAGACGACGATGAAAATTTTGCAAATGCCGTTATTTACAATAAAATTATTAAAGGTTCAGACAGCAAGCTTACCCCAGAAAAAGAATTGCCTTTAGAGCTTAATTCGAATTACATTTGGAGGATTGTCGCTTTTGACACGGTTGAAAACGAAATTATTCAATCGAGCGAAATAAGAAGCTTTGCTTATAAAAGCATACCAAAGTTAGAAGCTCCTTATACTCAAATTTCAGGTTCGATGGAATTTATTTATGCTGATCCGCAGGCGGTTCAAATTTTTCCGCCTGTAGTTAAAAAGAAGAATTTAAAATTAGTTCTCAAATATAGCTTAAAAGTCAACGATAAGAGACCGTTAAATAATCCAAAGTTTGATTTTGTTCCTGAAACGCGAAAAGGTTGGATACTATTGCCTGATTCGTTGGCAAAAAATTTCGGCAACGATCTAAATAAAACTATTTCCGTATGTCAAACTGACAGCTCTGGAAATTTTGTATTTAAATTTGTAGCTTTCGATACTACAAAACTTATACAAAAAAACTATAATTTAGTTTTTTACGCTCCCGATAAAGACAGCATTATTTATAGCGGGGATGTTTATAGAACGGCTCGGATCGTTGTGGACGATCCTTACTTTTTAAGCCCAGACGAAGATATAATTTTTGATTTATTTAAGGAAAATGAAATAGGAAAAATTACTTCGCAGGTTAGAGTTTATACCTTAAAACTTTCGCTAAAAGAAGCTCCTCTAATTCAAAAAACTTTTTATGCTGGAAGAGCTCTTGACAGCGTAGCTGTATATTTATTAAGAAAAACTGTTCCCTATAATTTGCCTTTTGACAAATGCTTGCCTTTTGCTGATGAAAAGGATAGTTTGATTAACATGAAAGTAGTTGCCAAAAGAATGTCAGACGCAAAAGGCGAAGCTGAATTTCATTTATTGTCTTTAAATATTAATCCTATTGATGAGTTCTTTTTGTATGCCGAAAGTTATTCGGATGGAAAACATTATCATAAATCGGAATTAATTTCTTTAAGATTTAATTACTCATCTTACGATGGAGGGCGTTTTTATTATACTAAGAAAAATTTGTTTTCTAATGAAATTATTAGAATTGATTCTAAATTTGAGTCGCTGCCTTCAAAATTTATCGTTCCTAAAGACAATTCCGTATTTAATATAGAATACGCTCATCCGATCGTTTATTCAAATTTGTATTTATATCCGAGATTGCCTAAAATTATCGGCTATTGCGTAGATGGAGAAGAGCCGACTAAAATTGTAAAAAATGTTAAAGCGACTTTAATAAGATTAAATCCTTGGGAAATAGAATTAGAAAAATATTCGGATTTAAACGGAGTTTTTGTTTTTGATAATCTTGAAATTAAGCTTGACACAGTTTATCCTTTCATTCCGATTTATCCGAAAAGAAAAGTAATAGTCGAAGCTCCTGGGTATTATCCTTTGGTTATTGATATTTATGGAAAACAACCAAACGGAGTTTTGAATTATGGCGAAATCATTAATTTAAAATCTTTAGTTCTAAATAGAATTCCGAAAGCTAAAGCCGCTATTATAGACGAAGACGGAATGGGCGTTCAAGCTTTTGTTAGAGTTGGCGACGGTCCTTATGAATTTTTAAATCCAGGTTTGCAAAAATTTAACAATAAGTTTTACTACGATTCTGTTTATGCTGTTTTAAATTCTCCTTCGTTAGGAAAGCAAAAAATTATTTTTATTCCTAGAGCTAAGAAAAATTCTTATACTATAGACACTTTAGAAGCTATTTATTCAACATATAATAACGATTTTGGGGAAATTAAAATCGTTAAAAAGAAACATAAAATATCAATTTCTGTTTTAACTGACGACTCGTTAAATACGCGCTCGGTAGTTGGAGCTAAAGTTATTTTGTATAATGGAGCGGAAAAATTAGAACGAATGAGCGACGAACAGGGAGAAGCCGTATTTGTATTTGATTCTTATCAAGAAAGATTTAAAGTCGAAATAATGCCTCCATTGCATTTAAACTTAGAAAAATACATTGGAACTATTGTCAACGCGCCTTCAAAATTAGTAGAATATTATAAAATAAAATTAAAACCAGCCGCGACATTATATGGAAAGGTATTGGATGAAGAAGGCAAACCTGTAGATTCAGCTTTAGTTTTTGCCGATCTTGGCAAAACAGAATATTATACGAGCGCTTTGACAAAAGAAGATGGAACTTTTGTTATAAGCGGATTGCCGTTTAATTCAAAATTTTCGTTGTATGCGAGTAAGATTTCAAAAGATACTACAATAATTGGAGAAATAAGAGAATTTGAGTTAAATCCAGAAAACACTCCTTTTCCTATCGTAACATTAAGAGTTAAATATTCCGATAAAATCTTTTTGCCTAAGCTGTTTAATTTGCCGGTTTATCTTTACGAATTGGAAGAAATAGATACGTCTACCTACAAAATTTCAGGAATGTTTAAAGATTTTCAGAGCAACGAACTATTTTCGAGCAAAGAAAATGAAACATTTTTAAGATTTAAAGATTTTTACATTAAAAAATCTAATCAAAGAAAAAAGGATAAGTTGAATTATTTCTACGGGTTGCCAAAAGATTCGGTATTAATTTTTGAAAATTATGAAACGACAGTTTTATACAAAAATTTTCTGCCTGTAAAAATTTTTGACGATAAGCCTTTGCGTTTAGAAAAAATAAAAGGGGGAATTTATGGACTAAAAGGAAAAGCGGCCGTTAATGTAGGGAATGCAAGCTCTATGGAAGCGCTGGAAGATATGCAAGAATTTTTCCTCGCAAGCGCCGATTCGCTTGGAATTTATATGGAAATATTTACAATTACAAATTTTGAAATTTATCCCGATATATTGACAAAAAGATTTTATGTCGTTAATGAAAACGGCGACGATATTAAATTCAAATTTTTAAATTTTGAGGCTCGCGCCGATAAATATACTTCTCGCTTGTTTGACAATAAACTTGTATTAGATCTTTACGCAAAAATTAATTTGAGAAATATTTTAGAAGCGACAAGCGAAATTAGAATTGGAAAACTAAACGTCAAGCTTAATGAAAATTCGCCCCCAGACAGCGAAGAAGGTTTCGCGATGAAAATTAATAAATTCAAAATTGATATCGATAAATGGATTGTTGAGAATAATTTCCTTATAGCTTACGATGCCGACTTGAAGTTTAATTCTACCTTGAAATTTAACAAATTATATTTCAACAGTTTTGGAATTGGTCCCGTAAAATTTGCCGACAAAGGATCTTCAATTTTAAGCGCTCATCCAATTAAAGCAAGCGGAGTTTGTTCATTTGATTTTCTTGAAGACAATTCTATTTCTTTTGCGTCGTTTGCGCAAAATGAAAATTCATTCGCTATATCGATAGATAATTTGCCTGGAATGAAAAAAGATAGCAAGTTTTTATTCTCTTCTTTCTTGATTAATTCAAATTCGAATTTCGATTTTTTGATTCTTAATCCGGGTTTAAATTCTACTATCGATTTATATGAGATTGGGAAAATTAGATTGACAAAATCTGATAAAGTTTATGCAAACGACGATAGTTTAATTATTCCATCTTTAAACTTTGATATTCCAAATTTTGGAACTTTAGCAAAAGCTAAATATGAAAGCGAAAGCGGCAATAGAGCGAAATTAATCGTTAAAGATTTTATTGTAGACGCTAATATAATTGGCGATGTTAATTTTTCCTCATCGTCAATCGACGGAAACTCCGCAACTTTAAATGAGAAAGGCGCCGAAATAAAAGGAAAACTATATCTAAAAAACGAATTTAATTTTTATTCAAATTTATATAAAAAAAAAGACAGCGTTTTTATAGAAGTCAAACCGATAAAAGTTAATGATACCGTTTTCGTCGAGCAAAAATTGAATATCGACGAAAGCAGATTTTATTTAAATAATATTTACGCTAAAACAAAAAGTTCAAATGGAAGCTGGTCGCCAATTTTCTTAAGCGGATATTTAAGCGGAATTAATGAAAGCGATTCTTCGTATATAAAACTTTATTTCTCGATCGATGAAAAATTAGCTGCATATGATCAAAAATTAGCATTTAAAAACATTCCTTTATACATTGGATGGATTGACGTTTTATTTGAATATGAAAAAAATCGATTAATTGGTTATACAGACGCTATTTTAGACTTTAATGGAATGAGTTATAATGGAATGCTTGAATTGCAAATAGATTCTATCGGTTGGTTTTTTGGCGGCTTTTCGGATTTTTATGTTCCTTCCGTCAAAGATGTTATCGGCGGAAGTTTCTTTGGCGTTTATCCAACTGTCAGTTTAAAATTAAAGTCGTTAAGCGAAAGATTTTTATCGTATAAAACTCTAATTAATGATTTTCCTTTAAGCGTAGATGGAATTTATTTTGTAGGCAAAAGACGATTTGAAATGAAAACTCCGGAAATTGAGCTTAATTTTAATTATGCGACGACAAAATTATTGTTTGAACATTCAAGCGATCTTTATTTTTATTCGTCCTTCTTAACGCCGCAAAGATTTTATTATCTGAAGCTTAAAAATTACGTCAATCAGTATTTTGATTTTCAAAATATAGCTTTTATGAAGTATAAAGCTTTTAAAGCGTACGAAGGAGATTTTGTCGCCAACTATGATCGCTTTAAGCAAAAATTTGAATTTGAAGGATGTTTGAGCTTGCCGTTTGAATTTGAAATAAAACAAACGTTAAGAAAATCCGCTGAAGAAATCTTAGGTTATCAGTTTGTCTTTGATAAAAATTATCCAATGAATAGAGTTGATTTGAAAATGAATGTTAACGTATATCACAAGAAAAACAAAGGCGTTCAAATCAAAGAAGGAATTTGCAAGTAATATGAAAACAAAAATTATATTCGTCGCTTTAGCAACGCTTTTATTTCAATCGATTTTCGTTTATTCGCAAGAAGCAAATAAAATCGAGGCTTTTTCCTGCGAAAAAGGAATATTTTTAATTTTAAAAAAGAAATCAAAGTACAAATTTGCGATTGAAAGGAAAGAGGTTGAATTGCAAGACTCTGATTTTGAAAAAATAGCGGAACATATTTTTCCTGATAAATTTGATCAATTGGAAAAAAATTACGATAAATTTAAAACGCTATTTCCAGATATAGTAAATCTAGAAAAAAGCAGGCTAAGTTTTTTGTATAAGAATTACTTTAGATTTGAAAATGTCGATTCGTTAAAATTTTTTCAAAATTCCCCAGCCGCATTATTTTCGTTGGGCTTTTTGTATTACGATTTTACTGCGGAGACAAATAAAAAATATATTTATCGAGTAAAAGAAATTGACGAAAAAACGCAAGCGGTTTTTTCTACTTATGAATCAAACGAAGTCGTATATCTTGACAAAAGAGAATTTCCAAAAGTTAATTTTATAAATTATCAACCTTGCGCTGATAACTTAACTTTAATTTTTAAGATGCAAAGAATTGATTGGCTGGCAAAAGTTTTAGTATTTAGAAAAAAAGAACCATATGATTACGCTTATAAACAAATTTATCCAATAATAAAATATTTTATTGATAACGATAGCGTTAAAATTGAGATAGTCGACACGTCTGCAAAGAAATATAATTTTTATAGATACATAATAACGCCGATAGATATATTCGGAATGCGAGGCGATTCATCAGAGAGCGTTTTTTGTCATTTTTACGATTACGATTACGAGCCGCCAATAAAAGAGCTTGAAGCCGAAGCGTTAAAAGATCAAGTTGGAATAAAGCTTAAATGGCGAGTAGATAAAACAGAGATGACGAGCTTAATTGCGATTTACAAAAGCGAAAACTATGATTATAACTTTTCATTATGTTATACCGTTCCATCTGATGTTGAAGAATTTATCGATTATAATGTCGAACCCGGAAAAATCTATTGGTATTATTTGCAACTTAAAAGCGTTTTTGAAGAATATTCGCCGGAATCTCATAGAGTTTTTGCATATGTAAAAAATTACGAGCGACCTATACCGCCGCAGAATTTAACCGCTAAAAGAAATAAAAAATCTGTCGTGTTAACTTGGAATGAAACTCAAAAATATATAAAAGGTTACTACGTTTATAGAAAAGCCGAATTTCAAAAAGAATTTGTTCTTATTTCTAATTTAATTCCCGTAAAAACTTTCATCGAAGTAGAATATGTCGATTCTTTAAACATTGGAGAAAAAGATACTTACGCATATTATGTCGTCAAAATAAATCAAAGCGATTTATTAAGCATGCCGTCTGACACGGTTTGGGCTAAGCCGATATTTGAAACTTTTTTGCCAAATCCAATTAATTTTACTGCCGAGCATATCGACGATAAAATATTTGTCTACTGGGAGGATTTGAGAAAAATTTATAAAAATATAAAAGAATATAAGCTATATAAAAAAGTTATAAGTTATAATAAGTCGTATAGCGAAAACTCAAAATTCGAGTTGATTGGAACGTTTCAAACAAACGGATATTTTGACATTAATTTTAACTCAGGCGATTTTATTGAGTATTTAATTCAATCGGTAGATTGGAATGATAAAGTTTCTTCTGGAGCAATAGCGGCAGTAAAAGTGGAAGTTCCAAAGTCATACGCTCCTTTCGGGTTGATTTCGTATTTGGAAAAAGAAAAAGTCGCTTTAAAGTGGAAAGGAGTAATGCAAAAAGATTTGATAAAATATAAAATATATCGCGGCGAAGATGACCAAGAGCCGATAGTTATAGCAGAGGTCGAACCAAAAGAAGAAAATAAATTTTATGATGAAAATGCCGAAGTTGGCAAAAAATATGTTTATTATGTGACTTCGGTTAATAAATATAATCAAGAAAGCGGCAAAAGCGAAAAAGTTATTATAAGGCGATAATTTATGAAAACAAAAATCTTTATCGTATCGCTATTTATTTTATTAGCTGGCGAAGTAATTAGCCAGACTAAGATTGACAGCATTTCAATCGCTCAAAAAAAATCGTTCTTTAAAATGAAAGGCTTTGCTGATATTTATGGAGCTTTTTATAGCGTCGATGGCATAGAAGCAAGATTGCCTTCTTTATATTCGCGATTGAATATTAGACCCACTTTAATTTTTTGGGGCGTTTTAGAAGTTCCAATCGAGTTTTTATATACTAACGATAAAAGCGAATTCAGGCAAGAACAAAATTACTTCGGAGCTGGATTGGACTGGGGTTGGGGAAAAGTAAAGTATGGAGACTTTGCATGGAATTATTCTGATTTAACTTGGAACGGGCAAAAAATACGAGGAGGAGGAATTGATATTAATCCAATTCAATTTAGAGCTGGATTCGCATATGGAATAGCTCAAAGGGCCGTTAACGCAGGCGCCGATAGGGGAGCTTTTGAAAGATTTTTTATGGTTTCAAAAATCGGAGTTGGCAATTACAAAGAATCTTTTTTTGATTTAATAGTTCTAAAGACTAAGGACAATATCCATTCGCTTAAATTGCCTGAAAAATATTTTCAGATAATTTCGCCCGATGGAAAAGAAGTTTTGCCGATTGGCTCAAGACAAACTTTGAAATGGATTACTTATGGATATAAAGGCAGAGTGACAATAGAACTATCCCGCGATGGCGGTTCCACTTTTGAAGTCATTGAGAAAAATTATCCTAACGCGGGATTTTATGATTGGATAGTTTCGGGACCAGCTTCTAAAGAATGCGTATTAAAAATTTCAGCCGACGAGGATCCTTCAATTTTTGATTTGAGCGATAATTTATTTGAAATTTCTCTTGGCGGAAGCTTGATTCCAAGCGAATTAAAAACCAATGTAAAAAACTATATGGCTAATTTGCCGCGAGAGAATTTGGTTATTTCAGTAAAATGGAAAAGCGAAATTATCGAAAAAAAGTTGTATTGGAACGCCGAAGCCGCTGGCAGCGCTTACACAAGAGATTTGTTTTCGATGAGATTAGATATTGATTCCGCTCAAAAAACTTCTTACTGGGGAGAAATTTTCACCGACGATGTGAAAGAAAAGTATGATTTTGCATTTAAAGTCGCAAAAAGAATATTAAAAATCTTTACTCCGCGATTAAGCTCCGTATTTGATTATTCATACCAAACAGATTTAACATTAAATACAAATATTGTTAATGCAAAAGTCGATTATAAAAGAATAGGTCCGGGTTTTTATTCCTTAGGCGCTCCTTATCTTATGAACGATATACAAGAAATTGGCGGGAATTTTTCCATTAAATTAAAAAAAGTTGATTTTGGAGGATCGTATCAATGGCAAAAAGATAATTTGTTATCTCAAAAAAAATATTCAACCTTTAAGAATGTTATATCGGCTTTTTCAAACTTTACTCCTATGAAAAATTATTTTGTTAATCTTTACGGCGGATATTTTAAAATTGACAACGATACGCAAGAAGATACATTCAAGGTTATTTACAATGGTTTGTTTTTTAATTTAAATCAAACTCTTTCTTTTCCAAAAGAGGAATATTTGAAAGGGGTAAGTTTAAGTTATTCGTATCAAAATTCTTCAAACGACGCTTTTTTTGCTTCTACTAATTATAATTTGCATAGCATAGTAGCTGGAGTTAACGCTTTATTTTTTGAAGATCTGTCGGTATTGAGTAATATAGGTCTAACATTTTCTTCATTTAAGCCGGGCGGAAATTATGTTTATCAAAATTATTCGTTAGGGGCTCAATACTTTTTATTTGAAAGAGAGTTGAGCATCGGAGCGCTTAATACTTTTTCAATCGCAAAAGAAGCTACGACAAATAGATTAACCTTTTCCGCATCATATGAATTTAGCAAGAGAGATATAGCAAGCGCAAATTTTTCAATGTTGTTTTTCAATTCCGCAAAAAAGGAAATTAATAACTTTACCGAAACTATATTTGGATTAAACTATAGAAGAAGATTCAATTGAAAATGAAAAAGAATGCCTTTATTATTTCGGCTATATTTGTTTCTTTAATAGGATTATATTTAACAATAAATTATGCTTGGCTTTGCGACGATATTTTTATATCGTTTATTTACGCGAAAAATTTTTTGGAAGGCAACGGGTTAGTTTATAATCCTGGCGAGCGCGTCGAAGGATTTACGCATCCTTTATGGGTGTTTTTTTTAATCATATTTAAATATATTGGAATTGATTTTGAAATTACTCCAAAGATTTTAGGAATTTTATCATTTATTGGGATAATATTTCTTTTATTTGCAATTTCATATAAAAGGGAAAAACTCAATAATTTTGAAAATTATTTTTTTCCTCTTGCCGCTATTTTTTGCATTTCTAATTACGATTTTATTATTTGGACTACAGGCGGATTAGAAACAATGTTTTACGCTTTTTTAGTTTTTCTAATATTTTACGTTTTAAATTTTTCTGAATATGAAGAAAATAAAAAGACCATTATTCTAGGGGGTCTTTCTGGATTGTTGCTTTTAACTCGTCCAGACGGGGCTGTATTTATATTAGCTTTGCTTTTTTCTATAGCGATTAAAGATTTTTTTTTTGAAATTAATTACGCAAAAATTGCAAAAAAAGTTTTTTCAATAGGAGCGCTTGCATTCGCAATTTTCTTGCCTTATTTTATTTTTAGAATTTTGTATTACGGCGATATTTATCCTAATACTTATTATGCTAAAGACGGCGATAAGTTTGATATATTTTATATTATAAGATTCGGCTTAGTTTATATTTATTATTATTTTTATGTCTATATTGATTCCTTTTTAATTTTTGCGGCAAACGTTTATCTAATATTTAAAAACTTGAAAACAAAGGATAGATTAAAAAATTATTTAAAAGATTCAAATAATTTTTCTTTCTTCAGCGCTATTGTTTTTATTTTATTTTACTTGATATTATTTGTCGCCAGATATGGCGGCGATTTTATGTTTGCGAGATTTATAATACCAATTGTTCCTTTATTATATTTCAGCGGCGAATTTATAATAGCAAGTTATTTAAACTCCAAACTTAAATATTTTTACGGACTTCTATTTTCATTTTTAATTCTTTTTAGTTCTTATTTCTTAAGAGGCGAATTTTTCGAAGCCGGAGAACAAGAAACTAAATATATTCCATTAGTTGGAGAAGTAGAAACTACAAAAAACCCTTTCATATTAATAGATTTTGTAGCTGATGAGAATGATGTTTATTCTAAAAAAGAAAATTATCAAATCGATTCAAATGTTGCTCTAAATTTTTCTGTTATAGAACTTTATAAGTTTATAGGTTCAGCCTGCAAAAGTTTATTTGAAAACGAGGATTTTTATTTGATTTTAGTTGGAATGCAAAATTCTTTTGCTTTTTATTCCAATATAAAAAATAAAATAGAAGTATTCGGTCTGACTGATAGAAATATTGCTAAATCTAAATCCATATTTGCAAGGCCAGGTCATAGAAAAGTTGCAGATTATAATTACTTATTTCAAAAAAAGGTTTTATTTTCTGCTGGAAAAATGATAATTAATATTTTTAACGATACAATTAATGAAAATAATTTGAACAAGTTCGAAAGTTTCAGCAAATGCTTATTTCAAACAAGTATAAAACACCGTAAATTTGGAGAAATAAATTTAGGCGTCTTTTTTTACATTATAATTTACCAAGAAGATGTTTTAAATAAATTAAAAGAAAAAACAAACGGCGCTTTTCAATATCCAAAATTCGATGAAAATTTAGAAATATATATGAAAGAAGAATTGCCACATTTAAGTTTTTCAGAAGCTATGGTAGACTACGAATTCTTCAAAAAATTATATTTTAACGCTAATAACAACCCGGAATTAGAAAAAAGGTTGCTGGAGAAGATAAGAGAATTGAAATAATTGATTTATCAATATATTATATATAAGATTTTTAATTTTTGAAATTTTAAACTAAATTTATTGGAATCAATTATACATTTATTAAGTCGACATTATCGAATAATATGTTAACTATGCGCATATGAAAATATAAAATAAAACCCTCAGATAAAACTTTAGTTGAATAAAGCTAAAGAAAAGAATTTTGTTTATCGTTTAAAAAGAAACTTTAGAAAGTTAATATAATTCCCGCATTAAAGAAATATTATTTCAATCAATTTATGCAATTATAAACTTTAAATTTGCTTTCATAGATAATAGTCTTAAGAATCTTTGAGCGATTTTTTAAGGAAATATTTCATATATTTAAAATAAAAATAGATTAAAATGAGCGATTACTGGCTTCTTTTAGGAGCTCGACATTTCAAAGATAAAACTAAATCGCCCGGGGGCGTAGTAACTTTATTTGAAGATTTTATTGATAGGGCGAGCGAAAATAATATAAATTTTAAAATCATAGACTTAAATAAAAGAAATTACTCAAATTTATTTGTCGCTTATATATCAATTTTGTTTAACGCTTTGAAAAAAATACCAAATTCAAATTTTGTTTTTTTGCATGGCGCGTCTAACGACTATTTATTTATTGCTCCTATTGTTTTAATTATATCAAAATTATTTAAAAAAAAATTTGCTTTAAGAAAATTCGCCGGAAATTTTGATCTTATTTATAAAAATTCAAATTTTATTAAAAAAACTATAATTCGCTTTGTAGTAAAAAACTCGGACGCCGCCTTTTGGGAAACAAAAAGATTAGTGGAATTTTGGAAACAATTTAACGCAAGATCATGCTGGTTTCCAAACGTTCGAATAAAAAACGAGTTGACAAGAGATTTAAATAAGCCTTTTGAAAAAAAATTTATATACTTGGGGCAAATTAGCAAAGAAAAAGGGGTTCATATTTTGTTAAATGCGAAATCTTATTTAGATGAAACTTATAATATTAGCTTTTACGGTCAAATTAAAGAGCCGCTTTCTATTAATGATTTTGATAATAAAATATGTTTTTATAAAGGTTTTGTTTCAGCCAATCAAGTTCCATTTATTCTTAGTCAATTTGACGTCTTGCTTTTGCCGAGCGGCAGGGAAGAAGAAGGTTATCCAGGCGTAATTATAGAAGCTTATATGAGCGGAGTTCCAGCAATTGCTACAAAAATCGGCGGAATACCTGAGATAGTTAAAGATTTAGAAACTGGATTGTTGGCAATTTCTGGGAACGAGATTGATTTCTTTAATAAAATAAAAATGATAGATGAAGATTTGCATTCGATTTTAAGAAAAAACGCTTACGATTATTCTCAAAATTTCGATTCGACTATAGTATTTTTGCAGATTAAAAAAATAATCTCAAATATTCTTTTATAATCAAAATAGAGGCTGTTATGAAAAAAAGCTTCGTTATAATTTTCTTATTATTGTTTTTTAATTTGCTTTTCGCTCAAAAAGAGCCGTTCTCGCTTGAAACTATTTATAAAGTAAAAAGTTTATCCGCTCCGCTAATCTCTCCTGACGGCAAATATTTTGTTTACCAAACGACTGAATTTTTTTTTCCCGAAGCTAAATCTAAAAGAACATTAAAACTTTACGATTTGCTTAACAAAAATGAGAAAGCAATCGACTTAGAAAATAAAAATTTCTTTATGCCTCGATGGAGCGGAAACTCAAAAAGCTTATATTTGCTTTCTTATAAAAAAGGAAATGTCGAATTCAATCGTTATAATATTGAAAAAAATTTGATTGAAAAAATTTTTGAAACTTATGGAACAGTCAACGATTATCTTATTAGCTCGGATGAAAAGTTTATAATTTTTTCAAAAAAGATTTTTCCAGAATGCGGAATTGACGAACAATGTTTGAAACTTAGAGATTCGCTGCTTGATAATGGGCCTATTCAAGCATATCTATCCGACGAATTGCTTTTCAGACATTGGGATTCATATACTGAAGGCAGAGTTTCTCAATTGTTTATATATGATATTAATTCAAAAAAATTAAATAATGTTTACGAATGTCCATATGATATTCCAGAAACTACTTTGGGCGGAGACTTAGGTTTTTCCGTATCATCAGACGGAAGTTTGTTGGCTTTTACTTCAAAAATGCTTGATAATCCTGCCGAGTCCACCAATAACGACGTTTATATCTATAATTTTACAAAGAACGAATTGATCAATCTGACAGAGAAAAACAAAGCCTGGGATGGTTATCCTCTAATTTCGCCCGACGGAAATTACATCGCTTATAAATTTCACGATAGATCAGGTTTTGAATCTGATCGTTATACTTTAGCGATTTTTGATTTAAAGAAAAATGTATTATTATACTCGTCCGCGGAAATTGACAATAACGTTAAAGACATTATATGGAGCGCTAATTCTAAATCAATATATTTTTCAGTAGAAGAGAAAGGATATACTTCGATTTATAAATATAATGTTGAAAAGAAAAAAATTGAAAAGCTTTTAAATAAGTCTTTAATATTATCCTTTTCATTATCGCCCGATGAGACTTTTATTTTATATACGGCGTCAAGAGTCGACATTCCAGTTGAAATCTACAAATATGATTTTAAAACTAAAAAAGAGGAACGACTAACAAAAGTCAATTTAGAATTAACTGAAAAAGTAGACTTCAGACCAGCAGAAGAATTATGGATTAAGTCTAACGATGGAACATTGATTCATACATTTATTGTAAAACCTTATAACTTTGATCCTCGACAAAAATACCCTCTTATATTAAATGTTCACGGCGGACCTCAAATGATGTGGCGAAATTCTTATCGAGCAGATTGGCAAATATATCCAGGGCATGGCTACATTGTAGCGTTTCCAAATCCAAGAGGTTCCACAGGATATGGACAGAAATTTACTGATGAAATCTCTGGCGATTGGGGAGGCAAAGTTTACAATGATTTAATGGCTGTCGTAGACTCCTTAGAAAAATTGCCTTTTGTCGATAAAGAAAGAATTGGCGCTATGGGATGGTCTTTTGGCGGTTATATGATGAATTGGTTTCAAGCTAAAACGAAAAGATTTAAATGTTTAGTTTCAATGATGGGGATTTTTGATTTGCCTTCGTTTTATGGAACAACCGAAGAATTATGGTTTCCAGAGTGGGATTTAAAAGGCGCTCCATGGAATTCTGAAGATTATAAAAAATTTAATCCAGCTGAATATTTTGAAAATTTTTCTACCCCGACATTGATTATTACTGGAAAGAAAGATTATAGAGTTTCATATACGCAGAGCGTACATTATTTTACTTATTTACAAAAAAAAAGAATACCTTCCAGATTAATTATATTTAAAGAAGAAGGACATTGGCCTAATCATATCAAAGCTATGCCTTTATACTATAACGCTCACCTTGAATGGTTTCATAAATACTTAGGCGGCAAGCCAGCTCCTTTTGATTCTAAAGTTATGTCGCGCAATTTGCATTTAATTAAAACGAATGAAATATATTAAAAAAAGTTTAAAGCCGCAAAAGCTATTGTAGACATTTAGCTTTTCGGCTTTATTTGATAAAATTTACTTGTAGTTTGTTAATACAATACGTTTAATTTCAAAGTTAAAGACGTTTTACAATCGTATATAATTTAAATAAAAGTTATCAAATTCAACATTCAAGCTATTTAATCAAAAGCAAATTTTTTTAACTTCAATTTTGCTTTATATTTTGTTGCTAATAAAAAATTAAAGGCTAAAATTATTTTTTTCAAAAAAAGATAATTGAACTTAAGAAAATACGCATCTGTTTTAAAGTAAAAAAATTATTATATGAAACTAATAATTTTGCTTTCATTTATTTTTGTTGTAATATTATTGACATTGGCGGGTTATTTATTATCATACTTTTTAAGGCCGTATAACGATACGCCTTTAAAGAATCTTCCTTATGAATGCGGAGAAATTCCACAAGGGGAAGGCAGACTAAAATTTGAATCGAAATATTATATTGCTGCGATTGTTTTTATTATTTTTGAAATTGAGGCAGTTCTATTGTTGCCTTGGATATCGGAATACAAAAATTACGGAATTGAAGCTCTTCTTGCGGGATTAATTTTCTTATTGGTTCTATTTTTGGGAATAGTTTACGAGCTAAAAAAAGGCGACCTAAAATGGCATAAAGAGTAAAAGAAAGATTTTAATATGAATACAATCAATGAAAAAGATAATTTATTAAATAATAAAATAGAATATAATTCTAAAGATAAAAATTTTTATTTTGAACCCGGAGTAATTATTGCTAAAGCCGACGAGCTTTTTTCTTGGGCTCGAAAATCTTCTTTATGGCAATTGACTTTTGGATTAGCTTGTTGCGCTATTGAGATGATGTCTACAAGCGCTTCTAATTACGACTTCGATCGTTTCGGAGTTATACCAAGACCCTCGCCGCGGCAGGCGGACGTTATGATTGTAAGCGGAACGGTTACATTAAAAATGGCTAGCAGAATAAAAATACTCTACGAACAAATGAGCGAACCAAAATACGTCATATCAATGGGAAGTTGCGCCACTTGCGGAGGTCCTTATTGGCAACACGGTTATCATGTCCTAAAAGGCGTCGATAGAATAATTCCTGTCGATGTTTATGTTCCCGGTTGTCCGCCAAGACCCGAAGCTTTGCTTGATGGTCTTATTACTTTGCAAAAAAAAATCGAAAAAGAATATCTATTAAAAGAAAAAAATGACAATAAAAGAAATATTTGATTTGTTAAAGAATCGTTTTGAAAATATAAAAATTTATATCGAAAAATTTGAAGTAGGTGAAGAATATATTGTTGTTTCACCTGATGTATTAAAACAAATTTTACAAGAGATTCGCAACAACCCGCGGCTGCATTTTGATTATTTAATGTGTATATCTTCGGTAGACGACGCTAATGGCGAAATTAAAAAAGATGAGAATGGAAATAAAATAATAAAAGGAGGGACTCTATCTTTATATTATCACTTATATTCTACGACGCGCAATCATAAAATAGCAATTAAAACATCGGTAGATAGAGAAAATCCCGCAGTCCCTACCGCAATAGATTTATGGAAAAGCGCCGATTGGCATGAAAGAGAAGCTTTTGATATGATGGGAATAAAATTCGAAGGACATCCAAATTTAAAGAGAATATTAATGCCGTATGATTGGAACGCCGGTTTTCCTTTAAGAAAAGACTTCATTACGCCTGAATATTATAACGATTTAAAAATACCTTATTAAATTATGATGAATGAAGCTTATAATCTCGAATATAAGTCGTTAAAAAAAGAAGGCGATTCTGAAATAATGATACTTAATATGGGGCCCCAACACCCTTCGACTCATGGCGTTCTTAGATTGGAATTGAAAGTTAATGGAGAAATTATCGAAGAAGTAATTCCGCATATTGGATATTTGCATCGTTGTTTTGAAAAACATGCGGAAGCTTGTAATTATCAGCAAGTTATTCCATACGTCGATAGAATGGATTACCTATCTTCGATGTACAATGATTTTGGCTATGCTATAGCCGTAGAAAAATTGCTCGGCATAGAAATTCCAGAAAGAGTCGAATATATTCGCATTATAATGGGCGAATTTCAACGAATTGCTTCGCATTTAGTTGCGATTGGAACTTTTGGACTCGACGTCGGCAGTTTCACTCCTTTTTTATATTGTTTTCGAGATAGAGAGAAAATATTAACGCTTTTTGAAAAAACTTGCGGGGCGCGATTATTATATAATTATATATGGCCGGGTGGTGTCTCACACGATTTATATCCGGAATTTAAGAACGACGCTTTAAACTTTTTAAAAGAGTTTAAAAGAAATTTAAAAGATCTGGAAATATTGCTTGTTGAAAATAAAATATTCATAGAGAGAACGGCTGGCATAGGAGTTTTGTCAGAAAATATTGCTATAAATTACGCCGCAAGCGGTCCTATGATAAGAGGAAGCGGAATTCCATACGACATACGAAAAATCGAACCTTATGGAATTTACGACAGATTTGAATTTAACATACCTGTTGGCGAAGGCATTATGGGGAAAAAAGGGGATTGCTGGGATAGATTTTACGTAAGATACTTGGAAATTTTAGAATCTATAAAAATCATTGAGCAAGCATTAGATAGCTTGCCTGATGGAAATGTGTTTGAAAAACTTCCAAAGAAAATAAAGCCTAAAAAAGGGATTGTTTACTCTCGCGTTGAAAGCCCGCGCGGCGAATTAGGTTTTTTTATTATTAGCGATGGAAGCGACAAGCCTTTTAGAATAAAAGTTCGAGCTCCATCGTTTGTGAATTTATCAATTTTGCCTGAAATTGCCAAAGGTTGTTTTATCGCCGATTTAGTCGCCATTCTTGGCAGCATTGATATAGTTTTAGGCGAGGTCGATAGATGATGACTTTAAACATAGCTTTTGTTTCTAAATTATTGATTATTCCAATTTTTTTTGGCATTTTTGTTTCATTATTTGCTTTGTTTGCCGTCTATGCAGAAAGAAAAATTTCTGCTCGAGTTCAAAATAGAATTGGCCCTAATAGAGTAGGTCCTTATGGATTGCTGCAAACTATAGCCGATATTTTAAAACTCATTCAAAAAGAAGCTCCTTATCCTTTCGGTTCTGATAAAATTTTTTTCAATCTAGCTCCTATTTTATCTTTTGCGGCTTCCTTTGTTATATTTTCTGTTTTGCCTTTTAATTATTATTTGTGCGGTCTTGATTTAAATCTTGGTTTGATTTTTATAATTGCCATTGGCGGATTTAATGTTATTTCAATTTTATTTGCCGGTTGGAGCTCAAATAATAAATATTCCTTATTAGGTTCGATGCGTTCAGCCTCGCAAATGATTAGCTATGAAATACCTATAGCTTTAATTTTTGCCGCCGTTTTTATAGCTTTCAACTCTTTAAATACAATTGATATTACAAAAGCTCAAGAAAATTATTTTTTTAATTGGAATATTTTCGGAGGCGACAATCATTTATTAAAAAGAATTTTAATTATTCCTTTTTCCGCAATATCTGTTATAATTTTGTTCATTGCTTTTTTAGCCGAGGCTAATAGGACTCCTTTCGATATTCCAGAAGCTGAAAGCGAGCTAGTCGCTGGATTTCATACGGAATACTCGGGAATAAAATTTTCTTTTTTCTTTTTAGCCGAATATTCTAATATGTTTATAGCTGCAGCTTTAATATCGATAATATTTCTTGGCGGTTTTTCTTCTCCGTTTGGGTATATTGGCTCGCTTTTAAATTCGAATTTTATTATAAACATAGAACAATTTTTTTGGTTTACGATCAAATCTTTGTCGATTGTATTTTTACAAATGATGGTTCGTTGGACATTGCCAAGACTTCGCGCCGATCAATTAATGAATTTGTGCTGGAAATATTTAATTCCATATTCTCTTGTCGCGGTTTTTTACGCTTTAATTATTTCTTACATATGAAAAGAATAAATAACATATGAATTTATAAACAAAAATAAAAAATAAAAAATGTTTATATACGATTATATAAAAGAAAGTTACGAAGGCTTAATATCTTCTGTAAAAGCTTTATCAGTCGGTTTTAAACACTTATTTAATAAGCCGGTTACAATTCAATACCCAGAAGTAAAATTAAAACTTCCAGAAAAAAGCAGAAATAGAATAGCGGTGATTATTGACGATTGTATTGGATGCTATCAATGCGAAAGAGCGTGTCCTGTACAATGCATAGAAATTGAAACAGTTAAAGCTTTGCCCGGCGAAGATCTCGGCAAAACTTCCGATGGAAGAAAAAAAGCTTTATGGGTAACAAAATTTGATATAGATTTCGCAAAGTGTTGTTTTTGCGGCCTTTGCGTTTATCCTTGTCCAACAGAATGCATCAAAATGACAGAAGAATATGAATATTCTGTATATGATAGACGCAACTTAATATATAGTTTTTCAAAATTTTCTACTGAAGAAGCGGAACAAAAGAAAAAAAATTTCGAGCTTTATGGCTCTCAGAAAAAAGAAGAAATAAATAAAAATTAATTCTTTTGTATGAATTTTAACATTTACGATTTCAGCTTTTATTCTTTAAGTTTTTTTTCAGTTATTGGAGCTATAGGAGCTGTGTTAAGCAGGCGAATCTTTTACGCTCTTGCGTCGTTGCTTTTGACTTTAATTTCTATTGCTGGAATATTTATTCTTTTTGATTCTGAATTTTTATTTTTGATTCAAATATTAATTTATATTGGCGGCATTTTAACTTTAATAATTTTTGCGGCTATTTTTTTGAATCTATACAACGTTTATAACGACGAAAAAAAATCGTTTGGATATTGGTTCGGTTTTTTGATTGCCGCTATTTTTTCCAGTTTTATGATTTATTTAATTTACAACGAAAGTAAGTTTTTTAATATAGAAACCGAAAGAGTTGGAAATTTAATCTCGTCAAAAAAAATTAATGAAATCGGAAAAGAATTAATAGAGCGATATATAGCTCTTTTTCACTTATTTGCTATTTTTTTGCTCGCGGCCGTAATAGCTTCGGCTTCTTTAGCTAGAAAGGAAAAAAATTAGGACTTAAAAATGACTTCGATTTCTTTGCAACATTTTTTGATTTTATCTTTTATTTTATTTTCTTTGGGAACATACGCGGTAATTGTCAGAAAAAACATATTGGTCGCATTGATAGGAATTGAATTAATATTAAATGCCGCTAATTTAAACTTTTTTGCTTTTTCAAAATTCAAAAATTATCAATTTGGAGAATTGGCGATTATTTTTGTAATTATCATAGCCGCCGCCGAAGCCGCAGTAGCTCTTGCAATATTCATTAATCTTTATCGAAATTTCGCTTCCATAAATCCAGATAAAGCAAATACAATGAAAGAATAAACAAAGTATGGCAACTATAAATTTAATTTTTTTTTCAATTCCTTTATCCGCTATTGTAGGTTTTATTTTAACTTTTATAGTTCCAAAAAAAATTAAAAGAATTTATTTTATAGAAATCTTTTTTTCATTAATAACGCTGCTCTCTTCATTATATTTGCTAATTCTTGTTTTATCAAAAAACTTCAGTTCAATACATTTTTCGATAGACATCTTCAAACTAAATTCAAATTTTGATCTGATCTTCAATTATCAAGCTAATAAAACAGAGATATACTTAATATTTTTAACGGCTTTGATATCTTTTCTTGTAAGGTTATACTCAATCGAATATTTAAAAAATGAAGAAAGATTAAAAAATTATTTTGTAGTTCTTTCTCTTTTTGTTCTATCAATGTATGGAATAATTTTGTCAAAAAATTTGTTTTCCTTATACATTTTTTGGGAGCTTGTTGGATTTTGTTCTTATTATTTAATTGGATTTTGGCGACATAAAGAAGCGGCCGCAAACGCCGCAAAAAAAGCTTTTATTGTAAACAGAATAGGGGATATAGGTTTTTTTCTTTCAATTTTGATTTTTGCGTCGACATATAAAACTTTAGATTTAGGGAATATATCAAATGCAATTGGAAAAGAAATTTATCCTTTTAGCCAAAAAGAATTTCTTTTTATCGCCTTGCTGTTAGCCTCCTTAGGAGCTTTTGCTAAATCAGCTCAAATGCCGTTTTACGTTTGGCTTCCAGACGCGATGGAAGGTCCTACGCCTATAAGCGCTTTAATCCATGCGGCTACAATGGTTGCAGCCGGCGTTATTCTTATATCAAAATTATTCGCAATTTCTACGGCAGAATTTCTTTTAATAGTCGCATATATTGGAACTATAACCGCTTTAGCTGCATCTTTCATAGCTTTATCTCAGAACGATATAAAAAAAATTTTAGCTTATTCGACAATCAGTCAACTTGGATATATGTTTGCCGCGTTGGGTTTTGGAGCTTATTCTTTAGCTTTAGGACATTTAATCGCTCACGCTTTTTTTAAAGCCGGATTGTTTCTTTCAGCTGGATATATTATACATTTATTCGAAGGCGAACAAAACATAAAGAAAATTTTCATCGATAAAAAGAAAGAAAAGATTTTGTTTTTTTCCTTTTCAATTTTTTCGCTGTCGCTATGCGGCTTTCCTTTTTTTTCTTCTTTTCTTACGAAAGATTCGATATTAAATTTTTCTTTAATCTTTTCAATAGAAAATAATAATTATTTTTTCTCCGCTTCGCTTTTCCTTGCTTCTTTGTTGACATCTTTTTATACATTTAAATTATTTTTTCAAATATTTTTTAATAAAAAAGAACATAATTTTCTTAATCATGCTCGCCACATCTCGAGCGATAATAAAACTTTATATTTAGCGCCAATAGCAATTTTTGCCGTTTTAAGTTTATTTTACATTTTTTCGTCGACTCCTTTTGATGTTAATCGCAGTTTTGTTTTAAACGATATAACGTCCGAACTAAAGCTATTAGCTATTCATGATTTTTATTATCGACACATCGACAATACAAAAGGGGATTTTCTAAATGCTTTAGATTTAAATTCGTTAGAATTCAATCAAAAATATATTAGATATCATCTATTAACGACTTTGCTATCTTTGTTAATGTTTTCTATTGGAATTGTCTTTGCCGCAATATTATATATTAAAAATATCTTGAAGCCAGAAAAAATTAAAAAAAAGCTGTTTTTCATTTATAAGCTTTCTGAAAAAAAATTATATTTTGACGAACTATACGACATTATATTCGTCGATTTAACAATTTATCTTTCTCGATTTGCCGCTTTTATAGATAAAAATATAATAGATAAAACGATCGAATTTGTTTCATACTCTACAAAAATTATTGCCCTTTTGGCAAAATATTTAGACAAATATTTAATAGACGGAACTCTACATTTAATTGCTTTCATATTTGAATTTTTGGGCTTGTTAATAAGAAAAATTCAAACGGGAAAAGTTCAAACTTACATAGCTTTATCAGTTTTAATCATGATAATCATATATATTTTTATAACAAATTAAAATTTGGAATAAAAAATGGCTGGTTTTCCGATTTTATCGACAATAATTTTTTTGCCTATTTTTGCTGTTTTAATAATTCTATTATTGCCTAAAAGACTTAAAACTTCGATAAAAACAATTTCTCTTGTAGCTTTCTTGCTTCAAACTATTTTAATACTTTTTATTATTTCGAAATTTGATTTTAATCTCTCTGGCGTAATTAAATTAGAAGAATTTCAATTCGTAGAAAAAGTAGATTGGATAACTGTTTCAAATTCTGCTCAACTTAATTTAAATTTTAAAATAGAGTATTTTTTAGGCGTCGATGGAATATCAATCGTAATGCTTTTGCTAAGCGGCATAATTTTTCCTATTTCTGTTGCAGCCTCGTGGAATATCGATAAAAGTCCCAAAGGATATTTTCTAATGTTAAATCTCTTAAATTCAGGCGTAATGGGAACGTTTGTCGCTTTAGATTTATTTTTATTTTTTATTTTTTGGGAAATAATGCTTTTGCCAATGTATTTTCTGATTGGCCTTTGGGGCGGCGAAAGAAAAGAATATGCGGCGATTAAATTTTTTCTTTATACGTTATTTGGCGGAATTTTATTATTGTTGACAATAATACTTCTTGCGTTAAGCTCGTCGATTATAGCAGACGGCATTTCATATAAGACTTTTAATTTAATATACTTAATGGATCAAAATAACTATATCAAAAACGGTTATTTATCTATTCTTAATTCAAACCACATAAGATTATTAGCTTTCGCAGCTTTATTTGTCGCTTTTGCAATCAAACTTCCTATATTTCCATTTCACACGTGGCTTCCAGACGCTCATGTCGAGGCTCCGACTCCAATAAGCGTTATATTAGCGGGCATTCTTTTAAAACTTGGCGGATATGGATTTATAAGAATTTTATATCCGCTATTCCCTGAATATTCTAAAGAATTTGCTTTTTATATTGCAATGTTAGGATCCATAAATGTAATTTACGGAGCATTATGCGCCCTCGCTCAAACTGACTTTAAAAAACTTATCGCTTATTCTTCAATATCGCATATGGGCTATGTTATGTTTGGATTAGCTTCTTTAGATCAAGTCGGCGTTTTAGGTTCTGTAATGCAGATGTTTAATCATGGAATAATAACTTCTATGCTTTTTTTAATTGTTGGAATAGTTTACGATAGAATACATACGCGAGAAATTGCAAAATTTGGCGGATTAGCTTTAAAAGCTCCAATCTATACTGGATTTGTTACAATAGCTTTTTTTGCCGCAATTGGTCTGCCCGGTTTATCGGCTTTCATTTCAGAAGCTTTTTGTTATTTAGGAGCTTTTAACAATTCGGATACTAGATTATTTGGAGCGATATCTTTATCTGGCGTAGCCTTAGCCGCTGGATATATGCTATGGACTTTGCAGAGAATTTTTTTTGGAAAACTAAAAGATAACCTCGAAGATTTTCAGGATCTAACTAATAGGGAAATTGCGATGTTAATTCCTTTAAGCTTCTTAGTGATATTATTTGGTATTTATCCTTCATTATTAATCCAGATGCTTAATAATTCTATAAACTTTTTTGTAATTTTTATTTCGAATTAAAATTAGCTCGATATATGTCGATTTTTAATTTTATTTATTTGCCTGAAATCCTAATTGTTGTTTCCATAATTTTTATTTTATTTTTTGATTTATTCTATGAAAGAGACAATAAATCATTAATATTAAAAAATTTATCCATAATAATTTTTTTAATTTCTATAATTGCTATTATTCCG
>Ga0308409_1000311_pt1 | contig 27283 bp, 26 predicted proteins | sample HotsprSampleMSe4_FD_203469 | JGI IMG/M metagenome (GOLD analysis project Ga0308409, IMG submission 203469) | Hot spring phototrophic mat microbial communities from Mushroom Spring, Yellowstone National Park, Wyoming, United States - 20060912_MSe4 ... | reverse complement strand
AAATCTAAGAGCAATAATTGATTATTTTGGCTTTGGTGATAAGATTTTTTACTATAGAACGGCCAATGGCGTTGAGGTTGATTTTGTTGTCTATGGAGAAAGGGGAATAAAAGCGTTTGAGGTTAAAGCAAAAAAAGATATTTTCTCAAAAGACTTAAAGTCTTTAAAGACTTTTCTTGATGACTATCCAATGGCCAAAGGATATCTTTTTTATGGGGGAAAAATGAGAATGAATAAAGAGGGAATAGAAATTATTCCAATTGAAGAAGGACTTTTGAAATTGCCAAAGATATTGAGATGATTATCATAAATTAGTGTAAAAATAGTATAAACATAGTATAAAAATTGTGTAAAAGTTGTGTTAACATCGTGTAAAAAAAGTGTAAATATTATTCAAAACTTTAAATTTTAAATTCTAAATTTTTAAACGAATTCTAAATTTTAAAACTATTTTTTTTTAAATTAAAATTAGTTTTATCGTTTTAAAATTTGTTTTAAAATTAAAAATTTAAAATTTGTAATTTTTTAATGTATCAAATCCAAAAAGGCTTAATCATCCAAAAAATAGACAAAGAAACAGTGATCTTTGACGCTGAGGAATCGGCGCTCTACACATTAAACTAAACTGCGGCTGAGATTTTTAAATGATAAAAAAGGGCTTAAAATTTAAAAGAAGAAAATTGTTAAAGAAATTAAAAAAAGAAATTAAAAATAGTAATTTATTATATTTTGTTACTTAAATAAAATTAATATTAGTATTTAATTTTAATAATGAAAATAATGAGGATTTAGTTATAATATTTATGTTTTGCTAAAAGTTTATTTATTAGTATTAAAAAATGACTTTGAAGATCTATCAAAAATTGCAAATTATTAACTCATTTATAAAAGATTTTAAACTGATTGATAAATTTATAAGTAAGAAAGTTCCCTTTAATGATGAACCAAAATTATTTATGAGCGCCACTATTTTTTTTTCAGAAATGTTTTTAAATAAACTTAAAAAAATTGATTATCTATATTTACCAAAATATAATGCTATTGGTTTTTCTTTTGACAAATTTCAGAAAATTTCTGAATTAAAATCAAAAGCTGAAGCAATTGAAAGATTCTTCCAGTATTTACTAGATAAAAGAGAATTAATAAATTTTTCTGAATTGAATAAAAAACAAAAGCAAATGACAAAGAATTCTTTTAAGGAATTTTTTAAAGAAAACAAATTTATTGAAAATATCCCGTTAGTTAAAGGATTTTTTAAAAAGTTTGATGGCAATCTAGAGATAGTTTTTATCCCATACGTTTTTCTATTTCTTAATTTTTTAGATAAACATGAGGAAAAAAAACTGGTTTGTGAACCAAACACAAATGGATCATCTTTTGGTTTTACTTTACAAGATGCTTTATATAGGGCTTTATATGAGGCTATTGAAAGGGAGTGTGTAGTTAATACTTTTATATCTAATATAGGGATTTTTGAGATTAATAAATTTTCAAAAGAAGTTAAAAATCTAATTGATTATTTTTACCAATATAGACTTAAGATTAAAGTTTATCAATTTAAAAACCATTTTGGTCTTTACGTAGTTGGAGTATTTATTATAGATGATTTTTCCGATATTTTTTTGACTTTTGGTTATAAGTGTGGCAATGATTTAAATAAAACTATTATTGGGGCTCTTTTAGAAGCATTCCACTCAAGAATTTCTATTAAAAACAGTCATAAACGTTTTCAAATCTTTAAAAAGGAAAAGATAGAAAATATAAGTGACTCCACATTCTTTTTTGCTAAAAAAAATAATGGTATAAAATTGTTAGAAAAAATAGAAAAAATAAAAAATAATACGCTTAAATTTAAAAAAGAAATTAAAAAAAACAAAAAAAATATTAATTTAGAATATTTTTATTATATTTTTAATCAATCTTTAAGTAAGAAAAATTTTTTTGTTGTAAAAGTTATAGTACCAGATTTTAATTGTTTTTTTTTAAATCAAGAAAACTTAAAAAAATTTTTTAATTTTAACAAGTTAAAAAAATACTTAGACAATAATTATAATAATGCTGATTATATTTATAAAAACATTGTTGATGAAAAAATCGATAAATTACCAACATTTTAAGTATGAAAAATTATATTAATTTCTTATTTAAATATTTTAAAAAAAAGACAGACTATACTCTTGATTATTATACAAACGATTATGTTTTAGTAAATAAAAATATCAAGCCAATTTCAAAATTTAAGACCTATCCTAGATTTTCAGAGGTTTTTTTACCAACTAAAGAGTTAGATAATTATTATATTCAATTACTAGAAAAAAGAAGATCCAAAAGAATATTTTCTAATAAAAAAATTAGCCTTATTGAGATTAGTTCATTATTAAAATATTCTTTTGGTTTGTCTGATAAAAATAAGCGGTACTATCCATCTGCTGGCGCCCTATATCCGCTCGAATGTTATTTAATATCTTTAAATTCTGATTTAGATAAAGGAGTATATCACTATTTTCCTTTAAATCATTCATTGGAATTTTTGTGGGTTCTTGATGAAAAAAAATACAAGAAAATAATGTTTCTTTTAAAATTTTTTAATTTTTTAAAACCCGGGCTTATTCTTATAATAACTTCTTTTTTTAAAAGAAGCGCAGTTAAATATGGTGATTTAGCGGCTGTTTTCTCACTAATTGAATCGGGTCATGTGGGGCAAAATATTTATTTATTATCAGAAATGTTAAATTTAGGTTGTTGTGCTTTAGGGTTTGCTAATAATAGGATTTTTGAAGAGATAATTGACATTGAGAACGAAAATGAAGTTATATGTTATGGTTTTGTTTTGGGTAAATTAAATGAAAGATAAATTTGAAGTAGATTTAGGAACATATTTGGTTTATCCTTTTCTAATAAATTTTAGATTTCAATCTCTAAATAAATATCATAATAAAGAAAATCTTTTTTATTTAAAAAATATAATAGATTACAATTTTCAATTTCTGAGGAAAAAGAGTTGTAATATTAATTACAAAAAAATAATAAAAGTAATAATATTTCCAAAACAGAAAAAAAATTCATTTTTAAAAAGTAAAAATGATTATTTATACCAAATTTTTTTTAAAAAAAACAAACAAAAATACATTGTTTTTTCCTTAATTGGCTTAAGTGATTTGTTTAATCTAATAAGGTTTATTTATCAAGAACATTTGCCTAGAAATTATTCGGTTATCCATGCCGCATGCGTTGTTAGTAAAAAAAACAATCAAGCTATCATAATATTTGGGAAAAGCAATGTAGGTAAGTCAACCCTTTCAAATTTGCTAGAAAAAAAATATCACTTCACTAAAATATCTGATGACCTAACTTTGTTATTCTTTAAAAAAGACGACTGTTTTGCTGCTCCAATTTTTATTGACTATCATTTTTTCTTTTTAAATAGAAAACTTAAGAATAGATTAAATATTTTGGATAATTTAAAAATATCAACGTTTATTTATTTGAAGAAAAGCAAAACAAATAATTTTGAAGAAATTAATGATCTAAAAAAGCGAATAGTTTTTTTTAATAATATAGAGAATATAAATAACTATTTAATAAGTAAACTGATTTCAAAAAAAGAACTCAAATTAATTAAGATTGATTTTATTAACCATCATTTTAAAGATTTAATACAAAAAAAAATAGTTAGGTTGTTATAAATATGTTAATCTTAGAAAAGTCTATTGAATATAAATTAAAAAAAGCTCTGAATTTGATAAAACTCTTTGATAAAAATAAATGGAGAGAAACAATAGTTAGTTTTTCAGGAGGTAAGGATTCTTCGTTATTACTCCACTTAATTTTTATGGTTTTTAAAAAAATTCCTTTTCAGGTTATTTTCTTTAATAATGGTTTCCACTTTAATGAAACAATAAAATTTATAAAATTAATTGAAAAAAAATATTTTTTTAAGATAGTAACAATCAATCACAATATAAGTTCTGAACGAAAATATATATTTGAGCTAAAAAATAAAATCGAAAATTTAAGAGTAAAAAAAATAAATCAGTTTATCTTACAAAACAAAATAAAATATTTAATTACAGGACATAAAAAAACAGACTCAATTAGTACTTTATCCTTAAAACAAATAACTATCAAATATATTTCAAAGAGAAAAATAAAAATTTTTTTCCCTTTATTTGATTTTAATGATTATGAAGTTTTATTCTTAAATAAAAATTTAGGTGTTCCTTTAAACCAGTCTTATAACAAATTTAGAAATTCTGAGGGGCGATTGTTTTTAAAAAAAAACAATAATTTCTATGTTTAAAATAAGGCACATTAATCTCTTTTTACAACTTTCACATCATCTCATGAGGTTTACCACCACAACACCCGCCGCAAGCGCAACCACTTGCAAGAAGATTTTGGGTATTTAAAAAATCTTCGTCATCAAAAAAATTATAATTTTGTCTGCTGTGGATTTTTATTTTCTTACTTATTATTTTTGGTTTTTTGTAGAATTTAATTTTTTTCATATTTTAGTTTTTGTTTAAAATAAATATTTCTCTTTTTATAGTGTTAAAGCCCCAAGACTTTGTTCGGAATCCTAATTTTTTGTACTCTTCCTCAGCGGGAATTTTTAATTTTGGGTTAAGTGTTATTTTTACAGTTATTTTATCATTAATTTTTAATTGGTCAAGAGTTGTTTCTTCGATTTTATTTTCTTTTATAGTAAAAAATTTAGTTTTTTTAAGGTCGTCTTCTGAGAAATATAAATTGAAGGTATTGGGGTTTTCGTTTAGTAACTTAAATTGTATATGTAGTTTTGGTTTAAAATAAGGAAAGTATGGATTTGGATTAGGATTATTGTTAATGTTTATGACATATCCTTCAATTTCTAAATTTAGCTCAGCTTTTTTTAAATAATCATCAGTAATATTAAAAAGATAACCTAGTACGCTTGGATCAATTGCTGGGTTATTGTTATAGTAATAGATGTAATCGTAAAAGTTATCAAATTGAGGATAAGCGTTTTGTTGAGTTTTTTTTGGGTAGATTTTTGCTATTGTTTTTTCTGATTTAAAAGAAAGAAGAAATATAATTTCGGCTATTATTATTAATATTAAAATAAAGAAAGTAAATTTTATAGCTTTTTGCATAATATTTTTATAATAATTATTATAATAAAAAATTTCAAGAGAATTTAAAATTATTTAAAAGTTATGTTAAATATAACATAAAAATAGTTAAATTTATTTGAAAATGCTTGAAAATAGTCAAAGAGATAGTTGAAATTAGTTTAAATAGTAAAATTATTTAGGTCAAAAAATTCAGATAAATAAGAATAAGGTAATAGGTTCAGGGTTAAACGTCAAAGATTTAAAATTATAGACAAATAAAGATAAATAGAAATTATTAGAGACTAAGAGATAAAAATATTTTAATTACATTTTAACTAGTATATTCATTTTTTTATCCTTTTATATCACCCCAAACTCCTAATTTTGTCGCCTATCGTCTATAGACAGAAAAATCTTCCTTTTGTATGGTATCTATTAAAATGAAGGGTAATTTTGTTTACCAACGCTTGGGAGAAAAACTTACCAAACTAAGAAAACAAAAATCCCTTTCCCAAGATGATCTTTCCTCACTTTGCGATGTTGATAGAACTTACATTGCCAGAATTGAAAACGGAAAAGCCAACCCTTCGTTTAAAGTTCTTTTAAAGATTGCCAGAGGATTAAGAATAAAAGTTTCTAAACTTTTGGAGGGGGTGTGAATAATTTGTGTAAAAATTGTGTAAAAGGTAGTGTAAACGTTGGTTAAAGGTTGTATGAAAATTTTTAATTATTAGATCACAAAATCTAAATAGTTTTCTTTGGTTATGATTTTGGTTATTGCTTTTGGATAGGCTTTTTTGAAATCTAAAAGATGAGTTTTTTTTGGTTTGGTAAATTTAAACTCAAAAGCAAAAAGTTTTCCTTCTCTTTCCTCAATCCAATCAACTTCTTTTTTCTCCCAGGTGCGCCAAAAATAATTATTAGCATAAATTCTTTTGTAAGCCTGTTTTTTTAGTCGTTCCATTACTAAGAAATTTTCCCACAAAGCGCCAACATCATTTCTTTTATCTAAAGAGTTAAAGTTTAAAATTAAAGCATTCCGGACTCCGTTATCAAAAAAGTAGTATTTACTTTTTTTATTAACTTCGCTTCTTAAATTTCTTGAAAAACCACGAAGATTATAAAGAATAAATGATTTTTCAAAAAGGTCAAGATAGCGAGCAACAGTTTTAACATCGATATTTAAATTATTGGCAAGCTCATTATAGGAAACTTCACTGCCTACTTGAAAAGCCAAAAGTCTTAAAAGATCAACTAAAATTTTGGCTCCTTTTACTTTTTCTAATTCTAAAATATCTTTTAAAAGATAGGAATTGACTAACTCATTTAAAACTTCTATTTTTTTTTCTTTAGATGTACTGGTAATCACCTCTGGATAACTACCAAAAATTAAAAATTCAGAAAGTTTCTCTTTTAATTCATAAGGATTATTGATTTTTATAAGTTCAAGCTGCGATAAGGGATAAAGAGTAAGTGTAATTTTTCTTCCAGTTAATGGTTCACCAATCTGACCTGATAAATCAAAACTTGATGAACCGGTAACAATTAATTTTAAATCAGGAATATTATCAACTATTAGTTTTAGATTAATGCCGATGTTTGGTATTTTTTGCGCCTCATCAATCACTAAAAGTTGGTAGCCGGCACAGAATTCAGAGAGTTGTTTTAATCTTTGAGAAGAAAGAATTTCTTGGACAGATAAATCATCACCAGTGACCAATTTGTATCTTAGGTTTATGGTTTTAAGAAAGTTTTTTAAAAGAGTGGTTTTACCAACCTGTCTTGGACCATAGATAACCAAAACCTTTTTTGGCAAAAGAAATTGATTTAAATTTTCAAAATAACGTGGTAAAAGCATATTTTTTATAATATCATAAATCCACAAAATTGTCAAATTTTATGGAATTTAAATCCACAAAATTTTTTATTCTTTTCCAAACTATCCAAAACACCGCAAAAATAACTTGAGGGTTGAAAAAGATTAAGATTTTTTTCCATAAAGGAAAGGAGAAAGAATAAAAAGATTTTTAAAACGGTTAATGCCGGCGTGGAGGCGAGATTCGTCGTTGAAAATATTTATTTTGTGTAAAAATTGTGTAAAGGTTAAAAAATATAATACGAATGATGCGAATGAGAAATAGAGATAAATAGAGATAAATAGAGATTTATAGAGATAAATAGAGATAAATGGAGATAAATAGAGATAAATAGAGATAAATAGAGATAAATGGATATAAGTTGAGATAAAGAGAGATTGGGGTTAGGGTTGGAAGTAAAAAATGGGGATGAAGTAGATGGTTGTTTTTTCCACTTGTCTTTTGCCAAAAGTATCAGAGGTGGTAATAATGGCTTTTTTCGGTGAGTATTTTTTTACGAAACTAAAAAGACTTTTACCGATGACTTTTTTTCCCAAAGGGGAAAACTTTACCTCAATAGGAATCACTTCTTCTCCCTCTTCAATAACAAAATCAACCTCGGCCTGGCTTTTAGTTCGCCAAAAATTGATTGTTTTAAAGCTAGTAAATTTTTGACTTAAGGAGTTAAAAACAAAGTTTTCTGCCAAACTACCTAAATCAGTTCGATTTTCCGGCCAGTTAAAATTTTCAATAATTTTATTTCTAAAACCAAAATCAACAAAATAAATTTTTGGATTTTTAACCAGTTCTAATCGTCGATTTTTAAAATAAGGAAAAGAAAAATTTAAGATAAAAGTTTCTTTTAAAATATTAAGATGTTTTTTAACTTCAATAAAATTTAAACCTGAGGAGGAAGAAAGTTCTTGATAAGAGATAAGGCTGCCTATCTGAAGACCCAAAAACTTAGCTAAACGAAGTAATTCATTTTCGGTGGCAAGATGAAGGAGACTTTGGATTTCTTTAAGAAGGTAGTTGTCAACAATGCTTGAAAGGACAAGTTTTTTTTCAGCATCGGTTTTGGCTTTAACTACTCTTGGATAACCGCCAAAGGTAAGATATTCAAAAAAAAGATTTAAAACCTCTTTTTTTAATCCCTCACTTTTTATTGGATCTTCCAAAATTATTTTTTCATTGGTTGAAATTATTTTTTTAGTAATTTGAAAACCAAAGTTAACGATTTTAAAAATTTGACTATTTTTTGCTTTTAAAAATTCTAAAAAACTTAAGGGAAAGAGGTAAAAAGTAAAAACTCTTCCTACCAAATATTTGCCAATATTTTTAATTTCTAAAGACGAAGAGCCTGAGACTATAAATTTGGTATTTGAGGTATCAAAAAGATACTTTAATTTTTGACCACTATCTTTGCCATATTGGAATTCATCAATAAAAACAACATCATAAGGTTCAACATATATCTTTTTAAAATTTTCTACATCATTGTTAAAAATCTCAAGCGCTTTTTTTTCTTCAAAAGTAATAAAAATCGATTTTTTTTTAGAAGATATTTGGTTAAGAATAATTTTAAGAAGAGTTGTTTTACCTGATTGTCGAGGACCAATAACAGCCAAAATTTCTTTTTTATCAAGATAAAGATTGATTTCTTCTAAAATATCTCGAGGGAAGATATCTTTAATTTTAGCAGGGTTATTTTTCATATTTTATTAATTTTAGCAGGGTTATTTTTTTTTGTCAAGTTATAAAATAGTCGTTTTAATTTTTAAAAAGCCAACCCTTCGTTTAAAGTTCTTGTAAAGATTGCAAGAGGGTTAAGAATAAGAGTTTCTAAACTTTTGGAGGGGGTGTAAATAATTTTCGACCGAAGCGGTCGAGAGGAGGTTGGGGCACATTGACAATTTGACAATATTTTTATATTAAACAAAAATTTGTTAACATAATTTTATGGAGTTTGTTTCTATTAATAAAATTAAAATCAGATTAAATAGCGAAAGACTGAATCATATTTTAACCAATCATCCGGAAATGGTTGAATACATTTTTTATATAGGAAAAGCCATCAATCAGCCAGATTATCTATTTGAAGGAACAAAAGGAGAATTTTTCGCGGTTTTGAGAAGAAAAAATTTATTTATTGTGGTAATATATAAAGAAGACAAAATAAAAAAAGACGGATTTATTATTACTAGTTTTATTACCAAAAGAATCAATTATTTATTAAAGAAAAAAATGATATGGAAGAAAAAATAATTCATCAAATTCAAAACTCTCTTTCTGGTCTTTTTCCCTTGATGGAGAAACAAAAGAAAAGACATTTGGTGATTGAGTATGATCAGGAAGCCGATGTTTTATATCTTTCTTTTGATTTACCTCAAAAAGCTGATGAAACTGAATTTTTTTCTGATGACATTTTGATTAGAAAAAAAAGTAATAAAGTTATTGGTTTAACCCTCCTAAATTTTAAAAAGAAATTTCTTTTTTAATATCTATTTACCCTTTCCCAACCGAAGCGGTCGAGAGGAGGTTGGTTTATTATAATTTTAAAAAATATAACAATAATGTCTTAAACTTAAATCTATAAATAATAGGGATTTATTATGTTTTAAAAATTTACCTTCTTTTACCATCTTATTACGATCGTGATAAAAATTTTATGTAAGAGATACAAAGAAAAGTTAGATTTTACTTAATTTATCACGTTAATTTTTATTTTGGACAATTTTGTAAAGAAAATAAAAATCTGTCCGGTTTTTTCATTGGTTATCCTTTTATTTTTTTATCCTTTTTTAATAATCTAAAACCTTTATTTTGTCGCCTATCGTCTATAGACAGAAAAATTTCTCTTTTGTATGGTATCTATTAAAATGAAGGGTAATTTTGTTTACCAACGCTTGGGAGAAAAACTTACTAAAATAAGAAAACAAAAATCCCTTTCCCAAGATGATCTTTCCTCACTTTGCGATGTTGATAGAACTTACATTGCCAGAATTGAAAACGGAAAAGCCAACCCTTCGTTTAAAGTATTAATGAAGATTGCAAGAGGATTAAGAATAAAAGTTTCTAAACTTTTGGAGGGGGTGTGAATAGTTTGTGTAAAAATTGTGTAAAAGGTAGTGTAAAAATGGTGTAAACGTTGGGTGAACATTGTCTAAATAGTGTAAAAGTAGTATAAATGTTTAGTAAATTTTAATTTAAATCCAAAAATAATTTTTTATTTTTTTCCAAACTACCCAAAAAACGGCAAAGATAACCTGGGGATTGAAAATAATTAAAATCTTTTTCCAAAAAGGAGACGGGGAGAAAATAAAAAGGTATAAAAAACGTTTGATGCCGGCGCGGATGCGGGATTCGTCGTTGAAAATATTTATTTTGTGTAAAAATTGTGTAAAAGGTGGTGTAAAAATTGTGTAAAAATTGTCTAAGGTTTTGGGTTGGATTTTTTTAAAAAAGTTTTTTGGGATTGGGGATTGATAGTATTTTCTAAGAAGAAAAAAAACAGGAAAAACAAAGTTGTTTAACTGATATTTTTTAATAATTAAGGCAATCTCTTGCCAACTTTTTATTGAAATTTTACTTTTTTTAATTACCTTATCCAAAAAATCATAACGAAAAGCACCACTAAAGTTGTGATGAAAAAGGTGAAGAGAAAGATAAAGTATTAAGTAGTAAGTATTAAGTATCAAGAATTTTTCGTTAGTAATTTTTATTTTTCTTTTGGTTTTTAAAAATTCTTCCGTCAAATCATCAATTAATTTTTGCGGATAAAGTTCATTAAAATGACCTAAATGAACGATTGATAAGTCAACCAATTGAAGATGAATGTCAAAGGCAACAACAAATTGATTATTTTTTTTATAAAAATTTGCCTCAAGTTCTTTTTTTTGTAGTTTTTTAGCAGTTTTTGACCAATAAAATTCTACTTTTTGATAATGATTTTTTAGCAAAATTTCTTCTGCCTTTTGAAAATCTTTTTTGTCAATCAAAACATCACAATCAGCGTAAAGACGCTGCGGATGTTTTCCCTCAAAATAAAGATGAAGGGGTAAGCCTTTTAGAAAAACATAATTGATATTTTTTTTATCAAACTCATTTTTGATTTTAACAATTTCGGAAAAATAATAAGTTGATTGGATAAGATACAGGGTTTCTGGCTTAAAAATTTGGCCATTGCGTCTGATTTGATAAACCTTGCCTAAAATTTGTTTGGGATAGATCTTACCGTCAAAATTTAGATTGTTATCACCTTTAGTAATTAAATATTTTTTTGTTTTATAAATTACCCGATGAGTAATTAGTTGATTTTTCTTTTTAAAAATAATTAAATCATTAACCTTAATTTTCAAAAAAGGGGTTTTTTTAAAGTAAACTATATCATTGGGTCTTAAAATTGGAAGCATGCTTTGGCCGGTTGATTTTAAAGGAATACTTTTAAGACGAAGAAGTTTTTTAAAAATTTTTTCCATATCCTCTATTTTATCATTGACATTTTATTTTCTTGTTATTTTCTTAAAAAAAAGATATCATTTTTTTATGAGCATTGATTGTTTTTTGGAGAAAAAATTTTTTTTAATGCTGGCTTTGGATCATCGGCAAAGTTTTATAAAAATTCTTTCCAAAGAAAGAAAAATAGTTTCTAGGGAAGAAGTAATTAACACAAAAAAAAGGATTTTGGAGGTTTTATTTTCTTATTTCTCCGGTTTTCTTTTGGATTTTGAGTACGGGCTTAAAGCCTATCAGTTAATTGAAAAAACCCCAAAAAAACCTTATCTTTTAGCAATTGAAGAAAGTGGGTCTTTCGAAGAAGATGGTGAGCGGTTTAATAAACTTCAGTATTCGGTTTTAGAGTTAAAAAAAATGGGGGCTTCAGGAGTAAAACTGCTTTTGTATTTTAATCCATTTTTAAAATCCGCCCGGTATCAATTAGAATTGGCAAAAAAAGTTTTAAAAGACTGCCGGAGTTTAGATTTGCCTTTGTTTTTGGAAATTGTTACCTACCAACATGAAAAGACTTTAGAAATAAAAGAAAACTTTGTGCTAAAAGCGGTTGAGAGATTTTTGGCAGAAAGTATCTACCCTTCGGTTTTTAAATTAGAATATCCAGGAAGTGAGGAAGCTTGTCAAAGATTATCGGCGATGCTTAAGGAAATTCCTTGGATTCTTTTAACGCGGGGTGATTCGTTTTTATCTTTTAAACATAAACTTTATTTTGCCGTAAAAAATGGGGCGGCCGGTTTTTTGGCCGAAAGAGCTTTGTGGCAGGATGTTATTGATAAAAACGAAGAAGAAAAAGAAAAAATGCTGGTCGAAGTTTTGCCAAAAAGATTTTTAGAAATCAAAGAGATTGTATGGTAAAGATAAGATATATTTTTTTACTTGCCGTTTCTTTTTTATTACTATTTTTATTTTTTTATTTTAAAAAAAGTCAAAAGTTAATTTATTACTCACTAGAGGGTAAAACTTACAAACTTCTTCCCGCCAAAACACCTCTTGAGCATCAAAAAGGACTGATGTTTTATCGAAGCAAAAAAGAGTTAAAAGGAGCCGATGGGATGATTTTTATTTTTTCCAATAAAAACTATCGTACTTTTTGGAATAAAAATACGTTTTTGGATTTAGATGTTTATTGGATTGATGGCGATAGGATAGTTGGTAAAGACTTTTTACCATCAATTGAAAAAACCAAAGAGATTCTTATCATAAACTCCCCAAAACCAGTTAATAAAGTGGTGGAGATAGTTCGTTAATTTATTTTTACCCTCTTGCATCCGAAACTTTTTGGCAGCGTTTTAAAAACTCTTGTTGAGCTAATTTGATGTTTTCATCTTTTCCTCCCCACGCTTTTAATCCCTCTTGTTGTAAAGCTCTTCCGAAAGAATAGCTTAACTGCCAAGGCACGTCATTTTTGTACTTTTCATTCATCACTTTTAAATATTCGGTTGCCTCATCTGGAGAAAGACCACCGGATAAAAAGACGATTCCTGGCACTTCCTCTGAAACAGCTTCTTTTAATGCCTCAACTGTTTCATAAGCAATTTTTTCAGCAGAAGTTTTATCTTGACAGTCTTTACCAGGAAGGACCATATTTGGTTTTAAAAGAATACCACTTAAATCAACCCCAAATCTTCCCAACCATTTAAAAACTTTTTTCAAAACAGCAATGGTTACTTCTTTACTTTTATAAATATTATGATTGCCTTCAAGGACTAAAACTTCTGGTTCAACAATTGGCACAAGACCAGCTTTTTGAGTGATTAACGCATACTGAGCTAAACCAATAGCATTTGAAACAAGAGCTGCTTTTGAGGGTAAATCATCGCCCACTTTATAAACCGCTCGCCATTTGGCAAAAACTGCACCCATTGTTTTATATTCTTCATATCTTTTTTCCAGTTTATCAAGACCTAAAGTAAAAGTTTCCTCATTTAAGTTAAATTTGTAAGTTCCCTCATCAGTCTTTATCCCAACTAAAACCCCCTTTTCCTTTAAAATTTGAGCAATCATTTTGCCATTGGGAAGAGGATTTCTTAAAGTTTCATCATACAAAATAATTCCCGAAATATAGTTTTCAAATCCCTCGGTTTCCACCATAATTTGGCGCCACATAGAGCGATTTTCAAGGGTTGATTCAACCCCAATTGAAGCCAGTCTTTTTGTCATTGTTTTTAAACTTTCATCAGCCGCTAATATGCCTTTTTTTTCTGAAACAAGTTGTTTGGCGATTTGGTTTAAATTATTCATAGTTTTTAAGACTAAATTTTTAATTAATAAAATTTTAACCGCTTGACTTTTTTTTGTCAAATAAGTAAATTATTAGCAATGGATAGAAATCTTGCTTTAGAATTTGTCAGGGTGACTGAGGCAGCCGCAATTGAGGCAGCCAAATGGGTTGGTCGTGGAGAAAAGAAAAAAGCTGATGAAGCAGCAGTTTGTGCAATGCGCTCTCGTTTTAATCAAGTTGATTTCAAAGGAAAAGTGGTTATTGGCGAGGGAGAAAAAGATGAAGCGCCAATGCTTTACAATGGCGAAAAAGTCGGCACAGGAAAAGGGGAGGAGATGGATTTGGCCATTGATCCTTTGGAGTGTACTGATAGTGTAGCTTTTGGTCGTTATAATGCCATATCGGTTATTGCTTCTGGCAAAAAAGGCTCTCTTTTAAAAGCTCCAGATACCTATATGGAAAAACTGGCAGTTGGGCCTTCCGCTAAAGATGTAGTTAGTCTTGATTTTTCGGTTGAGAAAAATTTAAAAAATATTGCCAAAGCTTTAAAAAAACCAGTTTCTGAATTAACAGTAATGATTTTAGATCGAGAAAGACACCAAAAATTAATTGATGAGGTAAGACAGGTGGGCTCAAGAGTGCGGCTTATTACTGACGGTGATGTTTCGGCTGCTATTGCTACTTGTTTTGAAGATTCAGGAGTTGATGTTTATATGGGAATTGGTGGCTCGACTGAGGCGGTTTTGGCAGCGGTGGCAATGAAGGTAATGGGTGGAGAAATTTTATGCCGTTTTAAACCAAAAAATGAAAAAGATAAAGAAAAAGTTCATTCTTTTGGATTTAAAGATTTAAATAAAGTTTATAAAAGTGAAGATTTGGCTAAAGGGAGGCAGCTTTCATTCACAGCAACCGGTGTTATTGATGGACCACTTTTGAAGGGAGTGGTTTTTGAGAAAAAAAGAATTATTACTCATTCGGTGGTGATTCGCGGTGTTTCTGGGACAATAAGATATATTACCACCCATCATCATTTATATAAATAAAAAAATTAAAAGTTATTTTTTTATTCTTATGAAAATCGGTCTTAATGGTTTTGGTCGAATAGGTCGGGCTTTTGCCCGGATTGCTTTAAAACGGGGTTTGGATATTGTTTTAATTAATACTAGAAAAACTCCCAATTCAATGATGGCTTATTTACTTCAATACGACTCAGTTTATCGAAAGTTTGAAATGGAGGTAAAGGAAGAAGAGGATGGGATTTTGGTTTCTGGAAAAAAAATCTTTACCTCGCAAACGTCAGAAATCGATGACATACCTTGGGATAAATACGAAGTTGATATTGTCGTTGATGCCACTGGTGCTTTTACCAAAAAAATTGATTTGGAAAAACATCTTAAAGGTTCGGTTAAAAAAGTGATTTTAACCGCGCCGGCTAAAGATGAGGAAACGCAAACGGTGGTTTTGGGAGTTAATGATAAGGATTTTGATTTTCAAAATCAAAAGGTGATTTCAATGGCATCTTGTACCACCAATTGCGCCGCGCCAATGTTTAAGGTAATTGAAGAAAATTTAGGGGTTGAGAAAGGATTTTTAACTACCGTTCACTCATACACTAACTCTCAGAATTTAGTTGATGACTCAGGTAAAAAACCAGATCGGGCAAGAGCCGCTGCTTTAAATATTATTCCCTCAACTACAGGAGCAGCCAAAGCCGTGGCTAAAGTTATCCCTTCCCTAAAAGGTTTAGTTGATGGGATGTCTCTTCGGGTGCCAACGCCAACCGTTTCTTTTACCGATATTTCGGTAATTACCAAAAAACCAACCACTGTTGAGGAAGTCAACAATCTTTTTAAACAATATGCACAAAATCAAATGAAAGGGATTTTAGCTTATGAAGAGCAGGTTTTGGTTTCTTCAGATTATATTGGTTCACCTTATTCTTGTATTTTTGATGCCAATTATACCAAGGTTATCGCCGGAAATTTAGTAAAAATCTTTGGTTGGTATGATAATGAGTGGGGCTATTCAACAAGATTGGTTGACTTGGTTGAGAAATTATCAAATTATCTTAACCCCCAATAACTTTATCTTATTTTTGTCTAAAAATTTAAGAAGTAATTTTAATTTTGACATTTTTGCCAAAGACCAAGATTTTTTTGATAAGCTTCTTTTTGAGCGGTTAAAAAAAGGTTTGCATATTTTACATCAGGAGGAAAGGTTGCCGCATAAGCAAAACCGTTTTTGACTAAATAAAGATTGACAAATGATCCTTCATCGGTTGACATTTTTTCATCTAGAAAAACGTAGCGAAGAAGACGTCCGTATTTATCTTTTTCAGAAATATCTTTTTGTAAAAAAACTTTTTTTCCCAAAACTAACTCCTTGTTTTTTTCATAGGCTTGATAGGCAAAACACTCAACTTCTTTTTTAGGATGGTGAAGTTCTGGGGTGTCGATACCAAGATAACGGACTTTTCCCCCATTTTCTAAAACAATAGTGTCACCATCGATAACTTTGGTGACCAAAAAAGCTTCGGTTGAGGCAATTTTTGTTGGAATAGTTGTTTTTGACTGGGCTAAATTTTTAGAATAAGAGCTGTTTTTTTGGTTTGGTTGATTTAAAAATTGATTGATTAAAGAAAAAAATATTAAAAAAGTAAAAATTAAAAGGAGAGTTTTTTGAGAAATTTTATTACCGCAGCACATTAAGATGATTTTAACAAAAATTTTATTTTTATTTTTTATGAATTTATCGAGGTATTATTTATATCTATCTTAAGGAAAAATTTTTTGTTAAAATATAAAATATCTTTTTGGGCCTGTAGTTCAGTTGGCTAGAACGCCTGGCTGGCAGTCAGGAGATCAGGGGTTCGAGTCCCCTCAGGTCCACACTCCGCCCCGCCTAATCCAGCAGGGCTTCGCGTGGCAGGCCATAATTTGTTAGGAAGCTTTCCATGGGTAAACCATTTTTTATAAAGATAGAATATTTATTAATAAATCTACGAAGTGTGTGTGGTGCAAGACCCAAAGGTGAAGTGTCACTTTTTATGTTCTTATGTTTATATTCTTCAAATCTTCCTCTGGTTTTGCTTTTAGGAATAAGAGATTAATTTAGAGATTAAACTTTTTTCTTTTTTGTTGCTTATAATCTACAAAAATGATAAAATAGAGTTTTGTGAAAAGAAAAATTGTTGTTTTTATTGTTTTGGCTTTTTTCTTTTTTAACTCCTTTTCTTTCGTTGAGGCAAGAAGAGGCTGTTGCTCTCATCATGGTGGCGTTTGTGGTTGTTTTTGTTGCGATGGGACACCTTTATCATCTACCTGTCTACCATATTATCCACAATGTTTAAATAATAATGAGCAAACACAAGAGGAAATTTACATACCAAAATATCAAATTCAACCAACTAACACTCCTATCATACTTCCAACCAATACCCCAATCCCAACTTCTACTCCCTCACCAACGCCAACTTTAACTCCAACTTTGACTCAAACACAAACCTTAAGCATCACTCCGGAACCTAAAAAATCAACAAAAAAACAAAATAAAAAGAATAAAAAAGACAAAAAAACCAAAAAAACTTTTTGGCAATGGACTTTTGGAGAAAAATAGGAGAAAGAAGATAATAGAAAAAGAGATTAGTTTTCCTGGTCTTAAACCGACAACAAGAGGCATTTCTATAGGAATAACCGATTATCTTTTAAATCGGATTAGAGAAATAGCTAATGAAATAAAGATTCCTTACAGTCCCTTATCACAATCTATTTAAAAAAAGCGATTTGATTATGATTTTAAGTTTTGATTTAGATAGAAAGATTAACTTTCTTTAAGATAAAATCTTTTCGTATACAAAATCCCCCCTCCTAAAAAAACTAACATAAAAGAAATCCATACATCATTTTGCTTTGTTTGTTCACGTTGTTTATCAATTTTTTTAATACAATTTTTTATATTTTCTTTGCGAAGTCTTTCTTCTTCTAAACTTGGTTTTCTTAAAACGCCTTTTTCATCAAAAAGAGGATAGTTGTTTTGTTCGTAACATTCTTCTTCGTATTTTGGGTAAAAGAAACCTGGACCTATGACTGGATCAACGGGATATTTTTTGTAATAAAAAAAATTAAAAGAAGTTTTAATCGTCGCATAAATGCCAACAAGTAAAATAAGCCAACCTAAAAAATTAATTACTTTTTCCGGCCAAGAGTTATTTTTGTTTTTCATAAAAAAATCTTAACTAATAATTTTATTTTAATTCTATCACAATTTTTCCATTTTTAAAATCAACCCCAATCTTATCATTTGGTTTTATCTTTCCCTCAACTATTTGTAAAGCAATTTCGTCGGTGATAAGTTCATTGATTACTCGTTTTAGAGGTCTTGCACCATAGACTTCATCAAAACCCACTTTTAAAAGATGATCTTTGACTTTTTCCGATACTTCAAGATCAAGTGACTGTTTTTTTAATCTTTCTTTTAAAAGATTAAGTTGCAGATCAACAATTTTTCTCATCATCTCTAAATTTAATGGCCGGTAAATTACTATGGCATCAAGGCGGTTTATTATCTCTGGTCGAAAGAACTTTTGGACTTTCTCCAAGATTTTTTCTTCTCTTTTTTTCTCATCTTTTTCCTCGCGATAAATTTCTGAACCTAAATTGGAGGTTAAGATAATAATCGTGTTTTTAAAGTTAACGGTTCGCCCCCGTCCATCAGTCAGTCGTCCTTCATCAAAAATTTGCAAAAATATGTTAAATACTTGCGGATGGGCTTTTTCTACTTCATCAAATAAAATAACTGAGTATGGTTTTCGTCTTACGGATTCAGTCAGTTGTCCGCCTTCCTCATAGCCAACATAGCCAGGTGGCGCCCCAATTAACCTTGCCACAGTATGAGCTTCTTGATATTCACTCATATCAATGCGAATTAAGGCTTTTTCATCGTTAAAAAGGGAGTAAGCTAAGGCTTTGGCGGTTTCGGTTTTTCCCACCCCAGTTGGGCCTAAAAACAAAAATGAGCCAATGGGTCTTCCTTCTTCTGCTAAACCAGCCCGCGAGCGGCGAATTGCTTTGGCAATTTTTACCAAAGCTTCATCTTGACCAACCACTTTTTGTTTTAGTTCATCTTCAAGATGAGTAAGTTTTTCTGCCTCAGAACGAAGGAGGCGAGCAACTGGTATTCCAGTCCAGCGGGCAACAATTTTGGCAACATCATCGTCCGTTACCTCTTCTTTTAAAAGTTTTTCTTCTTTTGGGATTTTTTTCCATTTTTCTTCCTCTTCTTTTAATTGTTTTTCTAGCTCAGGGAGCTTGCCATATTTGATTTCTGCCGCTTTATCAAGCAAAACTTCCCTTTCTGCTTTTTCTAACTCATTTTTAAGTTGGTCAATTTGAAGTCTTAGTTGTTGCAGTCTTGAAACAATTTTTTTTTGCTCTTCCCATCTTTTTTTAAGCTCTTCAAATTTTTTTTGTAATTTTTCTTTTTCTTCCTCCAGGGCTTTTTTTCTTACCTCCAAACCTTTTTCTTTTTTTAAAGCTGCCAGTTCAATTTCCAGTTGAAAAATTTTTCTTTTTATCTGATCAAGTTCGACCGGCATGGAGTCAATTTCAATTTTAACTGCTGCGGCTGCCTCATCAATTAAGTCAATTGCTTTATCGGGTAAAAAGCGGTCGGTGATATAGCGAACAGAAAGATTAACGGCAGCAATTAAAGCATCATCTGAGATTTTTATCCCATGATGGACTTCATATTTTTCTTTTATGCCTCGAAGGATAGTTAAAGTATCCTCAGGCGTTGGTTCATCAACGTAAACTGGCTGAAATCGACGCTCCAAAGCAGCATCTTTTTCAATGTATTGGCGGTATTCTTTAACAGTTGTTGCGCCAATAGCATGGATAGTGCCCCGAGCTAATGCTGGTTTTAACATATTTGAGGCATCAACTGCTCCCTCAGCCGCACCGGCACCGACCAATGTGTGAAGCTCATCGATAAATAAAATATATCTTCCTTCACTTTTTTCAATTGCCTCAAGTAGTTTTTTAAGACGCTGCTCAAACTCTCCTCGATATGCGGCCCCTGCCAAAAGACCAGCCAAATCTAAGGCTAAAACTTCTTTATGTTTTAAAGTATCAGGCACATCACCATCAACAATCCGCTGGGATAGTCCCTCAACAATGGCAGTTTTCCCAACACCCGGATCACCCAATAAAACTGGGTTATTTTTAATCCTTCTTGATAAAATCTGAATTAACCGTCTTATCTCCTCATCCCTGCCAATTACTGGATCAAGTTTTCCCGCCTTTGCTTTTTGAGTTAAATTGACAGTGTATTTTTCCAAAGGATTGGTATTATCCTCTGGTGATTGATATTGAATGTCCATAAAATCAGTAATCGTCTAACTTCTAACATCTAACACCTAACCTTTAACGTTTAACGTAAGACGTTAAACGTGAAACATTAAACATTAAACGTCAACTTTTATTAACAACTTTTACACTATTCTTAAACAATGTTTACAATAATTTCAATCTCCCAATCTCCATTAATCTCTATCTATCTCTATCTATCTCTACTTATCTCTATTCATCTCTCTTTCATATTCGCATATTCATTCTCGTCATTTGTATCATTAATCATAAACAATTTTAGCAGATTTGTCAAGGAAGTGCTAATTTATTTAATAAATACCAAATTTAGAACTTTTTGTAGAACTTTTTGTTATCATTATTTTATGCCATTTACCCAGCAAATATTACAAAAATTAGAATACGACATTGCTTTAACATTAATCAAAAAAACATATTATCAAAAGATAGATGAAAAAAACTGTTCAGAAATTGCTAAAAAATTATTGGGGCTTTTACCAGAAAATAGCGATTTAGAAACGATTAAAAAACATTGTTAAAGTTAAAAGAATCTTATTTTAATGTTTTATCGCAAATCATTACTAAATACCTAGAGATAATAGCTAATAAAGAAACTGAAGCACAAATCAATCAAGTTAAACAAAAAATTAATCATATTTTATATGGATTCACAAGTAGAAATTAGATCATCAGTTACAGTAGAGCAAAAAACAACAACTACATACTCCGAAGAAAGAAAAGCATTAGGTTTAAAAGAAGAAAGAACTTTACAGGAAATTGCTCAGGAAAAAGACAAGCAACGAAAAGAAGCTTTCGAATCCTATTTATCATATAGAAAAAGCGAAAAAAAAACAGAAACTCCTCCAACATTTGAGGATATTTTAAAACAAGGTAGAGAAAAAGCTAAATCCGTTCTAGATGTTTTATCAAATAGAGAAAAAGAAGAAATAGCAGTTATAAGAACAAAAGCATTAGCGATAATGACTACTAAAGGTATAAGAAACCCAGAAAGAGTTCTTCAAATTTTAGAAGCAGAATCGGGTAATAATTTCGAACTAAGTTATATTAATCTAGAAGTTATTAGGAAAAACGATTCTTGGTCAACATATGAAAGAAAAAGAGCAGTAAGTGCTTTTAATTCGATATATGAACGTGCACAAAGCAATGAATTTATAAATGGGTGTCGAGAAATTGGCGATGTTTTAACAGTCTGGGAACGTATGCAACAGATGGGAGCAAGATTTTCCCTAAACAATATAGGCAGACAAGATGCAGAACAATTAATCCCTATGCTCCAGAAATTGGCAAGAATTCCCAGCGAACAATTTTCAACCATGTTGAATGATTTACGCCAATATAGCTTTTTATTTCCTGAAGGAAGTTATATCGTAGAAGACTATTTGGTTTTTGATCCATTGGTTGAATTTATTGCTTCAAATACCCAGATTTCAGCAGAACAAAGGCAAGTTTTAGAGACAGCTAGACGAATTTATCAGATTGGGGAACCAGGAAGCTATGGAGATCGAGACTTTCATCCTATACTATCAAGACATGATCCTTTTCTTCTCTTTTCTAACAAAGAAAGATTATCTGATGAGCTCATAGTATTAGAACAATTAGTATTGGATTTTTACGATCCTAGAGTAGGAGCTGGCAGCAACTTAGATAGTCATTGGAAACAAAAATATTTGTATGAAAAAAATACATATGTTTTCGGCCAGATAGATAAACTTGCACAAGCAGGCTATTTACATACTCTAGCAGAATTAATAAGAAACGGATTTACTATTGGAGCAGATCATGCGCAGGTTTTTACTGATGAATACCAAAGAGATGAAGGAAAACTAAATGCTATGCAAGAGGATATTAGAAGATCAGCAGAATTATTAACCCAGTTTAGCGATAAAACTTTATTATCAGAAGTATTATTTATTGAAGATTTACGCCTATCACAATATCCAGAATATGAAGTTTTGTCTATTGGAAGAAGCAGGTTTTTTGAATCATTAGTGAGAGAAAGATCTTCAAGTCAAGATACTCTTCAGGTAGCAATGAATATTGTAAATAAATTGACAGATGATCCAGCAAAAAGAGCCCATTTGCTTAACAGATTTGTTTTATTTGACGATGATTTAGGCGTAGATTTAAATGTAGATAATTTATTATTTGAGCTAAAATGGCTAGATGTTTTAGATAAATTATCACAAGAAGATCAGTCATTTTGGCGTCAAATATTTGACTGGAGAGAACATAAATTTCGAGGGCTTGGAAAGCCAAATAACTTCGTCTTACTTTTTTTTATTCAAAACCAATCAAAATTTAATGAATTTTATCAGGGAGGAAGATTAACAGACACATTTTTTGAAGAATTCACAAGTTTTTTTGGTAGAGTACCTGATAAATATTTGACAGCAGATTACATCGATGAAACTTATATCTCTTCAATAAATGGCTTTTTATTAGATCCAAAACAAGCGCCAGCTTCTATAGAAGGATTAACAAAAGCATTTACAACTCTAGATAGTTTTGAGTTGCAATCTATTTATACAATTTTAGGAACGGATTATGGTAAATGGAGTTCATTAATTACTGATGGAAGACCAAATATCAATTTAATTTTGTTGGTTCTAAAAAACTCACAAGAAGTAAATATAGCTAATAAATTATTAACCTACGATATAATAGCACAATTGCCTGAAACTGAACAAGTTTTTTGGCGCGAATGGAGAAATCTTCCAGATGAAGGAAAAATAATTTTTAACGAAAAGTTAACTGATAACCCTCAAATAACCGAAGATTTATTGAGGGAAATAAAAATGTTCAATACTCTTTTTGAAGAGATCGAACAATCGCCTTCACAAGAATTACAAAAGATAAAAAAACAGTTAATTTTACAATTACTTAGGAGTTCACAACCAGAACAAAAATTAAGACAAATTCGCAAATTATTTGAAAGAAATAATCTTCCAGATTTTGCAAAGAAATTTAAAATTTTTGAAATATTATATTTTACCCAAGAAATAGATGGTAAAACCCGATTTGACCACGAAATGGAAGAGAAAGGTGAAATATTGAGTCCAATATTGAGAAGAGCTTCAAGATTACGTCGTCTCGATACAATATACAAAGACTTGCTTCGAATTAGTATTGATTCCGATGATATATCCTTAAGAAATTATTTAGCAGCTATGCAAGAAGGACAAGTTTTATTAATTAAAGTTGACTCTGAAGGGATTGAAAGTTTGACTCCGGAAGAGAAAATTAAATTAACACGTGTTTTAAATCGAATAAGTGTTCTATATGAAAATTCATTATTAGCTAGAATAAGAGGAAAATCAGCAACTCCTTTAAGTGATGATATTAGTTTAGAAGCAAGAATAACAAGTTTAAGAAATGATTTAGAGGTTAAAGAAGGTCAGACAATTATTGACCGAGTTGTTGAAATGTTTGTCAAACCATTAGGATATGAATCAATCGATGCAGTTTTAGCCCGTATGGATAGTATAAAAGAACAAGCACATAAGAGAAATTTATCTAGCCCCAGAGTTCAGGATGGGCAACTAGAAATAAATGCCGGAGATTTACTCAAGGGAATTGAAGATGATGTATTAGGATATATTTTACAAAATGGCTCAATTGCTAGAGAATATCTTGGAGTAAATGCGGATTCTAAATCTAAAACTCCATTTGATATGGATACCGCTATGGTATTACAAGAGGATTTAGAAAGTGACTTACATCAAGTGATAAATTCTTCTCCTGCTCAGCGATATGGGACTATAATTATTTTAGTTCGTGATAGAGGTCAGTTTATAAGAACCGATCAACAAGAAGTCGTAAATTTAAAATATAATCCACAAAAATATGAACTTTTTTATTCAGGAATTGACACTGAAAGACACTATGGGGTAAGAACAGGAATTCCTTCTACTGAAATAGATGCAATTATTTTGACCGGGCCTTTACTTAATGAAAATCAAGACTCAACTTTGAGAAGAGAACAAATTTTCTTCAATATTGCAAATAATGGTTTTTACATTCCAGTAGTAAATCCCGAAGGTAAAGTTATTTTTACTGAAGAAGGTTATAATCGGTATAGATTAGATGGTCAAATAATTCAAGAAGCAATTAATCAAGGAAAATTCTCCCCAAGTGAATTTATTGATATATTAAAAGAATGTCCTTATTTAAAAAAATTATATGAAATGAGTTCCGGAGTTGGAGAAGGCTATTCTACGGAGCAACATACGCAAATGGTAATGGATCAATTTGAGAAATATTTCTCCGCCGATTTTAAATCAACTTTTTTGACTAGGGGTGATTTTAGATTAATGTTAGCTTTACACGATATTGGTAAACCCCTTAGTGTCTATGCAACAGGCTCAACAAGCGCTCAACATGAATATACAAAAAGAGTGCTAACCTATGCGTTACAAGCAACTGGTATTCCACCTCAAAAAGTTGATACAATTATGTGCCTCGTCGATCAAGATATTTTAGGTGAATATTTTAAAGATCAGATAAATAGTCAAGATGCTGCCACTCAAATAAACACCCTTGCAGAAACTATTGGTGTTTCGCCAAAAGAATTAGTTGATATATTAAGGATGTTCTACATTTGTGATGCGGGTTCTTATACAGCCGATGCTGGAGGAGTTCCAAGTTTAGATTATTTATTTAGATTTGATCCTCAAAATGGTACAGCTTCTTTTTCTGATGAAGTCGAAAATAAATATCAAGAATTACTTCGTCGACTTATCTAAATATCTGAACGATCTTTCCTAAAAATATAATTCATGGCTAAAGTGGTCTAAATAGCTATTCCTCCCGAATATGAACCTTTGCCGGCTAAAATACTTGCTTGGTTTCCCAACTTTTGCAAATTAGTACGACACACCAATAGCGTTTAATATGTTCTTAATTTAATCAGATATTTTTGATTGAAAAATTATCTCTTCGTTAGTTAGCTTATCCAATATTCTTGCTTCAGTTATGCTTTTCAACAACTTAATTATTCTTGCCATAGACAAATTGACCAACAAAGAAGAGAGGGCGCTTAGGTAAGAAGAAACGGTGCTAATAGTTTTCGGAATGGCTAATTGTATAAATTAATCGTTAAAATTTATCAATCTTTATATGACCAAAGAAGAACTAAAAAACTATATAAAAAAATTGGGACTGGAGAAAGAGTTAGAAGAATTAATTTTTGAGTTAATAGACGGAGCCAAAGAAGTAAATAAAGTTTTAATAAACACGATTGCGGATATTTTAGATCAACAAGCTGATTTTTATGAAAAAACAGCTGATATCTATGATGAGTTGGTTAATGAATATGAAAATATATATACCGAGTTATCATTATTAAATTAAGAAGAATATAAAGAAAGATTAGAAGCTTTTCAACAAGCGCAAGAGGAGTTATTAGAAGAAATAAATAAAAACATTTAAGAGATAAAATTAAATAAAAATCAAGAGACAAAGACCCAAGATGAATCCGAGATTGAAAAATTAAAACAAACTCTTCAACAACAAGCAACAACTTAATTATCGTATAATATAAAATCTAAATCTTGCGGCTTCTTTTTTTAGTTTCAGCGCTCTTAAATTCTAATCTCTTAATATATTAAACCAACAATTTTAAAAATAGAACAAAAATAATCCTAAACAAAATTTTCCTAATTTAGTATAAATTAGGAGAATTAAATATCTTAATTTTTATGAAAAATTGCCAATATCGGGTTAAAAGTTAAACTTTTGATTGATGATTTTTCAAACAAGTAAATTAATGAGGTTTCTTGAAATGAATTGGCGAATTTGGTGGGGGTAATTTAATAAAAGAGATTTAAGAAAAGAGATAAGTAAAGTTAAGGAAGACGTTGATAAATAAACAAAACTTAAAAGAGATAAATGATAAGAAAAAGCAAACCGCCAAAAGCTTGGAGAGAAACTTATCCTACCGCCTCTTGGCAGTTAGTCAACCAGCAAAATTTTTTGGAAGTATTTGGTTAAGTATTTCTTTAAAAATTTGATTCAATTTTTGCTCAAAATATTTAAATTGGCCAAATTGGATGGCGGGGAAGAGGAGAGTAAATTCAAGCGGTTTTTTAATGAAGTCATTTTTTGATTTTGGGGAAGTTTTGAAGAAGGATAACCAAAACTAAAAAATCAATTACTCCGTACATTATCATTTCTTTTTGTTTTAATCTTTGGCTTGGTTTTTGAGTTTGGTGGGTGTTTTTTGAATATTAGTTGGTAATAGGTAAGCTGAAGGTGTTTGGGTATTTTCTAGTTTAGTTGGTGTTGAGGTTCGATTGGAATCGATGCTTCTTTTGTTTGAATGGTTTGGATTGGAGTATTGGTTGGCGTCTGATTTGGGGTAGCGGTTGGTTGGGTTAGAATATCTTAAAGAAAATCTAAGGTAAACGCCAATGGAGTTAAAAAAGAAGGAAAAAAACAATAAAAAATTTTTTTGCTTTCAATTGGATTTTTCTAGCTGATGAGATTTTTAAGATTTTCGATTGCTTTTTTTGGCTCTTTGGCTTTTAAAAGAGCGCTTCCGACCACAAAAATATCCGCTCCAGCTTGATTGACTTTTTGAATGGTTTTTTCGTTTATACCACCATCAACCTCAACGATAGTTTTTGGAGATAAAGTTTTTATTCTTTTAATTTTTTCCAAAACTGCCTCTTGAAATTCTTGGCCTTGGGCGCCTGGGGTAACAGCTAAAATAAGAATAAAATTGACTTTTGAAAGGTAGGGAAGCATCTTTTCAACTTCTGTTTCTGGGTTTAGAGCCAAACCTAAAGTAAAGGGATATTTTTTTGAAAAGACTTCGTCAATGTTTTTTTCTACTGCTTCATAATGAATAATCACTCTTTTTACTTTTAATTTTTCCGCCGTTAAAAAATACTTTTCTGGTTCAAAAACCATAAGATGTAGTTCAAGATTTTGTTTAAATTTTAGCGGTAATAGGTCGTTTGGAGATAAAGTTTTACTTGGTGTAAATTTTCCATCAGAAACATCAATCTGAAGCCAAGAAGATAAGTTTTCCACTTTTTTTAATTTTTGTTGGAAGTCAAAAAAATTATCAGTTAAAATGGCGGGGATGATGGGCTTCATAGGTTAATTTTATCATCTTTTTAAAGAAGGGTTTTTTTAAAGAAAAGACATTGGCAGGAATTGTTTGTTTTTGAAGGTTAAGATTAAGGAGATGGTATTTCCCATATAACATTACCTTTA
>Ga0308409_1000287_pt1 | contig 28450 bp, 24 predicted proteins | sample HotsprSampleMSe4_FD_203469 | JGI IMG/M metagenome (GOLD analysis project Ga0308409, IMG submission 203469) | Hot spring phototrophic mat microbial communities from Mushroom Spring, Yellowstone National Park, Wyoming, United States - 20060912_MSe4 ... | reverse complement strand
TCGACGCTCCCGTCCCTAAGTAAAACACCGCTCGGTGCGGCATCTGCTGCGGCGTCGCACTCCCTACGTCTAACAAAAACCGCAACGACTTCTGATCACCCCCGTCAAACCGAATGTACGGCGTGGGGTTGGCGTACATCTGCGCATTCTTGAAGAAATTCTGCACCGCATTCGGGTTCGATGGATTGAGTTCCTGTGCGATGTAGATGCCGATGCCATTGGTGCTCTGCAAACGGATTGACACCGCTCCACGCGTCAAACTCCGCATCAACGACGGCTTGAACGTCACCGTGTTCGTCGCACTCACTCCCAAAATCTTCGAACTCAAATCCAACGCCGGTGCCGGCGGTCCACTCAGGCTCCCAACCACGTACGACGCATCCGTCAACTCAAACGTCACCGGTCCCGTCACACCCCTCTGGTACAACGCATCCACCGCATCTTGAATCGTCGGGAAGTTCCGCGGACTTCCACTGTTTGCCGTCCCTATCGTGTACGTCCCCGAAAGCCCATCCTGCACCGTGAACGTCTCACACAATGTGTTGTTCGTCGTCACCGGATCGCCCGGTGCACTGATCGTAACACACACGCGATGCAACCCCGTCTGCTGCGGCGTCCAAGGATCATAGGGCAAATCAGCAGTGTTAGGTTGTGTCGCAGAGATATCCGGCAATAGTTTACTTGTCTGGAATACCAAGTCCCAACTGGAGCCATTCCAGCGTTCAATCGTTACCGAGGTGGGAACGTCCGATTGGTCAGCAGCGCCGTTGTTGCGGAAGCGGGCGATCACGATGTATGGACGATTGACGACAACATTTGTACTGCTCGAATTCGGCTGCAGAATCGCGTTCGTTTCAAGCTCCGTGTCGTACTGAACATCGAACGTCCAGGCATTTTGCCCCGGTGGGAGAAGTGCAGCAATGACGTTATTTGCGGTGTTTTGATCGGTTCCATTGAGGAGCTCAACCCACGCCTCGAAGGTAAATGTGCCTGCAGTCAATGAGTTGAACGGAGGAAAGTTTGCCGTGTACGTTTGACCTGTCGCCAAGCCAGGCGTTTGGTTGTACACAATCGTGTCAGGACCTTTCACGATTTGCCCCTGATACTTCACTTGTGCGATCACACGGAAGTTCGTCGCGTTGTTCAAGCCGACGTTCTGAACACGTACAACGATCGGTATATTCACACCGCGTAGGTACTTGAACGGCGGCCTGCGAGGTGCAACAACATCCGCAAGGGAAATATCGTTGCTATATGCTATCACGAACTGCTTGTTCCACTGCTGAGTGTAGTTGATCGAAGGCAAACGGTATTCCGCCTCCACACGGTAGGCACCGCCAACTGCCAGCGTTGTTTGGAGTGTACCATTCCCGATTTGCCCATTCCCTCCGCCAAGAGGACCTGTCGAAAAGTTAAACGTCCGCGTTACAAGGCCAGATGCACCGCTCACAGTAATGATCGTATCGTTGATATTCGCTGAGTTGAGCGCACGGTACACGACATTCGTCGAAGGAAGTGGCCCAACGATCTTGTACTTGAGTTGAACGTTCTGACCTGAGGGCACGCGGAATGTCAATGATGGCTTCGGATATTGGATTCCGTTATAGGTGCCACCGTCGTAGTCATAGTCCGTGCGGAGAATTCGCCGCGGATCAACATCATCAGGGAACGACGCTTCGATACCACTGAGCACGGAAAACCGCATGTTTGGACGAATTGAGTAATAACCAAAACCCGTTGCTTGAGAACATGTGTTGCAATTCCCATCAGCAAAGTAATAGAGCGTTGCATTATAGTTAAGCGTTGTCGTGGACACCCCGCAGTTACTCGTCCAGCCACAACACGTGCCGCACGATCCACTGGGGATCTGCGAGCACACCTCAACAAGCAGATTCGATGTACCATCCCAGAGGAATGGTGTTGAGAATTGGTGTTTATTCCACCCCATTTGGGGAACTGGGATATCCTGTGGACCGAACACCGTTGTGGCCCCAGTGTAGAATGTGGTGCTCGTAAAGCTGCTGAACGGTACATTCGCCATTTTAATGGTAAACGCAGGGATGGCATCTCCCTGGACGTTACAGACATTGAATGACAGCGCAACGATCTGTCCGGGCGGCATCCCAGCCGCAGTGAGCTCAGATGCTGGAATAACGTACTGACTGCGCCACCCGCTCCAAAAACGAGAGTAAGGTGTCAAGCCTGTGTTTGCACGACACACTGTTCCTGTGCCGACATCAATGTCTAACTGTGCATACGTCGGTTGCGGGGAGACGATTGCAGCGATGGAAGCCACGATTGTCGCGAGACTCAGCACGCGGAACAACCTTTTCATGGTACAGACCTCAAATTGATGTGAAACAAAATGCATAGGGAGTTCCATGTCCATATTCAACACAATAATGCACGAGAGTGCGTCGTTGTTTCGATTCATAAAACTTTTTGCGCAAGCAAACTTACAACATCGAGATGGTATCATGCAAGACCGTTCCGCTCTCCTTGCCCAATTGCGTTCAGAAATTGCTTCATACGCCATGCGTGCTGGTCGCGCCCTAAGCTCACTTACGATCGTTGCCATCAGCAAGGCGCAGCCTCCAGAGCGCATTGCTGACGTCGTCCGGGCTGGCATAACAGACATCGGCGAAAATTATGCACAAGAGCTTGTGGCAAAGTATCGTGCTCTGGAGCATCTACCCATTCGTTGGCATTTTGTTGGCAGGCTCCAAACGAACAAAGTCAAATTCATCGTACCGATCGTCCACCTTGTGCACTCGGTCGATCGAGAACGTCTTGCGCACGAGCTTGACCGCGAGGCAGCGCGCGTAGGGAAGCGACTTGACATTCTCATTCAAGTTAATACCTCCGGTGAACCAACAAAAGGTGGCGTTCCCCCACATGCAGTGCATGAACTGCTCGGTTCGATCCTCCAAATGAAGCATCTCGAGCCTCGAGGGTTGATGACGCTTGCTGGTCTTGGCCAAGGCAGCGAGGAGGTGCGCCACGAATTCCGTCTTCTGCGTACACTCCGCGATGAACTTGCCCATGACTTCGGACTTGAGCACTTCACTGAACTTTCCATGGGGATGTCAAGTGACTACCCCATCGCCATAGAAGAGGGTGCGACAATACTTCGCCTCGGAACACGAATCTTCGGGGATCGCCCTACTCATGCATAGTGCACCAAGACGTAACCGTCATCCATGGTCGCGTTCCACAGTAACTGAGCCTTCCTCCACCTGCAGCCAAGGGTTCCAACTCGAGTGGATGTGGCGGTGACTATTAACGTTGCCGAGGAGCGCTCTTATCTGCTGCTCGGAGTATGTAGAGCGCTTCGAGTGCAAACAATTCCGCCAGAGGTGTTCGTGCAAGGAGTCGTGGTAGCTTGAGCGAAGGCAACCCAAACTTGAACAGAAAGACCGGCCGCAACAGGTAAAACTCTCTCCTTGTAATCTCGAGCCCTGCGTGCGCAACGGCACGCTCGAACGTACGAATTGTTAGTGCAATTTTCCGCAGTCGTTGCACTTCATCGCGATCGGCTGCACGAGAGCTCCGATTGACGATCCACGAAAAGAGAGGCTTCGGGAGCACGTGCACCCACGGCAATGATGCCAGTCGGGTCTTGAGCAAGTGTTGGTGACCACCGTAGGGCGACAGATACGGTGGGAACGTCACAAGTACCGCACCTTGAGGGGCGAGCACCTCTTCCACAACGGCGAGCGCACGCTCGGTATCATCTAAATGCTCGATAACATCCCGCATGATCACAAGGTCAAATTGCTTCTGCCACGATGGAGGAATTGGTTCGTTAAGGAGGTCGCGTCGCTCAAGTACAAGCGGAAGCCGACACGCAGTTGCAATGCGCTTTCCCACGGCGATGCGGTAGTCAGAGATATCGGCACCGACAGCTTGCTGCGCGCCCGCATGCGCGAATGCACCGAGGACGCCACCTTCCCCACACCCGAACTCAAAGACGCGCATGCCGGGGAAGAAAAGCTCCCACTCTCGCAACATTGGAACAAGGACACGATCACCTAACAGAAACTGGTAACGCCAGTAGTATCGCTCGTTCGGTGTTAGGTCTGGCGTTCGTTCAACGATTTCGACGATATCCACGCTCGGCTGCTCTCTCTACAGTGTGCTGTCAAAATTAGTCTTCAAGCCAGCGTGGTGGATTATTGCGAAATCGGCGGTACATCGCTCGGTCACCTGCTTTTCTGATGCATCGCTCGCCAATGCCCGCCGCTGTACAGAGCGTTACAATGCAGTCACGTGGAGTAACGTCCGGCTTACCAATGACTCGCGTTGGTGCTGGTGCATTCCCCTGCCAGTCAGCATCGAGCACGATGAACGAAAGCGACAGGTCCCCAACGTCAATGCCGAATGCATCAGCAAAGCGTGCCCATTTGCGCTCAGTGAATGCTTCGCTCGGTGGTTTCGCATGGAAGTGACACCAATGCCGTGCACTCGAGGGGTGTAACATTCCACATGCTTGCTGATGTGGGCACGGCGCAACAATCGAGAAGTCACCGCGCAACTGCTCCCTGAGCATGACAACGCGCGTGCTTGCATAGCGTGTGCCCGGTTCAACGACCATGATTGCACGCGCTCGTCGGAGGATAATAGTAAGCTGCTCCAAAGCGGATGCAGTAAGCTCTGTGAGCATGTGACTGATGAGCACGGTACTCGATGGTGGTATATCCCACTCGGTTGTCGCGCGGACATTCAGCGAAGGATACGTTCCTTTTAGCTGTCGTGTCGCGAACGAGAGAGCACACTCTGAGTGGTCAATGAGTACAAGCTCCCTGACTCTCTCTGTACCAAATGCTTCGAGCACCGTTGAGGCTGCGATGCCACTACCGCAACCGAAATCCACCACAACGCCCTCTGACAGCGTCCATTCCAATTTGCGGAGTTCCTCAAGCACGGCATACCACTTCCACGCAATGCGCTGCGCGAATGTGACGTGGTAGAGCTCTAAGAGTCGCTCGTTCGCCCAGTAGGGTGCCTCAACAGGCACTGCACTCAAGAAGAGGTTCCTGAGCTGTTCGAGTGCGTGGCGGTCATCACGGGTAAGATTCATCGCATGAACAGATGGTGGTCGTTCGCACGTTAACACTGCTATAGTTCAGGCAGCAATGATGATAACCAACAAGCAACTGTCATCGCCGGCGAGTAATCGTTGGACAAGGTCAGGGAATCTTCGGATGCGATGCGATGTTTGCATGCTGAAGGTTTCACAACAATTTCAGTTGACAGGATGCGCACTGCACTCATCACAGGTGGAAACCGAGGCTTAGGATTTGCGCTTGCGCAGGAGCTTGCGCGTCGCAGCTTCAGCGTCCTCATCGGTTCACGGGACTTGACCAAAGGGCGCCACGCAGCAGAAGCAATACGCACAGCAGGGTATGATGCAGACGCGATCGAGCTCGACATGGAGCGACCCTCGACGTTTACCGCTGCCCACGACCTCATCGCTGAACGGTTCGGTTTACTCGATGTGCTCATCAACAATGCGGGCGTTATGCTCGAATCAGACGAGTGGAACGTCAACACGACGACGACGATTGCACCAGATGTACTCCGTCGAACATTTCAGATCAACTTCTTCGGTGCAGTCGAGCTCACGCAGCGCCTGTTGCCGCTGCTCGAGCACAGTAGTGATGGACGCATTGTGAACGTCTCGACCATCCTTGCATCGCTTCAACTCCACGCGACTATAGGATCGAACACATACGAAACGAAAACCTTTGGCTACAACAGCTCGAAAACAGCTCTCAATGCCTTCACTGTTCATTTGGCGCACGCGCTGCGTTCGAGCTCGGTCAAGGTCATTGGCGTCCATCCCGGATGGGTTAAAACCGAGCTTGGCGGCAAAGGTGCGCTCATCACGCCCGAACAAGCAGCACGTCCGATCGCTGATCTTATCACCGCACCTGATCCCCCGACAGGTGTCGTCCTCTTTCGAGGGCAACAGTTACCGTGGTAGGTGCTAAGTGAGCACGTTCACCCTCGGTAACGACGAGATGTAGCGGTGGTAGTAGAGCATCTCCAGTGTCGTCTTGAGTGCGTCGCTGATGTCATCACCCCACTGCCAGATGAATTCGCCGCCCGAGTCGAGTTGCTCGCGCGGCGCAAGTGCCCGGTCAGCAAGGGATGAGGTAATGGAAACAACATCGTACTCTTCGGCGGTATCGGAGCGGCAGACCCAGATACCAAGCGGCAAGCTACTCTCGCAGGCAAGTGCCCATTCTTCGGTCAAATCGAGCTCGGCAGGATGGTTGGTGTACTCGCCTGTATCGTTCCACGCAATCACGGTATCGGCATCGTCGGGCGATGACGTAGGCGCAAGCGTCAGTTCATGCTGTTCCGCCAACAGCAGCAAGCCAATTGTCGTCAGAAAATCCTCAGGCTCGGGTGCAAAGTACGTGTGGGGGGCATGGAGACCGCGGCGGAAGCGAATCGAAGCGATGCCTGTGTATTCGTTCGCTGCAAGGCACGTTGTACCGACGATTCGGTAATCGCTGATCGTTGGTGCGCTCCCGTAGCCGAGCGGTGAAATAAGCGCAACTTCTGCGCGAGCGGAACGCAAGAGCTGTTCGCATTCTGACTGTCGGACGCGAATGACCGTGTGCTCGCCAGAGTCGCCGCTTCCCAGCGGATTGAAGATGCTACGATTTGGAACGGCAATCCGCATAGCTACACGCCGTTGTGAAACCACCGTTCGAGTGCGCTCGGTAGCATTGCACGCCAGGTGGGCCAATCGTGCATGTACTCTGGACCCCAGATATTCACGTAGTTCGGGATGCCTTTGGCTCCGAGGATGTGTCCCATCCGAATTGAGCTTTCGGGATGCTCATAGGGTCCTTGTCCCGTCATAAAATAGATGTGGCGTTTACTCTGCAACAGTGGGAGCCAGTAATGGTCGTTGAGATTCGGTAGGTAATGCACCGGCGAGTTGAAGTAGCAGTTGTCATCCCAGTAGCCATCGGTGTACCACGAAAGGTCGTAGGTACCGCTCATGGCAATCGTGCCTTCAAAGATGTCAGGACGACGGAAAAAGCTATTGGCGGCGTGGTAGGCACCGAGTGAGACGCCACTGGTGATGATCGGCACACGTCCGCGGCAATCGTTCCAGATGAAGGGCACGACTTCCTCGGCGACATACGCATTGTACTGCTGATGACGAAGAGCTTTGTCTCGCGGATGCATGCGGCTGTTGAGCCAGCTTTCGCTGTTAATGCTGTTGATTGAATACACTTTGACGACACCTTGCTCGATAAACGGACGAATTGCTTCAATGAGGTAGAAGCGTTCGTACTCGAGGTAATCGGCTGCAGCACTCGGAAAAAGGAGCAAGGCAAAGCCATAGTGCCCATAGGCAACAAGTTCCATGTTCTTGTGGAGCCGAGGACTCCACCATGAGACGATATCGCGACGCATTTGCAACGGAGGGAATTCGACACGGCGCGAAAATAGAACGTTCGTCTTGCGCTTTGTCGTATCAGTTACCCTTTCTCAGAGAATGCAGCATTCATAGGGGTGCATAGCTTCCAGCGTCTGTGTTCATTGACGCTCACGATATATGGAGAAAGTTGCAAGCTATCCCTAGGTTGAATTCTAAATTGTTGCGCACATTCACATAATGCATACTATGATGCGTTGACAATCACGGCGATGATGCGCCCGATGGCAATTGAGGCATCGTAAGATTGAGAGGCAACCAGCAGCATGCCGATTCTGTCGTTGGTTCCTACTCGGTGTGATGTCAGTGACACCTGATTGTGCATATCAGATTCAGCTTCCGTCCATAAGTTTGCGTTGTGCGTAAATCTAAGAGCTTTGGAAACTCTACTCAATCATATCACTATGATTATGGCACATACTAGCCAAGTAAACGACGTCCCAAATAATCAGGCGTCGCAGTATGTCAGCAGTATCCCACAGGATGAATGATTCTCTATGCCAGGAAAAGGAACAGCGCCTAAGAGTGGTAACGTATTAAAGCAGCTAGTTGTAGCTCTGGCACAATCTCTCGGATTGAAGACACAAGTAGAAGTCAAAGCAGCACGAAGGCTGTGGGGGCAACGGCGGTACATTGATGTGGTCATTACCGATGAAAAAAGCGGCAAACGCCTGGGAGTGGAGTGCAAGTTTCAGGCGACGTCAGGCACAGCAGAAGAGAAGATTCCTGCCATCATTCAAGATATGGAGCACTGGCCTATTCCAGGGATCGTGGTGATTGATGGCGAAGGGTTCTCAGACAACATGCAAGGATACCTGATGTCTACAGGGAAAGTGGTTTGGTTCAGCGATTTAGAAGACTGGCTACGGTTATATTTCGGATTGTGATATGAGCAATTTGCTTCTCCCGCGACCTTTCCTGAAATGGGCTGGCGGCAAGACACAACTGACAGATGCCCTATTGGAGCGGATGCCAGACTATTTCAACATTTACCACGAGCCTTTTGTTGGAAGTGGCGCGCTATTCTTTCGCCTATACAGAGAAGGCAAAATCAAACACGCGATTCTTTCCGATATCAATGCAGAGCTAATAGATACTTACCTGGCTATTCGCGATCATGTTTGGGAAGTTATTCAATTGCTTTCTGAATTTCCACACAATGAAAGTTTTTATTACCAGATTCGAGAGAAAGACCCTTGGTCTATGAGCCTTGCTGAGAGGGCTGCGAGGATGATTTACCTGAACAAGACGGGCTATAATGGTTTGTATCGCGTTAATCGGCAAGGGAAGTTCAATGTTCCGTTTGGACGATATAAAGCTCCAAAATATTTGGACAAAGACAATCTTTTAGCCGCATCCCTTGCCCTGCAACACGTTGAAATCTTGTGTACGCCTTTTGAGACAGTTTTAGAGAGAGCCAAGCCGGGCGATTGGGTGTATTTCGATCCACCTTATGTTCCTGTCTCGCAAACATCGAACTTTACTTCATATTATTCGAATGGTTTCGGGTTACTCGATCAAGAACGCTTGAGAGATACGTGTGTAGAATTAAGCAAGAGAAACGTGTACGTTATGCTTTCGAATTCCAATACGGAAATCGTTCGCACTCTGTACGAATTCCTTTACTTCACAATTGATGAAGTTTATGCTAATCGAGCTATCAACTGCAATGCAGCCAAACGAGGGAAAATCACTGAATTGGTTATCACAAATTTCCCGATTAAGCGAATTGTTCAGCTTCGCTTGTACGAGCAACGAGTACCACATTCACCAACGTTGCAGGAATACAAACCCCAGCAGCATGAGCAGGCACAGCTGCCAGACTTGCTGACAAATATCAAGTCGTAATCATCAATACACACTGCAATCCTCTGACGTTACGCTGAAATCAAAACAAGACTTGAGCAAAAGATCCACAGTCCATTGTCTCTCGCGCTACTCCACGACGACAACCTGCTCCTCCGAGAGGCGCGATTGCCCCGTTGCTGACATCATCCGCACCGCGTAGCGGTACCAACCCCGCCCGACCAATCGCCGATCCTCAAACCGCAGGACCGTCGGCTCCACCGCTTCGAGCTGCATGAGCGGATGGTGATCCACCGCGTGATACACGACGAACCAGTACCGCTCCTTCGGCGGGACTGTGGGGTAGTCCCACTCCACGATGACGCTTCTGCGCTTGTCGTCGTACCGCACGCGCACGTTCACCGGAGCTGGTCGGATACCGGAATCGTACGGACGCGCCTGCACCGGCGTTGCACGCTCCGAGCGCAATCCCGCAGAATCCTCCGCAAACAGCGTGTACTCGTACATCACGTTCTGCAGCACGGCGGTGTCGGTGTATGACCGTTGCGCCGGGGCAAGCTCGGCGCGCTGCTCCCAGTCGCTTGTGCCACGCACTCGGCGGAGCAACACCTGGCGCTTGACGTCCTCGCTCGAAGAAGGCTCCAGCGCAGCGCAACGCTCGTCTCGGTCACGTACACATCGGTGAAGATCGGCGCCACCGGCGGCACCACGTCTGGGCGTACCAGCTCCAGTATGTCCGATGGCGCTGAGTGGTGGTACCGAGTGTCCACCGCAACAACACGGTAGTACACGTTGCGAGTCAGCGTGTTGAGCGAGACGGTGTCCACAAACGTGGTGTCCATCCAGATTTCGTTCGTGCGCGAGGAGAACTCGTGCGTGGAATCATTCGCCCACAGGACGCGGTAGCCCAGGAGGTCCGGCTCCGTCCCCAGCGACCAGCTCAGACGCACAACGCCGTTGGTGTCGATGGTGCCGCGCAAGTTCTGCGGCTTTGCCGGAGGCAAGGTGTCCTTGATCTCCACGTACAAGGGCACGTGCTCGCTGGGGTTGTTCGCCGTGTCGAACGCAACGACGACGTAGAACGGTCGCTCCGGCGAGGCGTTCGTATCCAGAAACGTGCGCGTGCTGGGCGGCAGCAGCTCTTTGTGCAGGAGGCGATAGTTCTCGTGCGATCGGTCGGAACTCATCACCACGAACCCCTTGAGGTCTGGCGTCGGGGCGATGTCCCACTCCAAGCGCACCATCGTCAGCCCGTACACCCGGGGTTTGCGAAGCACCGGAACTGGCGGCGGTGTGCGGTCTGCCGCACCGGCGATGATCTCCGCCGGCGCGCTCTCATCCCCGAACGGGTCAATGCCTCTGACCTGGTACGTGTAGCGCTCGTAGCCAGCAGTGGTGTCGCGGAAGGAGGGTTGTATTTCGGGCATGCCGCGTTGGCGCGCGGGGACGATGGGCATGGAGTTGAGCTTCTTCCAGTTCTCGCCCGCCCTGCGCCGGTAGATGTTGAAGCCCGTGTAGTACTGCATGGGGTTCTCCCACAGGAGCGTTACCTCGCGGTCGGATTCGATCGCGCGCAGGTTCTGCGGTGCTGGACTCGGCGCAAGTGGCACAACGTCCACAACGATGTACGCGGTGTCTAAGAAGAAGATCGAGTCCTGCCGCGCTTGGAACACACGGTACGCCAACACCTGTCCCTGCCGCACGGCACGGTCCACCAGACGCAAGCCCAAGCCGTTGGCGGTGTGCGGGTCGCAATCAGCGGCGAAGAGGGCGAAGCCGTAGCGGTTCTGTTGCTCCTGCACCATGTCCACCAGCGTGGGCATAGATTCTGCCTTCGGGATGAAGAGCGCGCCGTAGAGGCACTGCGCCGCAATCGCCGCGAAGGTCTGCTCCGGTCGGCTGCTGCGCTTCCATTCCTCTAAGCTCCACGGACGCAGCGGCTCGGGCGTGAGCCGCTCGTAGCGGAGTGGACCGCTCTCGGTGGTATCAATCACCGCCCGCTCGACGATGTACCCGATGCGGTTGTACACCTTCCACGAAGGGGGCGAACTCGGCGCCCAGCGCAGCACGACCGAATCGCCGTACGATTTCGCGCGCACGTGGAGCTTCGGCGTAAAGAGCGTCTCCGTCTCCTTCTGCGTCGTATCGGGCGGCTGGAGAGGCTGCTGTTGGGCAAGGACCACCGCAGCAGCGAGCGTCAATCCCACAAGCACGTGTGCAAGCATTCTCATGGCATCCTCCTTCAGTAACGGAAGCGGAATTGGTGGCTCCGCGGTCGGTCGGGGTCCTGGCAGTAGAGGTACGATGCCGTAATCGTATACTCTCCGCGGTACGGGAACACGAACGTGCGGCGCGCAATGGCACGCAACCGACGGCACGTTTCCGGATCGTAGCCGACATCGCCTCCGCTGCCGCACCATCTCAACTCCTGTGTATCAGCAGAACGGAGATTGCTGAAATCCAGAAGAACAAACGTCGGCTGTATGTAGGAGCACGTGATGGCGTTCGGCGGACGTACTCTCATGCCGCTCACGGGCGGCATCGTGCCGGGTATGCCGGACCCGCCGGTGGAACCCGGCACCGCCTGGAAGGTTCCTATCGAGAGGCGCGCAAACCGAACAAGCCCAAGCCACATAGGGTCGCCGGTAGCGCTGCCGATCTCATAGTCGGGAAGCGGCGACTTTGCCCCGGAGATGACGGAGAACATCGGTTCTTCCCGGCGCATCGCTCGGGTAATGTGCCACCGACTGGATTGAAGATAGCTCGTCGTGGAGCAACGGGTGAGATTACACAGCCAGGTCATCTCATCGTACACGCGCGGGTTGACCCAGTAGGTGTGCCAGCGGTCAGAGCGTCCCCACGCGTTGAACCGGATGAGCGGCGGGAATTTGTAGGTCTGCACGGTGCTCAGACCGGGCTTTGTGACAGTGTACTCGTTCACGTCGTGCTCATCGAAGCCCTCGGGAGAGTTCAGCACAGGCTCAAGCCAGACGAACAATGCACTGACGGAATCGGTCCACGCCGTGGTGACCTCCGCCACCTTCTGTTCCAGAGTGGCGTAGCGGCTGGTGCGGAAGAAGTACACCGTCAGGAGCTTCTCGTTAGAGGCGATGCGGCGGGCAACATCGAACCCGGAAGGACGCGTGGAGCGCCAGACCTGGAGCGTCGAGCCGTAAAGATTGAAGACGGTGGTTTGAATGAGTGCTGGTCATCCCAGCGGAACGACCAAACTGGCGTCTGCCGAAATCCGTGATCGTCTCCGTGCCCAATGGACTGGTGCGCCGAATCACCGAATCGCGGCGCAGCACCTGCACGGCATAGATTGCTTCCGGACGCAGCGTGCTGGGGATGGTGAACTCGATGATTCCCGCTTGGTTGCTGCAACCTGGTCCGGAACACCCTGACTCGCCCATCGCAGTCGGGCGATACGTCGCGCGGTAGGTGAGCGGCACCTCGATCTGCTCATTCCGTGCGATGTCCACGAAGCGGACGCGGTAGAGGAAGATGGTATCGCCACTCCGGCTGCGGTTGAAGAGGTCTTGCCGGTTCACCCACAGTTGGATGAAACCATTGCGGCACTCGCCGGTCAAGAAGAAGCGCTGGCGGTTGCGGGGATGGGCGACGAGGATATCCACATCCCGCAACGTGTCGGGCAATGCCTCGGTGACAAATTCGGTGCTGACTTTCTGTTCAATCCGCTGACCCGCATTGTACACATCTCGCCAAAATCTCGCTACTGTGTCGACTTCCCGCGCAATCCGCTGCCGCTCCTCATCTGTGCGGGGTGCTCCGCGTGTAGAGATAGCTTGTGTGAGCCTGGTATAGTCAATATACTCCTGCCCATACGCCCTCACTTCGGCGCGGTAGCGGGTGCGTTGTTCGAGGAAGCCATTGTGCGGGGTGATCACCACCGTTGGTGCATCGCCGACGCGTGAGGAGCGTCGCGAGACACGCACCGAATCCCAGCCTGTCCTTGCCTGCTTTTCAAGCGTGAAGCGTCCGACGCGGATGCGGAAGATCTTGATGACCGACGAGCCATCCCCCTGCATCTCTTCGAGCGCGAAGGGTCTATCGGGTTCGATGTTCAAGAAGGCTGTTGGCTCGGCAAAGATGGAGACTTCAGTCGCACCGTTCTCCGGTGCGATGTCACTAATCATCTCAATTCTTGCTAAGGCAGACATCCTTGGCGGGGTGCAGCGCTCCCCGAGTGTAAACTGGAAGTTGCACTAGCCGGAGATCAGCCCGCCCAAAATCGAGTAGGAGCCTCCCACCGCCCCAGCGATCCATGTGGGGTTCGGAAGCCCCGCCTGCAATGCCGCCCCAAGGGACAGCCCTAAGATTTCGAACTTTCCCTGGACAAACCATAGTTCAACGAACATTCCGACCGAGATGCATCCAGCCGTGCATACATCTGCCCAGTGGCGTACCACCCGTTGGCGCCCATCGCATGTCCGTCGCATCGAGCTGTTGCGCCGTAATTGAGCAGTGCGACATCGAAGCCAACCATGAAGCGAATGGAAGCGTAAAAGATGAGAAACCGCAGCTCAGGAGGTGCAAAATCAGCCCGCGCGCCGAACGCAAAGCCATCTCCGCGCCCGAGTTCGGCTGGGCGCACCGGAGCTGAGATTGGACCCGTCAGTGCGGTGACTTCTGGAGGAAGTGGGGGCATCGGCGGCAAGTTCATCCCCACCATGAGGTACGCTTGGAGGTTGATAAAGTCGAGGACCCTGATTTGAACTCTCTCTCCCTCAGGGTTGCCGATCTTGATGTACCACTCGCGCGGAGAGAAGTGCAGCACTAAGCTCCCCGTTGCACGCGCTACTTCGAGCTGGGCATTGACTGTGAAATTGCCGTAGAATGTGCGTTCCGGGAAGTTGTACCCTATCTCTGCAGTGGCGGTTATCGAAGCCGAACGTCTGTTCGAAAGGCTTGCGAGCATCACTGCGTTACCACGGAGCTCAATTCCGCTGATTCCGCCATCACCGCTAAACGACACCGTTAAGGTCAAGTCCCCATTGAGCGCATCGGGCTTGGGATGAGTCCCGAAGGTCACTGAGGCGAAGAATCCCCATCCACCGTGCATATCGGGCCTATAGCTAACACCGGAATTTGTGGCTCCCACGTGTACGTTGCCTGCGGTAGAGGTTTCCCCCACTTCCGTGCTCGTGGGGAGCACTGAGCCAGGTGTGCCTTGGCGTAGCATGTTGTACCACACCCCGCCGCCGAAGCCGTAGAGCGCAACACCACTGAAGATGGGTATCCCCGAGCCCAGTATTGCCCGTGCATCAACATACCAGTAGCGGAGGTCGCGTACGGTGCCGAATTGCACGGTGGCGCCGACCTCCACCATCCGCACGAAGTTCGCCGTGACAGCCCCGCGGAAGCCGTTGCCGTAGGTTGCGTCGTTGTTGTAGAAGCGGACGGAACCGTCTATCTCGACGGCACCGAGGTCTGCTCGTAGCCCGATCGAATCTAAGTCAATCCCGCTGAAGACAAACGACGGTGGACCGCTCGAGGAGGCTTGCAGTGCACCCCAGAGGGAGAGCGTCGTCCCACCGCTGATGGTATTTGCATGGAGGTTGACCGATAGCGTAAAGCGGATGCCAACGCCCGGACCTTCGCGGCGGTCACCGCTGACCACCTCGAAGCCGCCGATGGTAATGGGGAAGCCGCCCGCGCTTCGTCCACCGCCGCCGGAGGGTCCATCGGGTAGTTCGGGAGGAGCAAAGAGTGCGTGCGGTGGTGAGGCAAAGGAGATTGACTGCACTCGCACATCGGGCGTCGCGTGCGTTTGGATTTGGAAGCCCTGGATGCGGATGCCGCCCATGCGGAGCGGAATTTCGCGTGTCCCTCCGAAGTTTATCGTACCATCGAGCCGTGCGCGGGCGACAAAGCGCGTGCCGGAGCCCGCTTCCAGCCGTACCCATGAGGTGCGCTCAATATCGAGCGACGCAGCCCAGAGCGGAATGTTGAGCGTCCCGCTGGGCTGGAGCGTAAACTCGAAGCGGATTCTGCCGGAGGAATCCCGGAGGATGGCGCTGTACCGGAGCGCTGAATCGCTCACCGGCAATTTGAAGCGCCCGCCCATCCAACCGCGCTGGAGCGAGCTATTGACCACCGCCAGCCCGATGGTATCAATGCTCGCACCCCACCCTCCGAAGTTGCCTTGCGGATAGGAGATCACGCGCGTGGCAAGCGCCTGGAAGTTCACTCCGCTGCGGTCAATGATCATGTGCTGCAGCTCAATTCGGGGAGGAACACTGGAGAATGTGCGGAGCTGCTCCGGCAGTTGAACACTCAAGGTTCCGAGGTAGAATCCCTGCCAGCGGGAGCTCCTCTCACCGCGGTACCCGCTGGGGAATTCGATGCCCTCGGGGTTGTCTCGGTCTGAGAAATCCAGCACGACGTTATCGCACTGCATCTCGAAGCCGGGGGCTCCAGCCAGCGAGAAGCGGTTCATCCGCGCCGTAGCGATGAAATCGCCGGTAGAGCGCACCGTTGTGGTGAAGCGCAGGCTGACTGGGCTGGAGCCGTCGTCGGGGACGGGAACCATCCACGAGCGTGGGAACTCCACCTCGAGCGCGACGCGGAGGAACTCAAACCCAGCACATCCAAAGCGCACGTAGGTACCGGAATCTGGTGGCATGCCGCCAAGTGCTTCCTGCGGAGCCTTGAGGTTGATTACCCAGGGTGTACTGGAGGCGCGGTACCCGAGGTCGCGCGCTAAGTACAGCTCCACCGTTCGCCCCAGTCCGTTGGGTGAGAAGCAGATCTCACGGGCGCCAATGCCGAGGTGCTGTCCCGGTCCAAGCCATGGCAACGGGAACACAATTGCAGCATTCAAGTAGGCGCCCGTCGGGCGGAAGACCATCCCCACAATACCCACGGTGATTTGCTGCCCCTCGATGACCCGGTCAAATCCGATCGGAAGCTCCACCGGTTGCCCACGAAGGTTGCTTACCAGCCGCTCGGCAACGGAGGCGTACTCGTGAACTCGCCGCAGGAGGTCCTGCGAGAGCCATTCCCCCGCGCCCCCGGGCTGATTTGCAAGCGTTGCGTCAAGGGGCGAGCCCGATGCCTGCACCGCTTCCATTGTGCCCTCGTACACCTGGCGGTCGGTGTTCACCCGCAGTCCGCTGAAGCTTACCCGAACGCGCAGGTTCAGCCATGGCAGGTGCAAGAGCGCCCGACCGAAAAGGGAGCTGGGCGAGCCGCTAACGTCCTCCAGCTCCGCCTCGAAGTGTCCGATGCGGATGCGGTCACCGCCGGATAGGGTACCCTCCAGCGGTGTGCGGTTGGTGGGTGCGGTTGCGGTGCATGATCGTTGCATTCACCTTGGCGGAAGGTGAAGATGCCCTCGCAGCTTTTTGTGGGAATGTCGCACGAGATGCCATCGCTGCGGATTCGGCTGCCCTCGAACTGGAGCACGCATTCCCAGAGGTAGGTGGTCCCGTTTGTCGGGGTAAAGGTTCGGCTTCCGGGACCGCTTCCGTTGATGAAGAGCAGAGCAAGGTTCGTTCCGGCACTGCTTGCTGTGGCTCGGAGGAGCGAGCGGTCGGTGATGGTCACATCCAGCGCCGGCGCGCGGCTCCGGACCGTGCGCGGGTCTTCACTTGCCGAGCTCATGGACCAGATGCGCACCTGGCAGCTCCGGAGCGCTTCTACGCGTATTTGCGGCTCGCCGAATACCGCAAACAGCACGGTCGGAGTGGTGATGGTGGAGCGGTGCTCCGGTGTAGCAGGACGGAGCGCGATTCATTCCTCGCGCCCTACACTGGAGCCGATGGTGAAGCGCCAGACCGGACCGCGGCGGTAGACTCTGCTCGAGCCGGTGGCGCTGGCGTATTCGACGCGCCAGTAGTAGGTGCCGTTCTCCAGGTTCAGCCCGCTCCAGTTCTTGGTGCCGAAGAGCTCGCGCGCTGCTGCATCGTTGGTGACGTAATTGCCCGTTGCCGGGAACGACCGCGACCACGACGCAACGGGTGTGCGGAAGGTGCTGTCGCGCGAGAGCACCACACGCACGAACTGCGCAGCGGCTCCAAACTGCATTCCACTCACACCATGGGTGAGGGTGAGGAGGTCCTCCGGCACGTAGCCAAGTTGGCGCGGTTCGGGGATCTCCCAATGCAAGGTTAGTCTGCCTCCGCTTGCGAGGGTGGCGCCGTCTGCCGGACTGGGGTTGCGCGGCAGGCGCAAGCCGAGATTGACCGTTGCCACCGGCGTGCTGACGGGGTAGATCACATCACGACCGCTCTCTCGGCGCACGAGCGTGCCGTTGACCGACCAGCGGTAGGTCTCACCAAGCCGAAAGTCGTTGTTGAATGCGGGAGTGGTGCCCGCCTCGGTCTGCCAGTTGACGATGTGCAACTGTGCACGCTCGCTGGCACGCGGGAAACCGCGGAGGCTCTGCCCTTCAATTGGTCCGCGGGGCCAGTTCAGCGTGCGGCGGTTTGTGCTTGTCACGCCTGGTCCGGTCACGTTCAGCTCGAAGGTAAAGCCGATGACGTCGTCGCAATAGGGGCTCCACTGCACGATGAGGTGGGGAGGAATCCACGGAATTGTGTCCCCATCGAGCGGGTAGTAGCACCGCAGTGACATCGCGCCACTGCAGGAGGCACCCTCACTAGCGGTGCTGCCGGGCAGTCTACCGTGAAGGTTTCGATCGTGCTTTTGCCCTGCGTGCCACCGCGCGTGGGGAATGGTCGGCGCGTGGTTGCCTGGAGTGCCTGAACCTGCCAGGCGAAGCCAATGCACCGCGGTGCAGCGCGCCGGAGCAGATCGAGCATGACCGGGTCGTTGGCGCCAATGGTGTAGCTGGTCGTGCTTACTTCGGCATCCACGACGGTCTCCGAGCGCGTTGCTGCCTCGAGTGCTTGCCAGGGGAGCTACCCTTCGAACATCCCCACGACGCGGACGCGGTAGACGACGCTCCCCGGCGCAGGGACCGGAATCGGCGGTTGCCAGTTGAGCACGATCGCTTGGTCGCACCGCAGCCCCCCGTCGCGGGCAACGGGGCGCACAATCGCCGGTGGGTCGTACCACTGCACCTGCGTGGATGCACACAGCGCACCGGAGCTGGTGAGCTCCCGCGAGCGGCTGTCAGCATCAAGCGCGCGGACGCAGAAGCGGTATTCGCCCTCCGGAATCGCACCGGTCGTAATAAGCTGCGTGCGTATTGAGGCATCGTAGACCGGTGAGGGTTCGCAGATGAGCTCAGAACCGTTCAACGTGCGCGTCTGACCTGGCGCCAGCTCGAACACTGGCATGCACGGGTGCATCTCGTTGGTCTGCACCTCCTGCCGAGTGTTCTGGTTCTGGAGGGAGAGGTCCAGCACAAAGCGCTTGGATGATCTGGTAAGATTGCTGATGGTAACCTGCACAATGGTGGGGTCGCTTCGCCACTGCTCCAGTGCATAGGGGGCAGGATTGCGCAGCATCACTGTGATGGAAAGTTCCGGCTGGGCGTGCAGCACGACAGCCCAAGCGCAGGATAACAGTAGAAGTGTACTTCGGCGCATATCCGCCTCCGTTTAGTTGTTTGATATTCACTAACCGTCTCATCTGCGGCACAAGCGGCGGCAATCAGCATGTATGCTCAAAATCCGACCGAGTACTGCAGACTTGCAAAGAGCTCGCTGTACGTATTGCCTTGCTGGCGTGTGAGGTCGAAGGTGTTGTTCATCACCTGGAGCATAAAGCTGCCGTAGTTGCCTGGTGTGTACGTGAGCGCTGCGCGCAGCAGTACCTGTGCCGTCGTGCGCTGTGCGGAGGTGAGATTGATGCTAACATTCCCTTGTGCGCGCAGCACTTGCGCGATAAGCGGATAGGTGATGGCTTCGTTGAACGTTGCCATCGTCAGCTTCTGCAGGTAGTTGCTGGTGCGGTTGAGACTCAGCGACGTGGTCAGGTTGACTTGCGAGGGGAACGTCACGCTGTGGCTCACGTTCACCATCATCGCGCTGTTCGAGCCGAACTGCCCAGTGACGCGGTTGTGGTCGGTTGTCTCTTGCCAGGAGAGCGCCGCCGTGAGCATGTTCTCTGCATCGAAGGCGCGAAATTTCCACCGCGGGGCGACGGTCACCGAGTTGAGCTGGTTATCCATCCGGAGTGTGTCGTTGACGTGGTCGGAGCTCATTGTATAGCGGCTGTACTGCACGTCAGCGCCGATGTCGTCGGTGATCTGCCAGTTGACGCCGGCGCTGGCATTCCATCGCTCTACGGTGGCGATGCGCGTCTGGCGGAGATTGTTCGTGCGCCGACCGATGCTCCCGCGCAGGAGCAGTTTGCCACCCGCCAGCCGCACGTAGGGTGAGGCGTTGAGGTCGAGAATGTCGTTGAGCAACTGTGCGTAGCCCAGCGTGATAAAGCCCGGTCCAATCCACTGCCCATCGAGCGAGATGCCCCAATCGGGCGATGGCGACACCGAGAGGGACATTCGTGCTGCACCATCCACATTGGAACTGGCATTGATGGGAATGAACGACTGAACAACGGTAGGAATAGAGGTAATCAGCGCACTATCTTGCTGTGACGAGGTGTTGTTTGTGAACACACCCGTTGATACTTCACCACGCAATCGAACAACACCATCGAATCCGGAGATACCACCGGCAACAGAGACTACCAGATTCGCCTGGGGAGATGGACTCAGCGAGTCTGGGCGAATCGATCCCGGCTCATCCTGCGAACTCATTGCCTGGAACGAGAGAAAATCCCCCTGTTGGGATTCAAAGCCTACTTTGCCCATGACAATGCGCCTCCGATATTCACCCTCAAAGCCAACGGTGGTGTCCGGATTGAGTGGTTGGCGGATGTATCCATAGTGGACCGCCGCTCGAAGTGGACCGGGGCTCAGTTCAATTCCCCCACCTAAGATGCGGAGATCACCAAAGGTAAAATCCGAGATCCGTGTGCTATACCATCCTGCAAAGAGTTGGACCCACCCAAGCCGAGGCGTCACACCAAACTGATTGAACGGCTGCTGGATACCAAATTGGCCCTGAGCACCACCCTGAAACTGGTTGAAGTACAGTTCGAATGGCAAGTCGAGAATATCGAACAAGCGCACATTGATTCTCCCGACTGCACGAATGCTCTGGGTTGGAAGTCGAGAGTTCCCACCGAACGACCGATATGCATCAGCACTCGCCCCGAACGATCCACTCGCTTGGAACCACTGTGCCACGAGAGTTTCCACACAAATACACACCCCACACACAACGAGGGAGAGGACTGACTTCATAGTTATGAGCACTATTAGCTTACACAAAAATATTTTGAGCTTGCACATGGAACGTTTCATTTTTTGATCCTCACCCTTAAGAAGTTATGCAGAACGCCTCGTTGTTCAGATGAGAGAATGCGCAATACACCACGCAATGCTACATGCTAGTAGCACACGGAGGATAGTTGCCGTTTTCGCGCCACAACAGTAGAGTGCTGAGACCATGATGAGTGAACGAAGTTGCACATCTTACCTAAGCGTGGCACATACTCTGAGCGGGCGGGGTAGGTTCCCAAGTGAAATTCTCAGCTGATGCATGTAGTAATAGCATAAAGATTTCGCTATCTAATCCAACTAAATAGCAATGACATGATCGGAGCGTTAACAACATATACAATCCTAATCTCCATAATCAACAACAAAGTTGTCTGTACTTGGTATTTTTGAGCCACCTATGGCCACACACCACAAAATCATCATTGGCGATTCACGGAAGATGTCTGAACTTCCCGATGAATCCGTTCACCTCGTCGTAACTTCTCCACCCTACTGGCAGCTTAAGGACTACGGAAACGAGAACCAGTTGGGTTTTCACGACTCCTACGAGAGTTACATCAACAATCTGAATCTCGTTTGGAAAGAGTGCTTTCGTGTGCTTCACAAAGGATGTCGGCTCTGCGTCAACATTGGTGACCAGTTCGCGCGCTCCGTCTATTACGGTCGCTACAAAGTCATCCCCATCAGAACCGAGATCATCAAGTTCTGCGAGACTCTCGGAATGGATTACATGGGCGCAGTCATCTGGCAGAAGGTAACTACCACCAACACCACGGGCGGGGCATCCGTTATGGGTTCCTTTCCCTACCCACGAAACGGCATTCTCAAGATTGATTATGAGTTCATCCTGATCTTTAAGAAACTCGGCGACCCACCCAGAGTCAGCCGAGAAGTAAAGGAACTCTCCAAATTAACAACAGAAGAATGGAACACCTACTTTGCTGGACATTGGAATTTCGGCGGTGAAAAGCAAGATAAGCACCTTGCAATGTTTCCCGAGGAACTTCCCCGCAGGCTTATTCGTATGTTCTCGTTCGTTGGCGAGACCGTTCTCGATCCGTTCTTGGGCAGTGGTACAACTTCGCTGGTAGCAAGGAATCTTGGCAGAAATTCCATCGGATACGAAATCAATCCATCCTTTATTCCGATTATCAAAAACAAACTAAAGATTGCTGAACGGGATATTTTCGACGATGCGACATTCGAATTTATCGTCCGGAAAGAGAACAACATTGACTTCGATAAAGAACTCGCAAACTTGCCTTACAAGTTTGTCGATCCACACGCGCTCGACAAGAAGATTGATCCGCGCAAGTTGAAATTCGGATCCAAAATCGAAAATGGAGACAACGGAAGCAAGGACGAACTGTACACTGTCAAAGAAATCGTCAGCCCGGTACTACTCAGGCTCAACAACGACCTGACGGTTCGGCTTTTAGGCATTTGCGAGGAACCATCCCAACGACACCACGCTATTCGGTTCCTTCAAGCCAAAGTCAAAGGGCAACGAGTCTATCTCAAGTTCGACAAGGATAAGCACGATGAAAGCGGTAACTTGCTTGCCTATGTTTACCTGAAGAACAAAACCTTCATCAACGCACATCTGGCACGGACGGGATTTGTCTCAATAGATATTGTTCGGGATTTCAAGTTCCGGGAGAAATTCCTGCGTCTTCATGATGAGCGAGTCACGAAACTTCACACCGGCGATTCGACCGAATGAGAATAACCCTGACTTCGGCAGAGATTCGGGAGTTGTTGGATGCCCCGCCACTCGAATTACCGACGTATGTATCCCCGCTCCTTAACCTTGCAAATCGTTTTGCTGCCGGCACAAGACCGAAAGTCGTGGGTCAAATGTCAGAATTGATCCAACAGTTTGGCGGTCGATCCTTAGAAGACTGGGCTGCTTGGTATCAAGAAGAACATCCTGAGGCTATCGCTGAAGCCGTCCGTCGCATTCGAGACAAGCTTTCTGAATTCAGACTCGTCATCGATAATATAACAGCCGAGATGATCGAACTGTGGGTCAAAGATCTCGTTCTTGTCAAGACTTTCATCGGGTTAAAATTTCAAGAGGCCATTCTCAAGAAGGTCGCAGAAGCCATGCGTCTGGATTACGCGCTCGCTTCACCGGAGCAAGAAGCGCGGGGTATTGATGGTCTTGTTGGTGAACATGAAGTATCTATCAAGCCTTCATCTTGGAAGGATCAGGTCGTTAAGCGAGAAAACCTGCCGGGTGTACTGATTTATTATCGTAAGACCGACAACGGGTTAGAAATCGAATTCGAGCCGGAGCACTTTCGGGCGTCATAACAAGGCTATTACAATATTTTGATATAAACCAAACCAAACATTCTCATGTAGGCGGTAATGGCATTGTGCTTGCACAGCAAACGCTGATTTCATAATTTTGTTTTCATTGAAGCCATGCGACCGCCGGCACGCATGACCGCGCTCGCAAGATGGTGTTGGTGTACCGACTTGCTGATTCCCCGAGCGACTACCTGACGAAATGTGGGACGTGCGGACCGTGGTTGCTTCTTTGAGTGGTAGATGTCAAACAATTTCGAGCCTCCAGATGGCTACCGTCGAAGCACATGAGCAACGTAACCAAGAGCGGCGCAGGAAGGTAACGCAAAGACTTCGCAAGTCAAAGATGGAGTGGGAGTCACGGGTAAAAGCAGAGCTCAAGTATCAACGCTTTCGCCAGGAGCCAAGACCTAATGAGGATCGCTCCTTAGTGGTGGCAGCAATCGTGAGCATAGGGGCGCTGGTATTAGACTGGTGGGTTCGAGTACAACGTTGGAATCGTTTGCTGTTCAATTTGGCTTCCCACCATGGCTACTATCGGCCGTTGTAAGTATCATCAATGCTGGCATCGCCGTCTTTGCCAGTGGATACTTAGCGGAAGGAGAACTACGCCGGAAACGCCACCAGAAACTTGGCCTATCGTGGATGGGATTGATGGGGCTTGTCAAATTGATTGCCCTATTTTTCTACCTTCAAGACCAGTATAGTGGAAGACTTGCGCTCAATACTATACCGTGGGAAATATGGCAACAAGTGTTGTTAATCTTGATCGTGTATGTACTGCTCAAAACCTTCGGAGCGGGGCTGTGGTATCTATTAGCGTTGATTCGACACTGGTTTCCATTAGTACTTTCTGAAACCAAAGAATACATCGAACTCAAGAACAAGGAATACTTAGATATCCTCCGCAGTATATTCTCTGATGATGGAGAGTACCTGAGATACGTCAAAGAGCATGATTTAGAGCTTAACACCAGAGTACATGAGCTGCAACTAACTTGGGAAATGAAGCCGAAGAATCGAGAGTGGGAGCGTACACAAGCAACAAAACTGATTCAAAAAATAAATCGACACATAGTAAAGGCGAAGGAGCAACGAGAACGATACCAACAATTTCGCCAAGAACTCGAGACTCTCCCTCACTCCGAAGTGTTTTTCTTGACAGCAATGATTATCTCTCTCATTCTATTAGTGGCTGACCTTTTTGCCTCCAAAGCGCTTCTTAGACCAATTGTAGAGGTTCCCTTTCCAGAGGGAGATACCTGGATATGGCTGGCAGCAGTGCTGTTCGTTGTGCTTGATGCTACTCTTGCACTATACGCAAGTGGATACTCGACCCGGGATAGAATAGAAGTAGATGAACATCGCGCAAAAGGGAGAGCAGGTCTCATACTTTGGGGGGTCGTGAAGTTGGCGGTATACACGGTCGCGTTATACATCCAGGGAGCAGAGCTTCAAAAGCTCATTGGTCAAATAATCTTTTGGGGATTGGTAATTGGAGCTCTTCACTTTGGATTGGGGTTCTCTGGAGCTGGATTGTGGTATTTGTTTCAATTTATTCGGCACAGAATACCATTGCTATGGTTTGGAGATGAGCAGAAGCTTATCGCTGAGCGTAGTCGTCTCATGGGTATCCTTCGCTCTACGTTGGAATCAGATGAAAAATTTGAAACATACCTCCAGCAGCATGGATTGAAACCAATCGAATTGCCCATGCATGATCGGTACGGCGAGCTCATTCGGAGGAAGCAGCTATGAGCAAGCGAAAGATTATCCTTACTATCCTGGGTTTGCTCATTGTTGGTGGTGATTGTTCTCTTGAGCTCGAAGTCATCGGAGGAAATACTCCGAGTTTACGTCCTCATCCCGACGAACGAATCGATGACCGACAGCCTGCATCGTGAGAGCTTCATTACCCAACTGCATCATAAAATCATCGAGAAACAACCCCACGTCGTAGAACTTCAGCTTTATGCTCCACCACACTCTACATCGCAGAGCTATCTGAAGATTCGACGTAGATATATGCAAGGGAAGAACATGTGGAGTCAAACGTTATTAGATTCGTTGAGTGCATTTTTCTCGTTTGATACCGCCGTTGTTCCTTCCAGTGGTGAACTCTCCTCGCTCATGCGTACCTTTTTTCAGAACGTTCCCTATGACCGAAATGCACTCTTAGTTCTGGCGGGTAGCTTTCCACCATGCTACAGGAGCTCTCATGTTGCAAAGCTTATTGAGGAACTCCAAGGACTAACGACAAGGTCTGACCAAATCGTGCTCTATGGAATACAAGCGATGCGGAAAACTCCCGAGGAACGGTTGCTCAGCTTTTTGCAGGATTCTCTTCACCTCAAACTTGAACGATTGTCCCTCCCACCTGTAGCGTGGCGGCCATGCCCAGAGACCGAAGAATTCGAAGGGAACGCAGTGGTCTACAGTATGTTTCTCGATCGATTATCGAACACCGAAGCACGAGATTTTCTCCACTATGTTCAAAACGTGACGGGGGAAGAATTCCGTATGGTGATATGGAATGATGGACCTGCTAATGGCTCGGCTTTCCTATGGTCCGGGCAAGCGAGTGATACAGCACTCCCACCTCCACTTAATCGATTGCGGCAAGCAACCTTCTTCAGTTTATCGTTCTTGTTTAGGCAGTGCCTTGATACACTCCGGAAGGACACCCTGGGTCCTACTCCGTACATTTTCCTGGTGGGTCATTTTCCACCTTATCCCCGAGTCCAAATGGAAACGAAGTTTGAACGCCTCGTTTCGCCAAAAGAATGGGATGAATTTCGCAAACTCAATGCACACTTTCTCCATTACTTACCATCGAACAAGCCAACGACGATCGACAGTGAGTACGTAAATGTTCTCCGAGTTTACCGCAAACTGAAAATAGAAACGAACTACAACTACTAACAGGGCTGTTCTATGGAACGTTACTATTGTTTAAATCAGGGTCTGCGAGACATCCAATGGATTGGATGCGTCGTGGTCACAGTAGCTGGCTTGATACTTCTGATACACGGCTGCACACCGTTCCAAACTGCAACCACCCGTGAGATTGTTTACGATACCGTTGTTGTTCGAGTTCAGGATACTGCGTTGGTTGAGACTCGGGGTGAACGTCCTAGCAGAGTGATTACATTCTCTTATCCCGGACAAGAGGTAACATTTAAAGTTGGCGAGGTCATACGCATCGTTTTGGATGGCGTAGACCTGGCACGGTCTCGTTTGGAAGGGGATTTCACTGGTAGTGGGTATGTGAAACTCCGGCTTGTGAATCAATCTGATCCTGTCAAGCTAAAGAGCAAATGCCAAACAATCCGTATACTCCAGTTGAGCATACCCACGATTGAGGTTTCACCTGAAATACAAGGACGAGAGCAGGTGATCGTTACACCGGTCTATAATAAACAATGCGAACAGGTCGGTTATGAAATTCGCTACGGAAGTACAGAACGTGGCTGTTGGCAGCAAGCAAAACAAGTACTTGAAGAGTTCCAACGATGTACCAAGGGTACTGTGCTGATATCTCCTCCTCGCAAACCCAGTCGATATAAGCCTCTGCGAGATTTGTTTTAACATACCTCAGGTAATAGGTCATGGTAAGTATTTGTACTCCAACATTCTTTTCTCGTATGGATGGTTTAGGATCGTGCAGAAGTTCATAGTGAGCATCCTTTCCATGCGAGTATGTTAAAATAAGAAAGATGGAAGGGAAATTCATCTGATAATGTTCCATCGGTTTTGATATGACGAACAGTAAAGCCATATTCACGAAGCATTGAAATGAGTTCGCGCCCGTTGCTCTTGTAACCTTCTAGGAGATTGTTGTTGACTTCCATAATCATGTAGCGCAATTCTTTATGTTTCAGACTTGATTGAGCTCCTTCAAGGATTAAGGGTTCCGCTCCTTCACAATCAAGTTTTATAACATGAGGTACTAAACCAATCCGATCTAATAATTCACCTAGTGTTATGCATTCCACCCAGACGGTAGGTAAAGAAGAGACGCAGTCTGCTTTCAAGTGTGATAACCCACTATTTGCAGGGTAATATTCCATTTGACTCCTCCCACTTCGATTTGCAATTGCATTACGTAGGGCCGTTATGTTCTTTAATCTATTCAATTTAATGTTAAGTTCCAACTTCTCAAACGTTTTGGGTATAGGTTCGATTGCATAGACCTTACCATTCGGTATGAGCTTCGATGCATAGAGGCTAAGTAATCCAACATTTGCTCCAACATCGAGAAAGATAAATCCATCACGTAGAATATTCCTCAAAACATACGCAACATCTAAGCTAGCCGCAGAGCTATATGTTCCAAAGTAGTAATAATCGAATTGAAGTAAATCTCGTTTGTCAAAACTCATATACCACGAAATACCATCGATATCAAATGTATGAAGAACTACCTTTGGAGTCAACATTGAAGCAAAACGTGCAATAGTTCTTCTACCCCTGTACCAAGGTCGGCGTGTCAAAAGAAAGGTTAATCTGTCAATTAATGGGATACTTTCCATCGTGTGAGGAAAATTATAACTTGAGAAACGATAAGTTTTAGAATTTTATAGCACGAAAATACTACAGCGCTCTAACGAGAAACTAATTAGACTGTCTTCAACAATTCTCGAAGTAAATATAATCCTTACTACTGGCTCCTATAGAACATCGAGCTTATGCCCGCAAACCGCCCGCATAGGGCACGACACTACACCTTTCGATGGCGAAGAAGTAGAACAACGTTTCACTCCACGCGCCCGCATGGGGCGCGACACTTGTTTTCGTGTTCGTCATCAAGGTCGCTCGATAGTTTCAATCCACGCGCCCGCGAGGGGCGCGACAGTATGTATATTTGAAGTATAGATATACTCGCTCAGTTTCAATCCACGCGCCTGCGTGGGGCGCGACTCAATTACAATGTCTTGGATAAGCTATGAGCAGACGTTCCAATCCACGCGCCCGTGTGGGGCGCGGCCTACGCACAAGTGATTCATTCTTGACGTCGCTTACGTTTCAATCCACGCGCCCGCGTGGGGCGCGACGATATGTATATTTGCAGTATGGAGATACTAGCTCAGTTTCAATCCAGCGCTGGCGTGGGCCGGACGCGCCGTTCGAGAGCGTCATAAGCCGGCGTTTGAGAACCACACCTAACAGAGAAACCTATGGAGGAACATGATGAAAGTCGCTTACGTATTCGCTACCGACATGTCGGCTACCTACAAACTGGGCAAGATGATCTTGCCACAACTAGAGCAAGGGATTCACGGCGCGCAGGTCGTCGGGATGATGTTCTTCGACGACAACCTGTATGTGCTGCGCCAGGGCGAGCCGATCGGCGAGCGACTGGCCAAAGTCGCCAAGGAGCACAACATCCTATTGATGGTCTGCGACCGCTGCGCGGTGGAGCGCGGGCTGGCCGAGGGTGATTTCTCGATGTGTGGCCTGAGCCAGGTGAAGGCCAAAGGCCTGGTCGAGGGCGTGGTGGCCGGCTGCTTCCCGCAGCTCTATGCAGCGCTGGCCGGGAGTCCGCCAGATCAGGTGATCACGCTGTGAGGCAGGAGCACGCCATCGTC
>Ga0308409_1000279_pt1 | contig 29115 bp, 30 predicted proteins | sample HotsprSampleMSe4_FD_203469 | JGI IMG/M metagenome (GOLD analysis project Ga0308409, IMG submission 203469) | Hot spring phototrophic mat microbial communities from Mushroom Spring, Yellowstone National Park, Wyoming, United States - 20060912_MSe4 ... | reverse complement strand
GAGTTGTTGATATCTTGCATACGTCTCTTCTAACTTCATAAGTTGATTTAGAGCATCACCTAGTGTAGTCACATATGTGCTATTGAGAAGTCTAGATACGTGTGAAAGATCGGTAGCTAGATCTGTTGTCTTAACAGAGATAACAAAGAGAGGAGTTTGAGGGGGTAACATATCTTTGTCGGTGTCTAGCAGCCATCGTGTGCCTTCCGAAATCGTTATCACAGAGATATCCGTATCTGTATGTAGTTTGACGTCAAACTCTTCGATCACGTATCCCGCAGGATCAACAGGAACACTGGAAGGCAACTCAATCCTTACAGGCTGGTTTGTCACAACAATATCGTCATCTGTAATATCAACACACGCAGGTAAACTCATAAACTTAGTATCTGTAGCTGCGCCTCCTAAATGGAACGTACGCATTACTAGCTGGGTAGCAACTTCGGAAATACACTGTGCACTAATTATACCTACAAACTTAGATCTCCCCCAATCATACGGATAACACTTCTTGCAGAAATCAACAGTCTTACATCCAATAGGAGATCTTAATCTTACTTCCCGATCTATGAGCGAAGAGACGTTCTCATGTGTAACATAAGTTCCGTCATCCAAATATCGCCCAATAATTGATTTGTAATTCTGAGGAGTTACTAAGAAAGGAAGATAGATATTCGTACCACAATCGTCTATATCTCCGAGCATAAGATGTTGTAGAGAGAATACTAGTTTACGTGCTAGATAACCTGATACAGCAGTATTCAACGCTTTATCGACAGCGCCCTTTCTATTTCCTGCAGCAGACCGTATCATCTCAGAAGGCGTATAACCCTCAACAAGAGAAGATAGTATAGGAGGTAAAATCAACTTACCTAAACTATTTCTTACAAGGCCTCTAAGAGCAACAACTTGTGACCACTGTGATAGCTTACCTCTGGCTCCTGATTGTAACAATGGAGCGATATTCTCACTCAGTGATAACGTTTCTACTGCGTGTTTCGCATCACTACTAAATGCTTTAATAGTGGATGTAGACCACTTCGAAACATGTTCATACTTACGCTTCCAAGTAAGATCTCCCTCATACAGATCGTCAATCGAGATAGTGACACACGCGGCATACTTCAATGCGTATCGTTGTAGTCTATATAATGTGGATACAATTGTGTCAGACGGTGCTTTCGTAACCCAATCTGTAAGCAACTCAGAAATTGTAGACTTCGATAGTTGCTTACTAATAGGAATATCCAATAAACTCTCTATATATGCTCTTCCTGCAGTCGTTGTTTTGCCTCTCCAAAGGACAGATGTATGCGGATGTAATTCCTCTAACATAGCATCATTCGTAACTTCAACAACACTTGTACCACTTGAACTTACAACATCTTTTGTGACGTACCATAATCCTACAACGATATCTTGTGTGATAGCGTTGAATCTACGTGAGCCAGGTGCGTACGGATACTGATCAAACGTCATATACGATGCTTCCATCAACGCTGCTTTTGTAAGAGGTGCGTACACAGCCATTGTGTCACCATCAAAATCCGCATTATAGCCCGGAGTAACAATCATAGGTATACCTATTGCGTCAGCATCTGTACCTATAGGACGGAATGCACGTATCGAAGATAGATGTAAGGTAGGCTGTCTATTCAGAAGAATAAGGTGTTGTGCACACAATCGATCAACAATCTCTTTGATCTCTTCCCGGACAGATAGAGATAAGAGCTGTGGATTTCGTATAAACGAATCTACAGCTTCTCTAGCCGTAAGCATTCCTCGAGTTTGAGCTAACTCATTCACAACATATAGCTGAAATAATGATACTAATATTCTGTAAGGAATCTTCGCAGTATCTGCAGTCAAAGTAGGATCGACAGTTATAACAGAACGCCCTGTAAAGTCATTACGCTTGCCAAGTATACTTTGACGTATCAACCCTTCCTTCTTTGTCAATTTCTGGATAATCAACTTATACAAAGAAACTACGATCTTCAGAATCGAGAGTTTCGTAAAATTGACAATTGCTTCGTCATCCGTCACAATATACTTCTCTAGAATGTTAAGGATATTGAGATAGTAAGTATTCAAACGATCTAAATCCTTTATTCTATTGCTCGCTGTAAAAGTAACAGGGCGTAGTGTAGGTGGCAACACAGGTATCTTATCTAAGTAGAGCGGAAACGAACGTTGAAACTGCGCAAACTTAGAAGGATTTGATTGAATATAATCCTCCAAAACCTGATATGTCTTAGTGTCTCCAACATTCCGCAAAAGACTAGTCTTGCTAGGAGGCATCAGATAGATAATAGCCATAGGATGAATAATAGAGAAAGGCAGATGAATGTGAGACATCGTATATCGACGAAGTAGTGAAGGTGCGACAAGTACGTTACACTCATCACATCTCCTACCAAGATAATCTAAACCTTGTAACTTACCGCACTGACATCTATAATCTTTTCTAGGTCCGAAGATTTGCTCAGAGAACAGACCAAAAGGATGGAAGACACCTTTTCGCAAAAGAATTTCAGACGAAGACACTTCCCAACTTGATAATATTATCACTCCTCCCTCCTAATCTAGAAGTATACAAAAAATATTTTATATAGTAGTTTGCTATGTTACCGTCGTGCGAATCTAGCCAACAGTCGTTTCGTTCTATCGCTTTTCTCCAACTGCTCTAACAATTGTTTATCATGTGTAGTGTCAACAAGAGACATCTTATTTTTCCTAAGTAATACAATTGCTTGAGTTGCAATATTAGTGACGACAGATTCATTCTCGGACTGCTTAGATAAAGAAACAAGAGACTCAACAAGCCCGTTAAGTTGGTCGGCAAGCTCCTGAAAAGTACTCGTTGTAGGCTTAACTTCTCTTTGTTCAACAATCGAGCGAAAAGCGTACTCCAACTCATCGAGAATATATACAGCTTCACTCTTTGAGATTCGTTTCGTACGAAGTATAGCAATCAGTCGTTGGATCTCTCGTATCTTATTTGTGGGAATCGCCATTTTTCCTTACTCCACAAATGTTTGTAACCGTAGTAGCAAAATCGTTTAAGTCGTCTGCGTAATTCCTTAACAATCGAATGTTTAGGTATAAGCGGCGTGCGTTTTCTGCTGTCACACAATAATTGCCTTCGGAATCTTTGAACCAATTAATATCGGTACTCAGTTGCGGCCGTTCTGGTATCGATGGGAGTACTACTGGAGTCGGTTCTATTGCTACGTGTGTCTGAGAAGTCGTCGAACATGCCCCGCAGAAGATCAAGCAACTCATCACCACTACTAACTTGCTGACCGCCTTTACCATCACCCGCTTCTGAGCTAGTATTGTTTTCAATACTAACATTACCTCCCTCCTTTTTCATACAAAGTTTTACAAGTGTCTTAATCTCTGTTTCTTTTCTCTGAACTATCCTTTCGTAATACGCTTTCAGCTCACCCGCATTTTTCATTAAGTGCTCTTGCTGACTCTTCAACGCTGCAATCTGTTCTACTGCACGTTGTAACTCTATATTCTTAGTCTCAAGATTAGCTGTAAGCGTATACGTCTTCTGCTTGTAATACAATAAACCGGCACCTAAACCAAGAACTATAAGTAGAACTGCAAATATACTTACAATCTTTAGATTAGATAAACTAGGTAACATCATCACCTCCTACCAAAATATGTACCTCGTTTCGAAGCTATCGACACCTAAAAATCTCTTATACTGACTTCCGTAGTCGTAAATCTTACGACTGTAACTACTATTTATATCGCAACCATTTCTCCATTGCCCACAAGAACCATCTGACAATCTCCATACACAAACATCTCTCTCTTTACATAGAGATCTCCAAAGATCGTATGAACAAACACTCGCTTGCTGAACTTCTCTATTCAGCTTACCTATACTACGATTATATCCTTGATAAGTGATCCATAGCTTTTTTGTATCTGCTGGAGTTTTACATATATCTATAACGTTCTTATACACTTGAAATAACATATATTTGAATGCACCTATATGGGTAGCAGGATCTGTTGCATACTTGCCATACCCCGCTTTCACTAACTCCTCATCCCACCACTTCGGAGTTATTTGTGCAACACCTATACTCCCATGACCATCCTTACTTCGAATCCACACACAATTACTTTCAGTCTTTAGTACTCCAATCGAATACCAATAAGGAAAATCTACACCAAAGTACCTAGTGGAATACTTCTTTACATAACCACCATAATTATTGATGCAGTAATCACGTGCATCTCCTATCGATACTATACACGTCACTAATAATAAAATGCAAATGAGCTTCATACTGTTCTATGCTTTTGAGTAGATAAGATAGGAACCTGCAAGCATAACAAGAGCGAGTGTCTTTCTCCATTTATCTCCTTCTGACAACCAATCGATCTTACCAATAAACGCTCTTCTAGAAACATACCAATGCAAGGTGGCTAAACTATAAAGAAAAATGCTACGTAGTGTTCCTTCCTGAGAAGGTAGCATTTCTTGATACAAACCAAGTACGGCAACAATACCTAATACTAAAAAGATAAGTAAATCTACACTAAGCCTACTAAGGATTGACTTCATTTCTGAACCTCCTTACTCTTTTGATTCTACGTAATCGTGGTCTATTACAAAATAGACACGCATACGGATAGATACCTGCGGCCATATTGAACTCACTCTGAGACTTCATCTTCACAAGCAGAAAGTTCTCGTCCGATAGCTTTACAAATGCATACGAACCTAACAAAGCTTTTCCTAAGAATTTCACAGTTAAAACATTCTGTTTACCTTCTATAACCTCAAACTGGCCTTTATCTAGTATCTTAACTATGCCTTTCCCGTAACCTTCACGAATCTCACCTTCGAAAGTTAACCATTTTAGCTCATGATCTTCCGTTCGGAATAGCCCAACACGAGATACCTTACCTGACATCAGCTGATCTAATTTTCTGGTGGCCCAAGATATAAGTACACATTGTCGCGATTCACTATCGTAAGCTTCAAGTCGTAAATCGAAGTGCTTACCCGCACGTTCAGCGTCATGTAATTGTACAACAAAACGACGCTTACATGTTGAGAAATCTACACCTCTTAGAAGTCCCATGTGGCCTCCCCTCTAAAAATAACCACAAGATTGCCTGTAACATCTTCTATCGTATTTTTATCTACTTTCACGTGTAGAAAACACTTTGAGTGTAATGAATACCGCAAACCAAACTTGAACTTAAAAGCAACACTAAAGCCTAAATCTATGCTCTCAATCTGCTCTGCTAGAAAAAAGCAATCAAGAAAATTAGATGGTAATACTACTTGTTTATGACTATGTACGTTGTGCATACTAATAGTTACATGCGGAAGCGAAGAAAGCTGACTACATGCTAACCAACACTCCTTTATATTTACACGCGTAAATGTAGGAGGGCTAAATAAGAACTCATATGTAGTTAACAGGTTAGGAGTCACTAACACAAACGGCTCAACTTCTATAGGACGATTCATATATTGCTTCTTCTGCTCAAAATCGGCTTTCTCTTCTTCAGTCATAACTTCAGCTCTATAAGTATTACAAGATGTCGTCAGATACAGAAATATACGCCCATCGATATCTTCAAAACGGATAGGCAGATTCAAGGATCTACGTAACTGTAGAATCTCCACATAGGATACATCAATAATATTCATCATTTATACATACTCTTCAAGAAAAGGATACTTGAGAGCATACCAACCGAAAGAAGAATGACCACTCCTTTATCTTTACCTACTTGAACTACATTAGACCAAAAATTAGACAGGAACTCTTTTACACTACCGTGTCGTCTATAACCTCTTACAAATACAAAAAGAGTTCCAATACCTATAGCAGTTAAGACGAACGTGCCCCACTTCATCTCATTTATACGCGATATCAACTCATTTTCTTTCTTCTTCTTTCTACTAATCCAATCCCAAAGCCTCAAGAATACACTCTTAATTTTACCACTACTAACAACATCTTCTAACAAAATTGTGTGTTCCATAGTAATCTGCTGACTAGTAGACGTTTGTTCTTTCGTACGCATATCTTTCATCGATCCTATTAACTTACGCAAAATAGGATATACTAACACGAAGACGACGATACCAATAAACAACCAAAAAGCAGCTTTCAATACCATACGAATCTTCTTCGATAACTCCGGACTAAGTATACTGCGAATAAATGGCTCTTTTATCTCATCGCCTAACTTATACAACTTTGACGCTGTAGTGTAACCTAATGCACTAACAGCAAGATACATAGGGTCACTAGTAGCCAACCCGTAAGCAGCAGCAGTTTGCGTCACTTTTTCTTGGTAGTTACTAGGAGTTACATTTCCAGTAGCGAAAACTGCGTGTAAGAACTTTCTTGTAACAGATTGTCTACGTGTGAGATCTCGAAGAACGGGCTGTAGAGTATATGCTTTATACTTATCCTCAACCGCATTAAACACTTTCTCTACTTGGGTTACTGCTCGCAGTTCATATCTCTTTAGAAACTTGTAGAACGCAAAAAGAGCCGCGCCAACAACCACACTCGCGATAGCATATCTCTTCCAATTCTTATATATCTGCTCAACTTGTTGCGACAATCTCTCCAAAACTCGAACAATCTGGCTCCGAAGCGAAGATTCTTGAGCCATCTCTTCTACCTTTTCACCAAGAATATCTGAAAATATAGTTTCGCTCACAATTTCTCTCCTTTCTAAACAACTTCTACGATTGTATTAGGTGGTAAAGACTGTAGTTTCTCTATTATTTTATCTCTCAGTTCAGTTGCTTTTGCTGAAAGTGCATCCGCATTCAATGTGATCTCGCCAAACGGAGTATTTAGTGTCGCATACTTCGATCTCATATCTGCTATAACGTCATATATGTCTGCAAGAGCAAGATCACAAAAATCTCGTATAAAGTCCACTGGTATCGTACTTAAATCGGAAGGATGATTCTTCTCGTATCTAACATAGAATGTCGCTGTAAATCCTGTTAACCTTGTAGGATAGATATATAGTTTATTTGGTGGTATAAACTCCCACTGATGTCTAAAGAGTGAGTATCTCTCTACAGTACGTGCTTTCATAATATCCATAATTTGGCCTGGTAGATCTTCGAAACGGGGAATGAATATCCAGGGGTGCCCTACGACGAATGCACTCGACATAGGCAACACAACATCCTTTACAGTTATCACACCGTCTTCATCATTTAAGTAATAAAGTGTGGGATTCTGAGGATCTCGATCTGCGGCTGTTAATTCCTTGAAAGCGACTGTGGGTACATACGTAGAAAATGTAGGAATTGTGTGATGGACAACAATATCCCATAACATATCATCCGATATCTCAATACCTAGATAAGGGTGACCCAGCCTCGTCTTGATATAATTGAGCAAAAATGTTTTTGTCAACATGCTATCTTAATGTTCGGAAGATCTCACGATCAAACTCATATATCTTTGTAGGAACTACAAACTTCTGTAGCACGCTTGCAAAATGAAGTTCATCTTTTATATCATCTGGCTTAATCCCAAATCTTCTTATTGGTACAGGAACTTGCAGAAGTGCAAGTCTCCGAATAGGTAAATGACGGATAGACGATCGAATATCGAGAGACGTATAAGATTTATATTTACGTGCAAACAAGTTTCGTAACTTCTCTATGTCTCGTAATCGAAGACCACTATAACTCGCACAACTATACAAATGATAGCCATCCTTTGTCTCTTCGACATACCAATTGTAGGTATCTATGATTTCACTTTCACAAAAACGTATAAGATCTACTTTACTCAGATCACCATCAAAATCAAATGTAGGCTGCCACACTAACATACCTTTATATTTGTAGAAAGGAGAGACATGCAACTCTACCTTCTGACTAACAAACTCTCTCCATTTCGAGCTTACACTCTCGATAAACGCATCCATCGTTTTCTGATACACAGGCATAGTTGCTATATACTTATAGTAAACTACGAGCGACTCAGGTGTAGCAACATACGAAGAACTCCTGGAGAGAATAAGAGCCATATGTTCTCCTCCATCATTGTCTTAATTACGGCGATAAACTCCACATCCTCTAAAGACCTTACATACTCACTAAGCTCAGGATATGTAGAGTCCAACATACTAGCTACATTTATACGTACACTGTACTTCTCAATCACGCTACCTAATAAATCACAAAAATGATCTATGTAATAACCTATTGGCTGTGTCAACGTAATATCAATACTATGTGTATCTTCGAAAGCAAAGACTTTATCGTGAACAAACGAAAGTGTAGTTGTTACAAGAGCATACACTTGCTTAAGATTGTATGCTACTCTCGTCATTTCAGTTCTACACCTAAAGAGACTAGAATCGATTGTAGATATTCTCTGTTTCTATTAGGAATCGAGAGCTCAGCTAAACTAACACTACCATTCTCAACAATTTTGTTAAAGATCTGAGGACCTACATCTGCAGGATATGCAAATAGCTCCTTTGTGACAGCATCTAAATCTCTACCTAATAGCGTCCAAGACATTTGCTCATCGATCTTCTGTCCTCCAATTCGCGATCTACCCCGTATTGCGTGACCTAACGTCTGATATCCACCTATTGCTCTCGCTGACTCTTTCGAGCTCGATTCATGATATAACTTGTATACATACATATAGCCAATAGGAACTTCTGTATAGCTTTGTATGTCTTTCCAAATCACATGAGATGTTGTTGAGATACCAAGATCACGTACAATTCTACGTAAGTCATTCCATGTTGGCTCCTTGAACATAGGAATCACAAGAGGAACAAACGCTTTCTGTTTTGCTTTACTGAGACCATAAGCAACAACAGCTTTATTCGATGTCTTATCCAGTGCTGTAAGAATACGCTCAAGTGTAGTGATAGCTTTCTGAGAATAATTCTCTTTCATAAGCAAATCATTATAGTAACGAACGATATTCGAAGCATACAACTCTAACATTTGCCCTAAGTTCATCCTACCAACAACACCTAATGGATTCAGTACAAGCTCAAAAGGTCTTCCTTTCTCATCTCTTGGCATCTCTTGTAGAGATTGTATCTTACATACCACACCTTTATTACCATGCCGATTTGTTAGCTTATCTCCTAATGTTACCGGTGCTTTCCATTTTATGTAGAAGCAAATGACACAACCATAACGATCACCTTTGTAAGTCAATGCATTACGTACTATGAAATCGTCTGCAGGTAACTGTTTAACATAATCTGCCAGAATCTTGTTTGCAGAAAGATAGTTCGCAGTTGTATGTACCATCACCCTCATAACATCTACATCTTCAGGAACTCGTATAAACACTTTTCGTTCTTGCGTCTCAAATACAACATCTTGTTTCTCAAACTCATCAAGTAGAGTATCTACACGCAATCCTTTTCCAGCCAGAACTACAAGAGCATCTCCTTTCTTAATTTTCTTATCTGATATGACATGCAGTAGCGTACTATCTGAAGGGAGTTTGAGTACAACTTTGTTACCTTTTGTAACCGTAAGTCTTTCTGCTGCACTTTCACTAATCACTACAGCATCTTCGAATACGTCTAATGAAGGTATAAATGCAGTATACAAATTCGTACCTAGAGTAAGATCATCTCTGAAATGAAGTTCTTCAGCGGTAGCAATTATGTCTCCTTCCTTTACTTTCGTACCAATCTTTATAGTGGGCACCCAATGCACTACGAAATTGTGACTTGTAACGAAAGGTGTAAGACGGAACTCAAACCTTCTATTTGATGAGGTTTTAATCACGATTACATCCTCAGGTTTAATACTCTCAACAACACCATCAACAGTTGTACGAATATCAAGTCCAGCCACTTTTCGAATTGCACTCTCGATACCTGTAATTACGTACGGTGGTTCAGCATACGTCAGTGGTACAGCTTGTCGAACATGGTTTGCAGCCATCTGCAATCTATTACCATCGTTAAATCTTGCAAAAGGAACAGTTGATACTGCCCAACTAAAAGGATAAGATGTAGAAGTCGTGTCAAGTTCAAGTGTAGGCGTGATTCTACTCGTAAGTGTTAGTCGCTGAACTACTCCGATAGTGTCACCACTAGGTGTATCAACGGGATCTAGAACACCCATATAAGACCGATGGAAACTTCTCGTCATTGGAGTAGCAAAACTTCCCACACTCACGTTCGTTACGCTACATAGATCTCTAAGGAGCTCCAACGGATTACCTTCGGATGCTGACATCAATCAACGCAAATCTACCAATAGGTAATTTCTCTATAGACGGCATACTAGCAAAAAATCTAGCCAGCATACGAATCAAAGCCTCGTCTAGACCCGACGTACGTATACGATAATTACTCAACTCAGTTGATAACGTCATTTCACCACTCATAGCAAGCTCACACATATACTTCACGACATCTAGTAGTGTTGATAGATCTAGAGATTTAGCTTCAAGTGCAAATACGTTGTCGAATATCAAACTAAACTCTCTAGCAAGTTTTCGTAAGATGCCGGTATCACGAGTCTTAGATACTAAGAACTGAGACCATTCACCTAGATCTAGTGTCTTAGGAGTCTTCCCACCGATCTCAAGCCCATTGAACAGAAACTCACACAACGCAGAATCTATGATTAATGTATCTTTTCCTATCTTTAGCTCACGTTCTGCGAGCAAATGTTTTATACCGAACGTATTCAATATATCTCGTAACGGAAATAATGCAAGTAAAACTTGAATCAGCGGTAGTCTGTTACCCAACATGTTCAAGTAAAATGTAGTACGAGACTGGATACGCCTTAGATAAATCTCGAAGAAAGTAATGGTGTTGTTAAACTTTGCGGTGAGTAGCCTTGGCACGGTTATTGTTTTAGGCACAAGCACGTGTCTAAAGACATACTTATTTCCGTTATAATAGAAGAAGCCGTCTTTATCTATACGAGGAATGAAGAGCTCCACAGCTACTCGTTGATTCGTCTCTTCGTTTTTGAAGATGAAAGTGCCTAAATCTATTGTAGATCGTGCAACTTCTGTGGTAGATGTATAAGGCTTCACAGAGATATCTTCTACTACCCAACCGATACCTTTTGGCAGTCGAAAAGATTCGAGAGCAGCTTTGATGTGACTATCCTTCCTCGTCAATACGCCCACAGTAACAGGAGGACCGAATGTGTTAGGTATACGTGTTGACAACTCCGTCCTCGCTTTCACAAGTTTTAACGTAGCCGTATCTAGTTTAGCAACAGAAGAAACGAGTTCTTTTGTTTCTTGCGGAGTTATCTCTCTTTTCTTACCTGTGAGTGCCCACGCAAGAGCTTTTCCCACCACAGTATCTTTCACTCGAGATGTCGTATTGGGCTCCCCAAGAAAGTCACCAACAACATCAATGGCATCTCTTACTATCGAATCAACTACAGCTTTCTTACTTATCGGTAAGTTCGAGAGCTTACGAGTTGTAACACTTACAGACTCAGTCTTTGGAGGAGAAAGTGGAGTAAGTTCCTCTGAAGCTTGCTCTCTATGGATAACATTTCTGATAAATGTAGGTACACGCGGAAACACACTTCTATTATGTTTATAAACACAGAAAAACGTGATCTTATTAGATGCTTGATCATAGACACCTACAAGCATACCTTCTATACCTTTTACACTTACTTCGCTCAAACTCTCGTCTTCACTCTCTACATCAACGCCTAATAAGTAAGTGCAAAGATAGAGAACGCTCCTACGTAATGTCGTAAGATTCACGTTCATCTCGTTCCATTTTTTCGTATCCGTGAGAAATACGAACCAACGATACGGACGCCTGAACTCTCTACTGTAACGAAGTAACGTATGGACAAAAGTTTTATACGGAGATCGCACAAAGTTATCTCCGTAGAATGTGACAGCTTGTTTGAGAATAGGCTGTAGATCAAATATTGCGCTCAATTTTGTAGAATTCAACGTATTCAGATTTCGAACTACACGCAGCTTACTAACAGAAGGAACACGAAGTGGCCATGTACGATTTAATGTGATAACAGGGGGAGCATATAACAACTTAGCAAACCGAAAGTGTGACGCAAGATCAGAGATTGGTGGCATATCTATGTCAGAGAGAACGATCAACATATTATCGTATGGATCTACATAGATATTACTTGTAATCATTCCTAACCGTAACGATGACAATCTCATAGCACAGATCTCCCTAACACACCTTGTTTATGAATATCAATCTCCTTATCTACCATTTGAAGCAGTCCAGCACCTGGATCAGAGAAGAGAAATGCAACAAGTGGAGAATTGTATAGTATAGCTTTCTTAAATGGCACGACTACGGGCTTACTCGTTTGATCTAGTCTCCATGCAAGATTTGGATCACGTGAGGAACGAGTTAATGCCATAGTGACGATCTCAAAATGAACTAACGGTAAGATGGCTACACTTCTATACATATTATATAACTCAAACAAGAGCTCGATTGCAGACTCTAATGGAGTATCCAAAAGCTTGTGAATCCGATCGACAACACTTGTTATACCACTAGCATAACTCAACAAACTACCTACGATATCATCTTTCCTGAACGTGTAGATGATACGAGTAGCAGATTCAACAATCTTTGGTGTATGAGTTGAGAGTTGTAGAGTAGTAGGTAGATCTACTTTCTTACTCTTACCTTTCTCGACAACGAGATTAAGAACTTGTGGATACAAAATAACACCTACTGCGGTTGCTTTAGTATTTTCATCATCTATATCTACAACTAAAGAGAAGGATTCAGTTGCGTAAACTATACCTTTATCAACTCTGAATGGTGGAGGTAACTCAACTACTTCTGCAGTACCTTTCACACCTCCTCCATGCCAAGCCTTAAACGTAAGTTGTGTACTTCGCTCTCCTAATGTCTGTGCTGCTAGTAATCCGATTGCAGTTGCTCTAGCCACTGTCTCTCCATAACAAACTTCACAAATACCTTTAGGATCTATACAATAAAGTGGGGATCGTAATACGATCTTACCCGATAAATTCGTCTCGGGTGTGATGACAGTCTTATCCATCAAACGGCGGCCATACAAACTCCTCCTATCAACTTGTGAAACATCTAAAGATAACCCAGAAGTAGTCCTACAATCTCTACCTCCTAAAGTTATACTCTCTAAAAGATATATCAATTTACGTGTGAGATAACCTGAGCTAGATACACCGATAGACTTATCAATAATACCTTTACGCCATCCTGGAGCAGAGTTATAGATATCTTCCGCAGAAAGACCCGTGAAGTAGTTGCCTCTAACGACAGCAGATATAGCACCATGTACATCTTCAACATAACCTCTAGCTACAAACAATTGTCTTAGTGTGTCCTCACTACCTCGTGCTCCACTCTCAAGATAGATCGAGAGAGAAGGATCATTCTTCTTGAGGTGCTTCATATAGGTTGTAGTAGCTTCTTTCACTAGTTTAGCAAACTGTTGATCGTCTTTCGCTCCCTTGAGCGGAGAGAATAATTCGTCTGGAGGAGCACACTTCTCTAAAATAAAACTCAACGGATAACGCTTAAGAACTTCCGTCACTAGAGTATTCAAATTCTGCAGAAAAGTAGAGAATGCACGATCGTTCAATATACGTGCAATTTTATCAAAGATCTCGGAATAGTTCTTCTTCGTAATCGTCTCGTTGAAATACTCATTTGTATTATGACATAAATTGAATAGATATTTTCCGTAAGTAGACCTAACTACTTTACCACTGTTTACCAAACTCACGTATACAGGTGTTTGATACGAAATATCTTTGAGCTCATTGCTAAGAGATGTAGGTTGCTCTTGTTGAGGATACTTCAAAGTAAGAGAAGTTGTTGGTAGTGGCGAACGAAGAGCGGATAACTCAGTCGCCGTTAAGATATATAGAGCAAGTAAGTAATCTAACTTTGGAGTAAAATGACACTTGTTTATACTAATGTTAAATCTATTCCGAGAAGGAAGTAAGTGCTGTGCTTCTCTTTGTGCCTCAATGGTATGTGGTACGAATACTGCCATAGTATCTCCGTCGAAGTCTCCACCAATAGGTGTAGTAATGTAAGGAGAGATCGCCATCGTATAAACTTCAGTTCCTATAGGAGATGTAAAACCAACAGGACGAAATGCAAACACGCCGCCCCAATGTAACACAGGATCTCGTTTTGCTATAATCACTTTATCTTTCACGACAAAATCTACGAAATAAGTAAGCGCAGAAGTTACTTTCGCGGGTAATTTACGTCTATAGAAAGCTTCTACTAAAGCGACGGCTTGTGCAGGAGTCTTAAGAGAAATACCTACGTCTTGTAACGCTCGCTTCAACTCTATAGGCGGAACCAAAAGTGCCCTAACTAAGAACGGGGCAAACAACAATGCAAGAACGGGATAAGGAAGGCGAGCATAATCTATAGGTAAAGTAGGATCAACAGTTATAACCAATCTCGCTGTAAAGTCCAATCTACGCGTAAGTAGAGTGCTCCTAAGAATTCCACTTTTACCTCTTAATGCTTCTACTGTAGAAACAACAATCTTGTCCATCAGAGAATGAAGAACTTCTTCTGTTGCATCCTTTACACTCTCTAGTTGTGAATAAAGTAAATCTAGCGGATGAATATGTTGCTCTTCATTCTCTCCTATAAGAGCTATAGGTCGAAAGACTGGCGGTATTATAAGTACTTTAGTCGGAAGCAATGTATTAACGGATGTTACTCCTTCCAAAGTCCTCACTAAAGTAGGAGAGATATCTAGCTCTCTACGCTTCTCAAAAATAGCACGTATAAGTTCTGTTCCACGTAGTCCGTTCTCGAAGTCACTTACTAACGTCTTACCAGAAATCGATAGAGGCGTCTTGCCCAGAATACCTTCATATAGTACTTTCGATCTACGACGAGCAACATAAAGAATGAACGGATGTACATAAGGTCTGCCTAAATCAAAGAAGCAGACCTTAGTACGTCTATCTTGATCTGTAGCATAGATTGACGGAGAATGTAACCCGTCTGGATCTAAAATTAGTGGGCGTGCAAAAACTCTTGCATGCTTGATTTTCGTGAGTTGAGATGCATACGCATCAATATCGATGATAGATAGTTTCATCTAATGGCAACTGCAACATACCGTTGAGATAGGTTTGCTAAATAAGATCCTATAAACACTATTGTAGAATCCGATTCAGTATTTATTAGTTCAACCTGAGAATCAGCTAAAGTCACAAATTTCACATTTTGTACAGGAAACGAATGTACTACACTATTTGTAATACCAAATACGTAATCTCCCTCTGTTAAGTTAAGAGCTTGCTTCCAGAAGAATGTATTATCGTATACACACAAAACATTCAAGTCAACTGGGATTTGAATTTTAACCAGATTGATTGTTGCCTCCGCACACTTCACATCTCTAATCTCCGGAATTGTTCTATACGAGAAACGAGCTCCACTTAATGTGTAATCACTCTTAGTCAATATAAGTGACTTTAGAATGATATCGTTACGAGATATAAGCGTATCTAAAGACTCTAATGTATTGTAAATACTTAACAAATTAGTTTTCTGAGGAAGAATCATTCTTGCCCTCCTCGACACTAACGTCTACTTTTGGCTCAGAACTCTTTTCTCCAATTCTAAAGTTCTGGGGTTTGTCAACGTATTCCTCTTTTATGTCAATACGATCAGTTACAGAAATTTGCTCTCCTAACTTTGAACGTATGCCCGGAGGACGTACTAGCTCCACATTTTCTTTCAAAAGATATAGTGACGTACCATCAGGAAACGAAAGACGATAATAACGATCATCTTCGTATGTGATAGGTACGCACATGCCTTTATATTTCATACAGAATGTACATGTTATGTGATCCTTTATTTTACCATACATTTATGACCTCCTCTTACTTTAGTTTGTTCCGATAGGAACAAACAGCACTGAGAGACTTACTTCCGAGCGACTTTCGTCTTCTTCCTTTTTGCGTACTGATGTAATTTAGGCTGTTGCATTGCCGCAAACATCTTCATCAAGCTTTCCACATCTATATCGTCTTCTTTCTGTGATACACCAATAACCTCTCTAAGCTTTTTATCAAGGACATCAGATAAAGCAAACTTCAGTTCGTCATCTGTCATATAGAGTTGTGGATCGTATCTCATTGAAAGCAGTTCCTTGTATTTGCGTACTCTGATATCATCTATAAAACACTTGAGTACATCAAATAGTTTAGATGCGTTCTCCTGAGTTAATTCTGTCTGCTCGTTACAAAGTTTAGTGAATGCCGCTATAAACGAATCTACATAAGGTACATGTAGGGCTTCCGGTGTGAGCCAATTCAGATTAATGTCCCAACCTTTCTCCACAATGATTGCTTTTGACTCATCGATAAATAAACGAGTTTTGTCCATATTCTTACCCTCCTTCTTATTTTCTTCTTTTTTTTTAAGAGTTTATAAAATACTATGCTCTCTTTTACGCACACGGTAGTATGCTACAGCTAAACTACGTAGTGATTGATTCAACGTATTCTTAACTCTGACAAATCTCCTATATAAATCGTTACAGAAGTCCTTTGCTAGAGGTGTTGCTAACTGACTCTCTACAACATACTTAACAACTCGGTAATGTGAGTTAAACCGAGAGAGCAACGCATCCTTACGCAACAAACGATATGCAGCATCCAAAGTGTATGAGTCACACTTAGGAAAGTACTTGTAGAATAAGTAAAAATAAAGAACGGAATTATACAACAACATACACTCTTCGATAGTCTCTCTATCTCTTGACCTCGCAGCTATATAGAAAATAGCTTTGAGTGCTTCACGCTTCTCGATATAATTAAAAAATTTAGGATCTAAGTTCGTATGTAGCCAATCATCGTCGACTTCTATGTCTAGAACGAAGTCCTCTAAACAAGATAAATTTACACGAGTGTTTATACAATAGCGTGTGAATAGAGGCTGAGATACTACAGATCTACACGCGCGTATCCTATCGAGCATATATCTTACGTATTTTGTGTTGTAACAGCTTCTATACTACTCTTTGTTAGGAGAGATTGTATCTTCGCAACAAGCCATCTTACGGGCGAGTTCAGTTTCTGCTGGTCTACAGGTGGAAGAAGATAGATAACAATCATGCAACAAATAGTAACAACAATAACTGTCGCAAGCACTTTTACGAGGGCCCGCATAAGTTCGTCAACAAAAGATCTAAGTGCAGACTTAAACATTCCCCAAAGATCTCGCAGCAAATCGTCAAGTGAATATACGTCTCCCCATCTTCTTTTCTGGCGGACATAATAAATGACAATAAGAAGAGCAAATATTACTAGAACACCGCATATAAGTCCAACCCACACCAACTTACGAACTTTAGGTGATACTCTTGGAACCCTTATGCCTCCTTTGTCATCATAATCTTTAGATGGAACTGTGTCAACATTAGTAGGAGGAGGCTGCGGTGGTGTTCCACCTTGTTGCAAAGATGTACTGCTTTGTGAGGCCGTTTCTTCTTTAGATTTCTGCGATGAAGACGTACTACTTTCTCCACTAAACTTATTTACTAATTTTTTAAGCTGTTGTATCTTCTTTTCCTCGGGCATATCCCCCATCTTCCGAAGTATCTCTTGTGCCGTCTTTTTTCCTACATGAGAAATCAACCATTGTGTAAGAAGATTGAGTTGACTCTGAGGAGACATGCGGCCTAGTAAACCACCTAACTCATCATCTTCAGTCCAAATTTGCTCTATCTCTTGATAAATCTGTACTTCAGCTAAAGAGGCATGATAGAGTTGCTCTGCATTTCTACGTGCACGCACATAGACATTATCTACAACCCGAAGAAATCTCTTTCGTTGATCGTCATCTTTAAACTCCATAGGCAACAAAGACAGAACGGCTTTTGTGTCTCCCCCACCTATACGTTGAATTAACTCCAGATGTATTTGTGCAGTAGATCTATCATTAAGAACACGAGATACATCGTGTAACATTTGCGCGTAATCCATTCTTCTACCTCCCTATTTTTATCTTTATATCTCAAATTTTGTTCAGTGTTCTATCGAACGCTGTCTTCTACCTATACCGCATAACAAAAATTCAGACAATACATAATCAAGGAGTAAATACGTATGATGGATAACAAAACAATAGATACAATCTTCGAAATACTTGATGAGCTTAGAAATGAAGTAGCATCCCAAAAAGCTCAAATAGCTATATTGAATGAGAAACAAAACACAACTACACAACGCTTGAATACTCTAGAAGCAGAGTTCAAAACCTCTTGTCAGAATATTATACAATTAATGCTAACATTACAACGGCAGACGGCAGATTTAGATTGGATCAAGAAACTGAAGAGTCAACTCCACAGAGGACTAATTATGCTCGTGATAACGCTACTAAGCTCACTTGCTTCTTGGGTTCTGTTTGTGTTTAAACTACTTGCAAAGAAGAGCGGTTTGGAGTAAATGCATCTTTCACACTATGTAAAAACTCATTAAAAGTATACATAGAGAGTATATCTTCTAGTTTGTATAAGTAGAGAGATAGTCCGTTGTTATTTATCTTCATATATTTAGATATCTTTGGTAGTAACAATGATGTAAACACGAGTGTCTCACCATAATCTCGTTTCACAACTAAAAGAAGAAATTTATTCTGACTCAACTTTGCTCTTGAAGATTCGTACAGAGATAGAATATCACACGTTTTCCTATCTAAGAAAGACATTAAGTCGAGTGTTCTCATACGTTTACATTCTATTACTACGTAGTTAAAGAGTTCGTGAGTCTCTTCACGGATACTCATTATATCGCCTTCCATTACCTCACACATAAACTTACGAATGGTAGCTACAGCACCTGAACTATGTGTCCTCCAAAAATAATCTACTTTCGAGTTAGGATCGTACCAACGTGATAATCGTTTTGCAATTACTAACTCGAAATCTGTACCTTTCTGCTTTGGATTCTTCATCTTATTGAGTTACCGTAGTTGTAGTTACTAATTCTTGTAACATTCTATCTACCTCTTTCTTAGATCGAAGAGCGATCTGTGACATATGATCGTGGATATTCAACTCGGAAGAGCGTAAACGTACGACATAAATAGTAACGGGATGTTTCTGTCCAATTCTATGTACTCTATCCATCATCTGTTCGGCATCTGCCCATCTCCATGGTAGATTGAGTATTAAAACTCTATCTGCTTCTACTAATGTAAGCCCTACACCAAGTACACCAATCGAGCCTACCAATACTTGTATATTGTCATCGTGTTGAAATCGTTGGAGTACTCCACTTCTATTAGGAATTGTAGAGTCTACATATACACTCTGTACTCCACATTCTTTAGGCAGAACTGTATGCAAATAGCGTAGCGGAGAAAGAATCGTACCACAAATAATAGACTTATTTTCAGTTAGATTCGTAAACAAACAAATCTTCTTCCAGTTCGAACGAATCAACGACATTAAACATTGCTCTCTCTTACTATACAAAATCGTAGATCTTACTTTCGCTTCGATTATACGAGCAAACGATCGAATGAGTTTTCTCATATTCTGTAATGTGTGTTTTAGATCTGGATGATCCACAAGCGTACTCCAATACTTAGCTTTCTGTGAGAGCCACGATTGCTCTTCAGAAGACAACGTTTCTCGAGTACATAGTTCTACAAAAGTATCTAACTCTTGACGAGGCACTCCTTTTGTTGATAGAATGTCCATAACCTCCAACCAATTAGAGAGATACACTTGTCGATACTCTTCAATATATGCAGGAATCAACTCTCTAATCTCTCGTAAGATGGTTGGCCACAAATACTCTGTTAGATCTGGCACAGACCACTCTATATTAACAACCTTCTTTGGAGGCAGAGATAATTGCTCTTTAGTCTCCCGAGCTACTAATCCTCTCATTCTTACGACGGCAATATGCTTCATTAAACTAGGATGAGATAGAAAAATACGTGCAAACAAACTTGCTAACTTAACGGTTATATGTGGATCAAGTATCAACAGATATGGAATCCACTCATCTGAATCCTTCTTGATTGGAGTACCGCTCAGCAAAAGTATATCTTTCACATTAGGACTCGTTTTACAAAGCTCAATTACTCGTTTAGTACGCTGTGCGCTTAAGTGAATGATATACTGTGCCTCATCTACTATAATACCATCTATCGTCTGAGTTAGTGAAGTAGATAGAGAGGAGAGTCTATCGTAGTTTATGATATTCCATTTTGCAATCACAGACGTCTCACTTAGAATACTGACATCTGTCTCTCCTAACTTCTCTAATTCACTTTTCCAAGAGAACAAAAGACTCTTTGGACATATTATAAGTACACGCTTTTTGTGGAGTGCTAGAAATAGAGCGATAGCCGTTCTCGTCTTTCCTAGCCCTTGCTCAAAAGACATTACTCTACCTCGTAGATCAAATCTCTCTACATACGAAAGATATGTATTGATGAATCTCTCTTGGTAAGAATTGAGTGCTATCTTTCGAGAATGAATTACGTGCATATCTAACTGTCGTGATATTTGGTGAGAGAACAAACGAGATATCCACGTACGCTGCTTCAAGAGCAAAGCGTAGTCTAACCAACGTCCGCCTAATTGTCTAAAAATCTCGAAGAATTCTAAGGCGAAGAACGAAGGGAACACGAGTGTAAATTTCTTAAAAATAAGGAACTTCCTACTCTCCAAAACCTTTAGTAACTGTAGTATAGGCTCCCAACGACGTTTACGTACTACACGTAGGAACTTATTGTATGGAAAGTCGTATAGGACTATAGTTCCTGTGGATTCCTGAACTTCAAGTCTCACGTAATATTATCCTTATATACGGTTTTTTACGTAACACCTTATTTATGTAATGTTCCACGGATACAACTCATAGCCTAACTAAAGATAAATCTTGCCTCTTAATTAAATGGAAGAACTCTTGCTTAATTCCTTTATCGTTCTCTGCGAATACTCCTGTTATAGCGCTACATGTAGTTACACTATTCTTGCGCACACCTCTGAAAGACATACAGCCGTGAATAGCATCCGAAACAACAATAACACCTCTACAGCTTTCTACGTGTTTGGCTAATGCTGTTGTAACTCGAGAAGTTAGCTCTTCTTGCACTTGTAGTCTTTTGCTAAAGATGTCTACTACTCTCGCTACTTTTGACAGTCCAACTATCTCACCTTTCAACAGCATACCTATATACATAAAACCAAAGAAAGGATATAAGTGATGAGCACAAAGAGACGTAAACGGTATAGCGTTATGTACCACCAATATACCATCACTCAAGATAAACGTTTCACTACTAGTATCATCATCTAGTTTTTTAAACCTCTTACCTAGCACGCTCTTTACTTCCATCTCATAACCAGATGTTGCCTCTAGCAATGCTTTTACTACTCTATGTGGAGTTTCCTTAAGATGATCGTTATTAGGCTCTAAACCTCTAAATTTACAAAACTCAACGAAGAATTCCTCATACTTCTCTACCAACTTCTTCATATCTCTTTCCTTATACATCTTCCCTCCTTCTAGTGAGTGTATAATCTACATTTTGTATGGGTGTTACAATAACATGTTCGTAATCTATCCTAACAGGCTGCAACCACTTTGGTCCTCGTCTATTCTTAGTCAAATAAAGAAATGCAGCAGTCGTATCTGCAGTCGTAAAGTCTGGAGGTGTTAGAGTGATAACAAAGTCAGCTGTAAACACCTTACCTAAACTGAAAGCTACATGATTGATATCGACGATTTTATTGTTTGCTATACCTTCTCTATTTGCTTGCGAAACTGTCAGCCCAATAATCCCTCTCTCTTCACAATAACCTCTGAACTTCGCTGTCAAGTCTTCTAGAGTCTGCCATAACCTATCACTTCCACCAAAACTAAGAATATCGAGATAATCGATGGCAACTACTTGAGCATGCCATTGATCTACGAACACAAATACCTCTTCCAGAGTTACACTTTTAGTTGGAAACTTCAAAAGATGTAATTTCTCTAAGAGAGAACTATCAAGTTTTCTCAGAGACGAATGAGCCAATAACTTCTCTCTTACGAGACCTAGAGATAACTCTAACGAAACGTAGACAGTTGTTAGTCCGTGACGAACAGACTCCAAACAGCTGTGAAGTAAAAGTGTTGTCTTCCCCGCACCAGTAGGACCTATAAACAAAAGAATCTCTCCGGGACGAATGCCCCCACCTAACTGCTGATCAAAACCTAAGTTTAGCGGTAAACTAAGCCCTACATACTCACTAGTCGTTTCATTATATGACGTCAATAATTCGGATGCTGTTACCGCTTCTACCTTACCTGTAGTTGATACAGCTAAAGATCCAAGCTGTCTACTGAACTTTTTGAGTACATCTCCAACATTACTATTGGCACGTACTAACTCAGCCTTGAACTTATCTAACCAGATCGAAGTTTGATAATGAACAAGATGTTCAAAAACATACTCCTTATCTGTCTCTCTAGCTCCCTCTATCAGCGATACATATACACTCAGTCTATCCGCATAATCTCCTAGATGATATGTTAGTAACTCAATTGTCCATTGCTTGTGTACTTCAACACAGTGTGTAAATACTTCTGCAATAAGATCAAATGGAGGATGATAAGTGAAATCAATCTTTTTGATCAATGCATTTAGCCTAACGAGGTCTTGAATGGGAGCGTCTAAGAACGCTCCAAATACCTCTGCTGGCGTAAGAACTACTTTAGTACTCACCACTTACTCCTTTTTACATTATAATCAATAAAAACACTATTTATTATGTTGTAGATAACTGTTTTATTAAAGAAATTTCTGCTGCACGACGTGCAAGCGTCGTGGCTACTCTGCTCTGACGATTCGCGATAAAGTTTACTGAGAAGTGCTCAAATCGCTTGAGTAACGCTAAAGTATTCGACCATTCTTGTTCATTCTGTCCGAGACGTAGCTGACTTACTACCTTACGGGATGGTACATAGATATCAACAATCTTTGCGCCTCTATTCCGTGCTTCCATTAATCCGTAGTCGATAGCTGTCCCCAACGCCGTTCTATGCGTTGACTTACCAATCGGCTGAAAATGTCTCATATACTCTACCATCTACAATTAACACAGCTCCTACTCCGCTCGCACCTGTGCGGCGCAATGTCACACTACTAACAAAAACTTTAGCATGCATATATCTTCCTCCCACTCTCCATTCTTAATAATTAAAATGCAACTTCTTTCCCCTACACTATTAATTGTTGCTACAGATTCTAGAGATACCTTTTTACTCACTAACAAAACATTAAAGGATATCTCTCAGAATAAGGAGAAACCGATGGAACTGCAACTTTTTAATAAACCTTATTTCTGCATTAGTCGGATCACACTCGACCCACCTCTAATACATAAACAAACAAGAAAGGGTCTTCCTCTTACTATATTCACTCAAGGTTGTGACTTTAATTGCACTTATTGCCCAACACCCCACTTAATACCTGAATGTAGTCATACCATAATACCCATCGAACGGATATTTCAGATACTAAATAGTAGTAAACTAATATCACGTCTATATATCGTCGGCGGTGAGCCTACCTTACAACCTTGCTTACTAGAATTCTGTCAATGTGCTAAATCTGTGTCACCACAAATAGAAATCTCACTAGTCACATTGGGAACTCGTCCAGAAGTCATCACAAATCTCATACAACACAAGTGTATAGACAAGTGCATTTTGAGTATTAAGGCGCCTCTCATCGCAGAAAGATACAAAATTATCACACGCACTGAAGTTGATATAAGTAAAATACAACATACTATAACAACACTTGAACAATCACGTATACCTACAGATTACGTGATAACCCAAACTCCTTTACATACAACTGAAGATATCGAACTTATTAAAGTACAATTCCCTAAAATAGAGATCGTTCCTTATGCGGATCTCCTTCTTCGTAACTACTAGTGTATGTAAACGACAGCGAACCTCGGAGAGAGACTCTCTATATCGTCTATATTTATATCAGTGATTCGTTTGCTAAAGCGTACGATAATTAATTTATCTCCTCTTTTCAGTTTCACACGTGTATCGGATACAGGAATTTCAGTTTCTAATAGCTTGGACAAAATCTGACACATCTTCTCATCTTTTACAAGAGATGTGAAGTCTTTCTTCAGAAGGAACTTCACACGGCCTAATGATACTTTCTGAACGTATACTAATGCTCGTTTTGAGGACAACATGTCAATACTAAAAGCGTTTCCTAGGTATACCACTACGTCCTCCTATATGCTTACTTCAATATTTGTTCCCTGCACGCATATAGGAGGAAGCTCTCACAGTGTTACTAACAGCCTCTCTTTGAACTCTTCTTTCTTACCTAAATTCCAATTGCTTACAGGCCTAAGATAGCCCACAATCCTACTATATATTTCTGTGGGAGAGCCACATTTTTCGCAGAACTCTTGTTTTCCTCTCAAGTATCCACATTCTGGACAAATACTAAAGGTAGGTGTCAAGCTAAGATATGGGAGTTTGTATTTTGAGAAAACACTCTGCAGAAATGTACGTACTTGAGCCGCATTAGGTGAACTATCAAGAAAAAGATGAACAACTGTCCCACCAGTATACTTACATTGAAACTCATCTTGATGATCCAAAATATACTGGATAGACTCTGTAAAGTCCACAGGAAGCCAAGTTGAGTTTGTATAGTATGGTGCTAAACTACCTTGTGTTGTTATATCAGGATATCTTTCCTTATCAAGTTTTGCAAGTCTATAGCTTGTACCTTCTGCGGGTGTAGCTTCTAAGTTATAGAAGTTACCTGTTTCTTCTTGAAACTTGACTAATCTCTCTCGTATATAGTCTAGCACTTTGAGAGCAAAATCACGCCCGTGTTGTGTCCAAATGCCACATGCCTTCACAGATCCGTTAACTCTCTTCAAAAAGGCCGCATTCAAGAGGGCTTCATTCATTCCTAAGATACCGATAGTTGAGAAATGGTTACTCCAATAACTTCCTGTGCGTTCCTTTACACTCCGTAGATATACTTTCGTGTAAGGATATAATCCGATATCTGTGAACCGTTCTAGTATCTTTCTCTTTATCTCAAGAGATGTTTTTGCATATACTAGCAACTTCTCTAGCCTCTCAAAGAAGTCTGTTTCTGATGTGCTCAGATAACCTAGTCTAGGAAGATTGAGTGTCACAACGCCTATAGAACCTGTGAGAGGAGATGCACCAAAGAGACCTCCGCCTCTGTATTTCAGCTCTTTTGTATTGAGTCTCAATCTACAACACATAGAACGAGCATCTTCTGGCTTCAAGTCGGAGTTCATGTAGTTTGCAAAATATGGAATGCCATATTTTGCTGCTGCTTCGAAGATAAGCATTGCTATATCACTGTCCCAGTTAAAATCCTTAGTTATATTTATAGTAGGAATAGGAAATGTAAATACTCTACCTTTTGCATCTCCTTCAACTAACACCTCAAATAAAGCTCTATTAAAGAGATTCATTTCTCTCTGAAACTCTCCGTATGTATGTGATTGAGGCTTTCCGCTAATAATAACAGCTTGATCTTTGAGATGAGAGGGAGGTACTAAGTCCAACGAGATATTCGTAAACGGAGTTTGGAAGCCCACTCTAGTGGGCACATTCATATTGAAAACAAAACTTCTTACATTACGCTTTACTTCTTCATATGTAAGATTGTCATATGCAATGAAAGGAGCTAACAATGTGTCTACATTGCTAAGAGCTTGAGCACCTGCGGCTTCTCCTTGTAGCGTAAACATGAAGTTTACGATCTGTCCTAATGCAGCACGAAAGTGATTTGGTGGAGCACACTCCAGCTTTCCAGATACTCCCCCAAAACCTCTAACTAAAAGATCTGAAAGATCCCAACCTACACAATACGGAGCAATCAGATTCAGATCGTGAATATGAAAGTCACCACTTACGTGTGCTTCTCTCACTTCTGGTGGATAGATTTTGTACAACCAATAAATCTTACTCACCTCACTTGAAATATAGTTGTTAAGGCCCTGCAGAGAGAAGTTCATGTTAGCATTCTCATTCACTTTCCAATCGACTTTCGACAGATATGAATCTACAATATCAATTCCACGTTGGCGAGCTATCTCACGCATCTTCATGTGCTGATCTCTATAAATGATATAAGCTTTCGCAGTCTTCTTATAAGGACTGGAGAGCAAGACATCTTCGACGATATCTTGAATCTCTTCTACGTGTGGACATTTCGTGTAAATCATAGACTTAATTCTAGTTAGTACTTTCTCCGTAAGTTGTTGTGCAACTTCGAAGTCGAATTCGTTTGTTGCTTGACCCGCACGAGCAATAGCGCTCGTAATTTTTGTCAAATCAAAAGGCACTATACGACCATCACGTTTTTGTACAACAGTAGGCAAACAAACGGCAGTAAACATAACTCCTCCTCTTTCATAGTCTTGATAAGTACTTTATTTCGTCTTCAAATGTTATCGACGACTTCTGTTCGACTAATGCAAAAGCGTGTGCTATTTGAGGAGAGACGACAGACGTTGTTATGTGAGAAGATATTGGAGTATCATCGTTTTCTACTAAAGAAGTTCGGACGTGATCTGCACATAAATCGACACTCCAATTCATAGGTGCTTGCAAAACTCTACATAAATCGACCTCCAGGTCACAACCATAAGACCAACGCTCTTCTAATAACTCAACAAGCGAGAAGTCTTTCACTTTCATAAAAAGACGAATTCTCTCATCTTGTGGGAGTTTACGCTCTAATGGTTGTCCTATCTTACGTAATAATTGTAACTCTTTTTGTAGTAGCTCAACGACGGATATAAACATCGTTCCCCCAGACAATTTTCTCAGAATCAAAATTTTGTTTCTACTTTTCTAGCTATCTAAATATCAGATCTGACAAATTCGTTAAACAATAAATACTAAAGATTTTTTATGTATAATAATATGATCTCTTCTACCACAGCGAACAATTTTCTAACACCCATAAAAGGATCGCTTAATTAGAGCGTATCGTATTTATTAAGTCGAACACTACTAAAGGAGGTAAAAATGGGAGAAATCTCCGTCTCAATGGACTTTCTAATGAGTCTTATAGGAGAGCTCTATGTGAAATTACGGGTGCAGCAAAACGAGTGTGATCAATTGAAAACAACACTCGAGACCTATATCACTCAACTACAACAAGTAAAGGATGCCCATCAAAAACAAGAAGAAACAACAGCTACCATAACATCTCTTCCAAAAGAAGCTAAGAGACATAGTAGGAAAACTAACTGAACAATTTATTAATATTTATAGGAGGAAAGTAAAATGCCGAATGTATTCAACACATTACTACGATCTCCGATTACCAAAGATGGTACTTATGAGTGGGATCCTCTTATTTCTGGTTACTTCTTCTTTCAACTTACGAAGCTTCCAGATGTGTTATCGCAGATGGATGCTACACTAGTATCAAAACAGTTCATGGCTCTATGCACAGCCCTTACTCTACCTGATGTAAACATTACTCCAGTTGAAAGAATTGGCTTGGGCGGAGTAAGAACTGTCGTACCAGCAGCATTAGAGCAGACGACAACGTTTGAAGTGAGACTACTTGAGATCGTACGTGATGACTCTATGCCACCAATTATTCAACTACTTGCTACTTGGAGTAACTCGATCAGAAATCATTTCGCGGGTGTAGCTGACGCTAAGACAGCATTCTCGATGAATCAATACAAAGGCCACGCTATCTTTCTTGCAACAGATCCATCAATAACAGTTTGTGCATTTGCAGTCAAACTCTACGGACTTTGGCCTCAGACAATTCCATACTCAGGTTATACAGCGGATGTGGCTACAAACGATTTAATCGAGTACTCTTCAACATTCGCAGTAGACCGTTCTGTAGTAACAGATGCATCAGACAAAGATGCATCCGCACTCCTTGACATCGCTCGCTCCACAATCGATCAGTATAGAGGCACAGTACCATTCACAGTATCTTAGTAGATGCTAACTAATCCTACAGCGTATCAAGAGATATTCGAATATCTCAAAACTGAACTAGTTAAGAATCTAGGATCTCCTATTGAGATCGACAATTCTTCTTTACTTGGTAACTACTTACACTTACTTAGTGTACTTGGAGAGGATGCGATCTTCTATTTGAATCTCTTACATAACGAAACCTTTCTCACAAAAGCACTTCTCCCATCATCGATCTATGAACACGCCCTCTCTCTTGGCTACACACCAAAACCTGCCATACCCACAAAAGGTATCGTAAGAGTACATATACCATTAGAGAACCTCTCTAAATTCAAAACAGATAAGATGAAATGGGAGTTCGTCTCTAATGATCCGCTCATCACTTATGAATCTGAAGGAGAGATTCAACTCAACTTCGATATGGAACGAAACATACTACTTGCAGAACTATTCACGCCCATGACAAAAGACGTACTCACATCATACATTAACCAAGTTACTCATGAAGACAATGTGTTTTCCGCTTGGACGATCTTAGTTCCTGTTATACAAGCACGTACTGTTGATATCACATACATCATAAAAGATACAGATATACAAGACTACGCTCTCCCAACAATCAAACTAAACTTACTTGACTACTTCACCACAGATGAGCTTGAGAAATATCAGATTGGTGAGGTTACAACTATTGTTAACAATGTTAGATACAACAACTATCGATCAATCTTCGAAGTGCCTAGAGGAGAAGCTGGATTTGTAGCAAAAATAGATGCTGATAGTATAACTATTAATCTAGGCAACGGAATATTTGGGCGTAAGGAAGATGTAGGTAATGTTGTTAAAATCTCTCTACAAGTTACAGCAGGGAGTAGTGGCGGAGTATCTGCCAACGAACTCACACTAAGTACGCAACTCATTGATGTGCTCACAAAAGGTGTACTTCAAACATATACATCCCATATCGATATCCCAAAAGGAACTGACGGGGAGAGTTACAACGAAATAAGAATCAACACAATACGCTCTCTAAGATCACGTGATAGACTTGTAAGTACTACAGATGGAATCGATCTGG
>Ga0308409_1000235_pt1 | contig 32036 bp, 31 predicted proteins | sample HotsprSampleMSe4_FD_203469 | JGI IMG/M metagenome (GOLD analysis project Ga0308409, IMG submission 203469) | Hot spring phototrophic mat microbial communities from Mushroom Spring, Yellowstone National Park, Wyoming, United States - 20060912_MSe4 ... | reverse complement strand
AAGATAATGTCGTATCCATAGGCGGCAAAAATATTTTCCTTGATTTTATAAAAAACGAGCTATTAAAGAACGAACTTATTGTCGATTGTAGCGTTAGAAGTTACCCTACAGAATTTGGCTTATTCATAAAGGCATTAATCGTTCCTAAATATTTTGATGAAACAACAATAAATAGAATAAAAGAATACATATTTCAAAATGAGAATACTAAATATATTAAGAATATTAAATTTGCGGAAAAAGTTCCCGTTAATGAGTTAGGCAAAACATCAGATTGGCAAATCTAATTTTTTCTAGCTTTTTCAAGCGCTTTCCTTTTGAAAATTTATGACGTTGTTTTAAATTAAAAGTTTTAAAACAACGATAAATTTATTTATATTTAGGTTTACAAATTTATTATTTTTTGCGCCCGTAGCTCAATTGGATAGAGCATCTGACTACGGATCAGAAGGTTGAGGGTTCGAATCCTTCCGGGCGCGCCAAATCATACTCTTTTCTCATATTTGCAAATTTAATTTTTAAATTATATTTTATTTTTTCTTTATATGCGCATAAGCGCATAAATATTTTTCTTTTTTTTCTTTGCAATTCTTTTAAAAATTTCTAATTTGCTTAAAACATAACAATAAATAAAGCGAGGCTTTTTATGGATATAACAAACAAAACGGTTCTTGTTTTAGGCGGATGGGGATTAGTTGGAAACGCCGTTATAAGAAGGCTTATCCCCGAAAAACCAAAACAAATTATCATCCATTCCTTAAAAAAAGAAGAAGCATATGAGGCTGTCGATAATTTCAAAAAGCATTATCCCAATCTTCCATCGGATTATTTTATTCCTTATTGGGGAAATATTTTCATAAGAGACGAATTTAAGGATGAAGAAAGAAGTTTGCTGCTCCAAGATCCAACCAAACGCAGAACTATTATTAGCGATATTATGGACGAACTTGACGACGAGATATTAAAAAAATCAATGGTCTACGTTATGCTCTCAAAATTTAAACCTGATATATTAATTGATTGCGTTAATTCAGCCACAGGCATCGCATATCAGGACATATATGCGGCATATAGAGACGTTAAAAAAACAATCGATAAAAAAGGCTCATATGACGATTTAGTTGCGATTACAGAAAAACTCATCGCTGCTCTTTATGTTCCTCAAATAATTAGGCACGTTCAAATTATGTATTCGTCAATGAAAGAGGCTGGAACGCATATATACGTCAAAATCGGAACAAGCGGCACTGGAGGAATGGGATTAAATATCCCTTATACGCATAGCGAAGAAAAACCATCGAGAGTTTTATTGTCAAAATCTTGCGTGGCTGGCGCTCATACTTTATTGTTATTTTTAATGGGAAGAACGCCTGACGCTCCAATTACAAAAGAAATTAAACCAACTGGAGCTATTGCATGGAAACGAATCGGATATGGAGAAATCTTGAAAAAAGGCAAAGCTATCGAACTGTTAAAAGCGGATCTAAGCAAAGCCATCGAATTAAAGGATACTTTAAAGTTAAAAGTTGGAGAGATTTTAGAGAAGAAAGGAGAAAATTTAAAATCAGTATTTATTGATACTGGAGAAAATGGCACTTTCTCGAGAGGAGAATTTGAAGCCATTACAGCTCATGGTCAAATGCAATATGTAACCCCGGAGGAAATAGCCGAAGATGTTGTCTTTGAAATTATGGGCGGCAATACCGGTCACGATATAATTAACGCGCTTGATAACGCCACAATGGAGCCAACTTATAGAGCTGGTTTTTTGCAACATCGAGCAGTAAAAAAATTAGAAGAATTAGAAAAACAATACAACGTAGATAGCGTCGCTTTTGAATTGCTCGGTCCGCCAAGACTTTCTAAGCTATTATTTGAAATACATTTAATTAGAAAAGTAGTCCCAAATATGAAAGATATTCCTACGCAAACTCCAGAATATCTAAGCGAACAAACTTTCAATATTATCAAAACCGACGATAAGCTCCGCTCCGAGATAGTTTCTATCGGCATACCAATTCTTTTTCCAGACGGAAAAACTTTGTTAAGAGGCAATGATATTAAAATACCTCCATACAGAGGAGACGACGAGCTCCCAATAACGTCTGAAAATATTAATAAATGGGCTAACGATGGCTGGGTTGATTTGAGAGTTGAAAATATGAAAACCTGGATTACTCGAATAAAAAATATTATGGATGAAGCCAATAGCATACCCGAAGACGATACCAGTTCTTCTCACGTTCGCACAAAAGATTATTGGAACAATTTTGAAAAAATTGATTTAGGAAAAGTCGTAAGTTGGATTTTCATTCATGAAGAAAAAGGCAGAAGGATGAAAGCATAAAAAAAGCCCGTTTCAAAGCGGGCTTTTTTAATTTTAATATTTACGCTAAAAATTTGCCTTAAATTGCTTTCCTTTATGAAATTCCTCAATTGCGTTTGCGGCATCTTCAGGAGTATCGACAATTTTAAATAAAGACAAATCATGCTCGTTGATATAACCTAAACTTATCAGACTTTCTTTCATCCAATTTTCTAAAGGCTTCCAGAATTCAGAACCGAACAGTATTATTGGAACGCGAGAAGTTTTTTTAGTCTGCATTAATGTTAACGCCTCGAATAATTCATCCATTGTTCCAAAACCGCCGGGAAATGCTATATATCCTTGCGAATATTTAAAGAACATTACTTTTCTAACAAAAAAATATCTAAATAACAATTTTTTATCTTTATCAATATACTTATTAGGTTCTTCTTCTAAAGGCAATTGAATACAAACGCCGGTAGAAGAACCGCCTGCTTCTTTTGCTCCCCTATTTCCTGCTTCCATAATTCCAGGCCCGCCCCCCGTTATAATGCCAAATCCTTTCTCGCATAGATTTTTTGCAGTTTCTCTGGCAAGTTCGTAATACTTATTTCCTTCTTTAATTCTAGCGGAACCAAAAATTATGATGCTCGGCTTTATTTTTGCCATCGTTTCAAAACCTTCTACAAATTCAGCCATTATTCTAAAAATCCGCCACAAATCTTCTTGCGAATTAATCAGTTGTTTTTCAAATTTTTCTCCAGTTTGTTCTGAAAAATGCATAATGCCTCGATATATTAATGATAATTTAATTATTCTACGAAAAAATTTTTCTATCTATTTAAAAGATGGTTTAAATTAAAATGAAAGTAAAATTAAATATTAATTTAATATTTTAAAATTAAAAAGCCTCCTTATCAGGAGGCATTTGCTTTATTTATCTTCGTTGATAACTTCATATGAAGCGTCTTGAGCGTCTTGCTGCCCGCTCTGCTTTTCAGACTTTTGTCCTCCGTTAAATCCTGAACCTGAGGCGCCAGTTCCGCCTGGTCCGGCTTGTTGATACATTTTGGCTCCAATTTCGCCCAAAACTTTTTGCAATTTTTCAGAAGCCGATTTTATTCTATTAGTATCGTTTGAATTTAAAGCTTCTCTTACGGCTTTAATTTCATTTTCAATTGCAGCTCTATCGGCTTCGCTTAATTTGTCTTTATATTCGTTTACAAATTTTTCAGCCGCAAAAGCCTGACTATCGGCATTATTTCTAATTTCAGCGGCTTCTTTTTTTCTTTTATCTTCTTCGGCATGTTCTTGAGCTTCTCTTTTCATTTTTTCAATCTCTTCTTTGCTTAATCCGCTTGAAGCCGTAATCCTTATGCTTTGTTCTTTGTTTGTAGCCTTATCTTTTGCCGATACATGCAAGATTCCATTTGCGTCTATATCAAAGGTAACTTCGATTTGAGGAACTCCTCTTGGCGCTGGCGGTATTCCGTCAAGATGGAATCTGCCGAGCGTTCTATTATCAGCCGCCATAGGTCTGTTCCCTTGCAAAACATGAATTTCAACAGAAGTTTGATTATCAGCGGCTGTTGAGAATATTTCGCTCTTTCTTGTAGGTATAGTAGTATTTGCTGGAATTAAGACCGTCATAACTCCGCCAAGAGTTTCGATTCCCAAATTAAGCGGTGTTACGTCAAGCAACAAAATATCTTTAACTTCGCCAGTCAACACAGCTCCTTGAATAGCGGCTCCAACTGCTACTACTTCGTCGGGGTTAACGCCTTTATGAGGCTCTTTCTTAAAAAATTTTCTAACGACTTCTTGAACTTTTGGAACTCTCGTGCTTCCGCCGACGAGAATAACCTCGTCAATTTGATCGACTGTTATTCCAGCGTCTTTTATCGCTTGTCGACAAGGCTCAATCGTTCTTTCAATAAGATCGTCAACTAATTGCTCAAACTTTGATCTTGTTAAAGTTATATTTAAATGTTTTGGACCGTCGGCAGTAGCTGTAATAAACGGCAAATTTATATCTGTTTGCAAAGAGTTTGAGAGCTCAATTTTAGCTTTCTCGGCGGCTTCTTTTAATCTTTGCAATGCCATTGGATCTTTTCTTAAATCAACTCCCTCTTGTTTCATAAATTCATCAGCTATATAATCAATAATTCTTTGATCAAAATCATCGCCGCCTAAATGCGTATCGCCATTAGTCGACTTTACTTCAAAAACTCCATTTCCAATTTCAAGTATAGAAATATCAAATGTTCCGCCGCCAAGATCATAAACCGCTACAATCTGCTCTTTGTTCTTTTTATCTAATCCATAGGCTAAAGCAGCCGCTGTAGGTTCGTTAATTATTCTTAAGACCTTAAGTCCGGCAATTTCGCCTGCGTCTTTTGTCGCCTGTCTTTGAGCGTCGTTAAAATATGCAGGAACAGTTATTACCGCCTCAGTAACTTCGTGACCTAAATAATCCTCTGCTGTTTTTTTCATTTTTTGCAAAATCATAGCGCTAATTTCCGGCGGCGAATATAATTTATCGTCTATTTTTACGCGAGCAGTATTATTTTCTCCAGCAACTACTTCATAGGGAACTCTTTTCATTTCTTCGCGAACTTCGTCAATTCTTCTTCCCATAAATCTTTTAATTGAGAAGATCGTTTTCTTTGGATTAGTAACAGCTTGTCTTTTAGCAGGCTGGCCTACCAATCTTTCGCCCGTTTTAGTAAAAGCGACGATTGACGGCGTAGTTCTTCCGCCTTCAGAATTCGCAATAACGACTGGCTCGTTGCCTTCCATTACTGCAACGCAAGAGTTTGTTGTTCCGAGATCAATTCCTATAACTTTTCTCATTTTTATTTTCTCCTTTTGTTTTCAAAACATGTTTTTATTTCAAATCATATGCCATTTATAACTCATTATATTTCAATATAATATAAAATATAAAAAAACTGTTTTATTTTGACTTTATTTAAGTCAAAAGTATACATAATAATTCTTAAGCGTTTTCTTTTGTCAATTTTTGGTTATTTTTTTATTTTTAATTAAATTTTAATTTTAAAAAAAGGAAAAATTATGCCTTTTGACATCGACGCTTTTAACATCGAAGTAGAAACTGAAATTATTGGCTCTAATTTTTTTTATTTTGACGAAATCGAATCTACTAATTCATATGCTATGGAAGAAGAAGAGGAATTACCAAACGGAACAGTTATATTAGCCGAAAAACAAAACAATGGCAGAGGTAGGCATAATCGCAAATGGTATAGTCTTCCAGAACAAAATTTGACTTTTTCTATCGTACTGAAAGATAAATTTGTTAAAACTTATCCGCCTCTCATTGGGTTTGTCGCTTCTTTATGCATCGCTCAAACAATTGAAAATTTATATCAACTAAAAGTAAATTTAAAGTGGCCCAACGACGTTTTAATCAATAATAAAAAAATTGCCGGTATATTATTAGAATCTAAATTTGAAGCAAATAAAATAAAAAAAATTGTTGTGGGAATTGGCTTAAACGTAAATCAAAAAGTTTTTCAAGGAACATATATAATTCCGCCTACCTCAATTATACTCGAACTAAAAGCTAAAGATTTTATAAATCGTGAAAAAACGCTCGCCGAATTCCTAAACCTATTCGAAGAAAAATTATTGTTAATGTTAAAAAATCCAGATGATATTTTGAACGATTGGAAACTTCGTTGCAATTTAATCGGCGAAAAAATTACTTTGGAAAACGACGATATTGAATTAGTCGGAATTTTCGAAGACATTGATAAAGATGGGAGCTTGATTTTAAGAACTAAAGACAAAATAGAAAAGATCTCTTATGGAGAGCTAAGCATTCGATGACAAATAAGAGTTTCATCGGTTTAGACGTCGGAAACAGCGCAATAAAAGTCGGATTATTTCAAACGGAGAATGACAAATTTTTTTATATCGATAAAAATAATTTACTAAATTTTCAAATTGATATAAGCAATTATGATTTTTGTCTTGTATCCAGCGTTAACGATTTAAATTACGGCATTTTCAAAAAAAATTGCTTTTATACTTTTCAGGGAAAAATTTTCTCAATCGATCATACTTTTCCTTTTTCTTTTGAAATAAAAATCGAACATCCAGAAAAAATTGGAGCCGATAGATTATGCTTAATAGAAGGCTCTCTTTATTTTGCTCGTCTTAAAAAATTATCTTTCGACTATTTAATTTCAATTGATTTTGGAACCGCCACTACTATTAATGTTTTAAACCAAAAAAAAGAATTTATCGGCGGATTAATTATGCCAGGCTTGAAAACGATGATTAAATCGCTTCACACTGACACGGCTAAACTTCCAGATATTTCGCTTGATAATTACGATGGAATAATCGGCAACGAAACTAAAAAAGCTATAGCGTCGGGAGCTTTAAATTCTACTTTAGGGGCAATTGAAAGAACAATAAATTATTTGAAAAAAAGTTTTAACGCAAATCATTTGTTAATTTTTGCCACCGGCGGAAACTATAAAAGTATTATGAACTTTTTAGAATTTGATAAAATTATATACTATGAAAATTTAAATCTTTATGGAATAAAAAGTTTAGCTGAAAAAATTCTTTAATGGAAAAAAAATTAGTCTACTTAGACAACGCGTCAACGACTCAAATGTATCCTGAAGCAATAGAGGAGCTTCAAAAAGTCTCTCGAGAAATTATCGGAAATCCAAGCTCTCAACACTACTACGGAAGAAAAGCTAAAATATTATTGGAACAAGCAAGAGAAATCATCGCATCTTCAATAAACGCAAAACCTAACGAAATTTATTTTACCAGCGGTGGAACGGAATCTTTAAATTTTTGCATAAAAGGAATAGCAAAAGCTTTAAAGAAGGAATTTAATTCTAACATTATAATTTCAAGCAAAACGGAACACAGCGCGACAACTGAATCGTTGGAACTGCTTATAAAAGAAAATTTTAAAGTTTTTTACTTAAATTCTTCCCCCATCGCAAAAATTGTATATCCTTTAGAAAAATATGAATTTAATTCAATATACAATTGCCTTGCAACTTTGATTCACGTCAATAACGAAACTGGAGCAGTTTTGGACGAAGAAATTATAAAATACTTAAAAAGCGAAGGCGCGTTTATTCATATAGACGCCGTTCAGTCATTTTGCAAAAATGAAATAGACGTTTCTAAATTGCCTATCGACGCGCTTTCTATTAGCTCTCATAAAATTCACGGACCTAAAGGAGTCGGAGCCGTATATTTAAGAAATGGAACTCCAATTGAAAGTTTAATTGTCGGCGGATCCCAAGAAAGACAAAAACGAGGCGGAACTGAAAATTTAGCTGGCATTATAGCGTTTGCAAAAGCCGTTCAAATTGCTTTTAAAAACTTAAAAAATAATTTTGAATATGTAAGCAAATTAAAAAAAAAGTTCGTCGAATATATTTTTCAAATCGACAAAGAAGGAATACGCATAAACTCCGAAGAAAATTTTTCACCTTATATACTTAATATTACTTTTCTTCCAGAATTTTATAAATGCGATGTTGAGAGCGCTTTAATTTTTTTAGATTTAAAGGGAGTTTGCGCTTCCGCCGGTTCCGCTTGTGCCTCTGGCATATTTAATTTTTCAAAAATGTTGGTTAAAGCTGGAATGACGGAAAAAGAAGCAAAACAATCGATAAGATTTTCATTTTCAATTTTTAATACTTTTGAAGACATAGAAATAGCAGCCTTAGCTTTAGAAGAATTAAAAAAAAAATTTAGAGTTATTTAATTTTTTTTATTATTTTAGATTAAAAGCATATAAAAAGAAAGAAACATATGTCAACGAATACAATTACGAAGAACTTTATAAATTTTAAATTCTTGCTTGAGGAAGGCAAAGAAATTAAATTCGAGTTGCAACTTGACGACAACTGGCAAATTGTCGAATGGCAAAAATTAAAAAATTTTCACGAGGATTGGACAGATTTAAATTATTTTGCTTGTCCTAATTGCCCATTAGATAAAACGACTGTTCGACATTGTCCTTTAGCTCAAACGATTTTGAGATTTGTCAAAGTCTTCGCCTTAAACCTATCAACAGAAAATTGCGTAGTATTTGTAGAAACTCCTACAAGAGGATATTATAAAAACGCCACTTTGCAACAAGGAGCAAGCGCTTTGTTGGGAGTCTTAATGGTCTCTTCAGGCTGCCCAATTATGGCTAAGTTAAAACCATTATTAAGATTTCATTTGCCTTTTTCAACATTAGAAGAAACTCAACTTAGAGCTTGCGGTTATTATTTAGTCGCGCAATTTATCAAGTCCAAACAAAATTTAAATCCAGATTTTGAAATGAAAAATTTATTTAAATTCTATGAAGATATAAAAACCTTAAATCAAAACGTAGCTCAAAAAATTGCTGATTTAGTTCAAAAGGACGCAAGTTTAAATTCTTTAGTAATTTTAGACACTTTTGCCAATTACATCACTTTATCTCTGGAAGAAAACGAATACGAATCTCTTTCGGAAATTTTAAAAGAATTTTTCTAATTTTCTTAGATTCCTCTTGACAAACGATAAATTATGCAATATTTTTGAATAGTGGTTCATTTATTATTTTAGATTTTTATTATGAGACTTAAATCAAAAGAAAAAGAAGAAAATATATTACAAGCCGCAATAAAAGTTTTTGCTCGCGAAGGTTTTTTTAACGCTAAAGTTCATTCTATAGCGGACGAAGCAAAAGTAGCGGCTGGAAGCGTTTATTTGTATTATGAAAATAAAGACGCATTGTTGCTTGCAATATTTGAAAATATATGGAGAAAACTATACGAAGGATTATACAAAATATATCAGCGAGACGATTTATCCCCCGTCGATAAATTTGATTCTATGATCGACTTAGTTTTTGACGTATTGATAACAAATCGCGAACAAGCGATAGTTTTTGTCAACGAGCAACATCATTTTCAACTTAAATTTAAAGACAAGTTTACGAAGTATTACGATAAATTTTTAGATTTGGGCGAAGAAATTGTAAAGGAAGGAATTCAAAATAAATTGTTTAATTCTAATTTTAATATAAAGATTTTAAGATCTTTTGTTTTTGGCGGAACTCGCCATTTGATTCGCGCTTGGGCTCATAATCCAAATGAACATAACTTAAATGAAGTTCGACAAACAGTAAAATATATTTTAAAATACGGACTTTTAAAAAGATAATTTTTTTATTTTATTTTTGAATAACGATTCATTATACATTATAAATTTTGAGGCTCCGATGAAAAATATTTTTTTTCTTCCTCTTTCATTTTTTGTCTTTTTTTTATTTGGATCAAATTTGTTTTCGCAAACAATTAGCTTAGCCGAAGCCGTTTCTATTACTGTCGAAAATAATGAAAACTTAAAAAGAGCAAAAGAAAGATATCTCTCTAAACAAAATCAATACTATGCAAGCTGGGGAAATTTTCTGCCTCAAGTTGGAATTGATTGGTCGTTTAATAAAATTAATGAAGACTTAACTATTGACCTTTCTTCAATTCGGTTGGCTATGATATCTTTATCCGCAAAAAATCAAACCGATATACATTATCTCAAGAATCCAACGTTAGATCCATCGCTTTTTCCTGTTATTTATAATCAATACTTTAACGTATTAAACTCGCAAATTCCTCAATTTAAAGAAATCATAAAACAAAATGAATTTAAATCAAGCTTTATAACTGGCATTCAACCATTATTTTTAGGCGGCAAATTAATATTCGCCAAAAATATAGCAAAGGAAGAAGAAGATATAGCATATCAAGAATATTTGTTCGCGCTTAACGAAGCTGTTTCTGAAACTATTTCTTCTTATCTTGCTTGCGCTTTTTTAAAAGAAGTTATAAAAGTTAGAAAAGAAGTTTTAGATGGAATATCAAAGCATAAGGAAGAAGCTGAAGCGGCATTTGACGCGGGTCTAATACCTCAAGTCGAAGTATTGAAAGCTAAGGCTGCTGTTGCCGAGGCTGAAAGAAATCTTCAGGAAGATCAAAATAAATATGAATTGGCTCTTTTGTCTCTTAAAAAAAATCTCGGAATCAACTTAGCTAATTCAGTACAAACTAAAGATTCTCTCTATTATAGAAATATATCGTTCGACTATGATTCTCTTTCTTCTTCAATTCAATCGAAAAATTATTATTTAAAGATCATTGAAAGCAAAATTTCTCAAGCTAAAAATAAGTATTGGATAGATTTTTCTAATTTTCTTCCACAGGTCATCGCTTTTGGCAAATATGAATTTTATCCTGAATATCAATCTGCGATTGAGCCGCGTTGGATTGTAGGCATTCAAATTAAACAAAATATCTTTAATGGATTTAAAGACTATCTCGCGTTGCAATCGGATAAAAATGCAATCAAAGAAGCAAAATATGCGTCGGATTACTTAAAGAAAAATATCGAACTGGCGTCAAGAAAAACTTACTTGGAATTTGAAAACGCTCGAGTAAAGTATTTGAATATTTTGCCTAGTCTAGAACTTTTTGCCGAAAACTTAAGAGCAAATGAAAAGAGATTCGAATCTGGATATGGAAGGTCGCTTGACGTTATCGATGCAAGATTGTCGTATGAAAAAGCTCGAACCGAAGCTTTGTCTGCTCTTTACGATTACTACCTAGCTATCTCTTATCTGTATTTCTTAAATGCAGAAAGCGTTGAATTTTTAAAGTTGTGGAAATAAAAAAAGGTTTGAAAATGAAAGACATAAAAAAAATTATTATAGCTCTTTTTCCTATTTTACTTCTTTTTGTCGCTCTAACAGCTTTAGCATTTGAAAATATTTTTGAAGAAGAAAAAATAATTCAAGGCTATATTGAGCGCCCTAGAACTGACGTTTCTTCAAAAATTCCTGGTCGCATTTCTACAATATTCGTAGACGAAGGCAAATATGTTAATAAGGGGGACACTCTCGCAATTATTGAAAGCAAAGAGATTATCGCAAAACTTGAACAAACTAAAGGAATTTTGGAGGCTGCTAAAGCTAAATATGAGATGACTCTTAAAGGAGCTCGAGAAGAAGAAATTAGAGCCGCGGAAAATTTATATAATCAAGCAAGACATCAATTTGATCTGGCGGAAAAAACATTCAATCGAATTGAAAAATTATATAATGAAAAAGTTGTTTCGCAACAAGAGTATGATCAAATTAAGTTTAAATATCTATCGGCTAAAGAACAAATGGAAGCGGCTAAAGCAAAATTTGATATGGCTCTAAACGGCGCTAGAAAAGAAGAAACGCGAGCGGCATATTATTTATATTATCAAGCTTTAAACGGATATAACGAAGCTAAAGCGTATTACGACGAACAATTCATCGTTGCTCCTATTAATGGAGAGATATCAAAAAAATATATAGATTTGGGAGAAATTGCGACGCCAGGCTATCCTTTATTTCAGATAATAGACACAAATAACGAATGGGCGACTGTTTTTGTTAAGGAAGATAATTTGAAATATTTTGAAAAAGATAAAATTGTAAAAGTCGATATTCCAGCATTAGATATTAAAAGCGCGGATTTTAGAGTATATTATGTCTCAACACTTGGCGACTTTGCAGTCTGGAGAGCGACGAAAGATAAAAATTCTTTTGACATAAAAACATTTGAAATCAGAATGAAGCCGGAAATAAAAATTTCAAATTTGAGAAATGGAATGAGCTGTTTAATAAAATTAAAATGACAAATTTAATATGAAAATATCAAGTTTTTTAATTTCAGTTATTAACGTTTCTAAAAGAGAATTTCACAGAATTTTTGAAAGAAAAACTTTATATTCTTTTCTAATTTTTTTACCGCCAATTTTATTCTCCTTTTTTATTTATATTTATGATAAAAATTCAATTAGAGATATTTCTATCGCAGTATGCGACGAAGATAATTCAGAGTTGTCAAATCTTTTTATAAATTATTTAAATGCTTCTCCTTCTTTAAAAGTTAACTTTAGAGCTTCGAATGAAATTGAAATAGAGAAATTGTTTAAAGACGGAAAAATTCAAGGAGGAATTTATATTAAAAAAGATTTTGAAAAAAATATTAAAAAAGGAAAATATTCTTCGGTAATTGTCTATAGAAATTCAAGAAACTTGATAATTTCTAATTTGCTTTATAAAGAATTGAACTCAATTTATAGAACTATATCGACTGGAATTTTAATAAAAAAAATAGCCGCCCGCGAAAAAAATTACGATATCGCTTTCGCTATTTCAAATCCGATTATAGTTCAAAATCAATACGTCTTTAATCCATATTACAATTATCAAATTTTTTTAATGCCAGGTCTTTTACCCGCAATGGCTCATATGATTATATTAGTAATCTCCTCTTTGTTGATTAGCTCGGAAAGATTTCATAACACTTTTAAAGATTTAAAACAAGCGGCCGCTTCAAGCTCTTTGGCGATTTTTTGCGGAAAATTCATCTCGCATTTTTTTGTCAATATTCCTATGGCATTATTTTTAACTTCTATTATTTTTGCTTGGCTTAAATTAGATTTCTCTTTTGCGTTTTATTATTACTTAGTTGGAATGCTTTTGTTAAATGCAGTTTCCATTTCAGCCGGCATTTTCCTGTCAAGCTTATTTGACAATCAAATGCTTTCGTTAGAAGCTGCAATTTTTATTTCAACGCCAGTTTTTATTTATAGCGGCTATACTTTCCCAACTCAAGCAATGCCCGCATTTCATCAAGCAATTTCATATTTTTTGCCATTTTGCCACTTTATGAATTTTCAATATAAGCTTTTCTTTATTCCATCTAATAATTTTTATTATGGCCTTGAAGAACTGTCATTGTTGATTTTCTTTTTCATAAGCTTTTCTCTTTCGTCGATTCTTTTATTAAGAATTAAACTGGAAGAATAAAATGAGATTTACAAAAAGAATTTTAAGCGACATCTATAGAATAGCCTTAAGAGAGTTAGATATTATTTCTGAAGATTTAGATTTGATTATCATATTAATTTTATCGCCAATTTTTTACGCTTTTTTTTATTCGTCTTTCTATATTAACAAAATCGAACAAAAAGCAAATGTAGCGGCTGTAGATTATGATAAATCCGATATTTCTAAAAGATTTTTATATATGCTCTCGGCTACGCAAAATGTAAATCTAACTTATATTTTCGACGACGAAGAATCGGCTAAACAAATATTTTTAAAGAACGAAACTTTTGCAATTTTAATAATTCCAAAAAATTTTTCTAAAAATTTGGCGACAAAGAAAGGAACTCAAGTCTCTTTAATTTTAAACAATACAAGATTTTTAGTATCAAACGACATAAACAAAGCCGTAAATGAGATTGCATATAAACTAATTCAAGATTATCGCGAAAAATACTTATATTCGAATGGAATATCTCCCTCGCAAGCGTCTCTTGCCCTGGAACCTATAAAAATAGAATTAAGAAATAATTTTAACTCATACGATACATATGGCGATTTTTTAATACCAGGAATATTGTTGCTTATAATTCAGCAAACATTATTAATCGGCATAAGCGAAAGCGTAGCTAAAGAAAGAGAAGAAAATCTATTTCAAGAAGTTTTTTCATCTTCTCATTCAGTTTTTAGTTATTTAATTGGAAAAAGCGTCTTTTATTTAACTTTATATTTTTCATATTTCTTAATTTTCTTTTTTGTTATATCGAAAATTATTTCTATTGACGACTCTATGCATATAAATTTTTTAACGATTCTTGTTCTCCTTATTCCTTTTTTAGCGTCAATAATTTTGTTTGGTATGTTTATAGGCTCGTTTTTCAAAAGAAAAATTTTAGCTTTGCAATTTTTTGTTTTTACTTCTTATCCATTCTTTTTGATTAGCGGATTTAGCTGGCCCTTTGATTCTTTGCCACAGCCTTTAAAGATTTTCTCTTTAGCTCTGCCGACTACTCCATTCTTTAATGGAATATGCAAAGCGCTTTACGCAAACGCCAACTTGTCAAATGTTTTATTTGAAACCTTAAACCTTTTTTTAATAATAATCGCATTATCGCTTTCAGCTAATTTTCGTTTTCGTCTAATAAAAGAAAGCTTTAATAAAAATTACTAAATCCAGTCGTTTTTTTTCTTACATTTATTATACATTTATGCATTTATTAAAAAGTATTTTTAAAAAATATTTAAACGAACAAAAGTAAAATAATAAAGTTAATATATATATTTTTTTAGCTTTAAAACTTGATTTGGAAAATTTAAAGTTATTTTTTCAATAACTTTTATTTAATTGTGATTTGTTTAACCGTAATTTTATTTTGTCGATGAAATATGTCGCTATTGAAATAATTATACCTTATGCCGTTTTTTAAGCTCTTCGATTATTTCAGAAAAATTAATATCTTTTATTTCAAGCATTACAAGCAAATGAAAAATCAAATCGGCGGTTTCATAAATGATTTCTTCGCGATTATTATTTTTAGCTGCAATTATTGTTTCAACAGCCTCTTCGCCGACTTTTTGAATAATTTTATTTTCTTTTTGGTCAAATAATTTTTTAACATAAGAACCTTCGGGAGCTTCTTTTTTTCTTAGACGAATAAAATTTTGCAAATAATCGATAAAATTTTCATCGATAATTTTTTCTTCCTCAAAACAAGAATATCTTCCTAAGTGACAAACGTCTCCAGTCGGAATTGATTTAAATATCAAACTGTCTTTATCGCAATCGGTCGCAATCTCTATTACTTTAATAAAATTGCCCGATGTTTCCCCTTTCGTCCACAAAGATTTTCTCGATCTGCTATAAAACGTAGCTAATCCCGTATCGATTGTTTTTTGCAATGCTTCTTTATTGACAAAACCTAACATTAAAATCAATTTTGTATTTATATCCTGAACAACGGCGGGCAATAAACCGCCCATTTTGTCAAAATTTAATTCGTCGATCGCGAAATTTTTCAAAATCATATTCTTACCTTAATTTCATTTTGTTTCAAATATAATTTTAAATCTGATATAGACAAAGTTCTAAAATGAAAAAGACTTGCCGCAAGACAAGCTGATACGTCAGCTTCCTTAAAAGCTCTCAAAAAATGCTCTTTATTGCCAGCTCCGCCTGAAGCAATGATTGGAACTTTAACTAATTTTCTCAGTCTGCTTAAAAAGTCTAAATCATATCCCGATTGCGTTCCATCTTTATCCATAGATGTGGCGAGAATCTCCCCCGCTCCGCGATTAACTGCTTCCAAGCACCAATTAAAAGCATCAAGCGACGTTTCAACTCTACCGCCTTTAGTAAATACTTTAAATATTCCGTTGACTTTTTTATAATCAATCGCCAAGACAATAGCTTGACTGCCAAATCTTTTAGCTCCTTCAGAAATTAAGCTTGGATTTTCCACAGCTGCGGTATTTAAAGTTATTTTATCCGCTCCAGCCTTTAATGTTTCTTCTATATCGGAAATTTCAGAAATTCCGCCTCCGACTGTAAACGGAATTCTTAAATTTTCAGATATTTTTCTAACCAATTCCAACCTAATTTTTCTTTTGTCAGCGGAAGCAGTTATATCTAAAAAAGTCAACTCATCGGCGCCTTCGTTTTCATAAAATATCGCATTTTCAATCGCGTCGCCAGCGTCTGTTAAATTAATAAAATTAACCCCCTTTACTACTCGCCCGTCTTTTATATCAAGACAAGGAATTATTCTTTTGCTAAGCATATTTTTTTAACTCTTCTAATTTTATTTTTTGTTCATAAATAGCTTTTCCAACTATTGCAGCGTAAGCTCCCTCTTTTTCAGCTTTCAATAAATCTTCTAAAGAACTGGCTCCTCCGCTTGCTATTAATTTTATCATTGGAAATTTTTCAATTACTTTCTCATAAGTTTCTATTCCATATCCAGAAAACGCTCCATCTCGCGATATATCGGTACAAAGAAATTCTTCTATTCCTAAATCATAACAATATTTAATATGCTCATACAAATTTTTTTCTGATTTTTCCGTCCAACCTTTCGCAAATATTTTTTCTCCTTTAAAATCTGCCGCTACAATAATTTTATCGCAATATTCGCTTGCAATTTTTTCAAATTCAATTTTATTATTAATCGATATAGAACCGACTACAATTTTATCGGCGCCTTTGCTTAAAAGAGTCTGAACATCTTCAAATTTTCTAATTCCCCCTCCAACTTGTATTATTAAATTTGTTTCGCTTTTTATTTTTTCAATTATATTCAAAGCAGTAAAAACTCCAATCTTAGAAGCCATTAAATCTACAATATGAACTCTTTTGAATCCTTCTTTTGCAAAAATTTTTGCATAATCGACAGGAGATAATTCGTAATAAACCGCTTGATTAAAATCGCCTTTAAATAATCTGGCGGTTTTTCCATTTAATATATCTATCGATGGTATTACAAACATTAAATCTCCAAAAAATTTTTTAAAATTAAAAGCCCTTTTTTTGACGATTTTTCCGGATGAAATTGAACGCCATAGAAATTGTCTTTTTTAATCGAACTTGAAAAGTTAACGATATTTGACGTTTCGCTCAAAGTTTCTTTTATAATTGGAATATAATAAGAATGAGCAAAATAAAATTCGTCTTTATCTTGAATATCTTTAAATAATTTATCATCCTTTTTAATCTTTATCGAATTCCATCCCATATGCGGAACGACGCTATTTTCGTCGTTAAACTTCAAAACATTCGCGTCAATAATTCCTAAACATTCGACATTACCCTCTTCGCTAAATGAACATAACAACTGCGAGCCTAAACATATTCCAAGAAAGGGTTGTCTTACATTTCTAATAGTATCAATCAAATTTAATTCTTTAAGTTTTTTCATAGCAAAAGAAGCTTCCCCCACGCCTGGAAGAATAATTTTTTCAGCTTCTAAAATTTTTTTACTATCGTTCGTTAACTCTATTTCGACATTTAAAGATTTAATTGCATTAAAAACGCTAGCTATATTTCCAGCGCCATAATCAATTATCGCAATCATAAAGCCTCCTTTGTCGACGGCAAAATTCCTTGCGACCGCTCGTCCAATCTGCATGCTTCGTTGAGAGCCTTTGCAAACGATTTAAATATCGCCTCAATTTTATGATGATCATTTCTGCCTTTGCATTTTATATGAATATTTGCCTTCAATCCTTGGGATACTCCTTTGAAAAATTCTTCCACAAGCTCTGTTGGAAAATCCCCGACTTTTTCTCTTTTAAACTTAGCTTTAAACTTCAAATAAATTCTTCCGCTTAAATCTATTGAACAATATGAAAAACTCTCATCCATTGGAACGCCGAAACCGTATCGCTTAATTCCCTTTTTATCTCCTAATGCTTTCAATATACATTCGCCTAAAACAATTCCGCAATCTTCGACAGTATGATGCTCGTCGACAAACAAATCCCCTTCGCATAATAACTTTAAATCCATATTTCCATGTCGAGACACTTGCTCGAGCATATGATCGAAAAAGCCGACGCCTGTATTAATTTCGCTTTTGCCGCTGCCATCCAAAACAACTTCGCAGCTTATTTTAGTCTCTTTTGTTTTTCTTTCCGACTCGCCTCTTCGAAAATTTTTTCTTAAAAATTTTAAACATTCGTTAAAATCGTATACGTCGTCATGCTTATTAAAATAAAAACTCCTTTTAGAATTAAATCTTTCATCATTTATCAAACCTATAAAAAAAACCTCGTCTTTAAATTCGTCTATCTTCTTTATTTCTATTCCTTCTTTTTTTAAAAGCAAAGATAAAATTCCTACATCATCTTCTATTTTTTCATCGCTGTAAAATTTGACTCCAATATTCTTTAAATTATAAATCAAATAAAAGAAGCTAACGATTTTATCTTCGTATCTTTTTAACAATTCTTTTTGAAAGACTACTTGCATAATTCATCCGCCGCTTTTTTTAGCTCGGTTAAAAACAAATCGTTTTGTTCTTTAGTTCCAATCGTTACTCTAATCGAATTCTCTAAATTTAATTGAGAGCTTCTGTCCCGCGCCACAATGCCTTTTTCAAGCAATCGCTTGAGAATTAATTTTGAATTATTAATTTTAAATAAAATAAAATTAGCGTCGGAAGGATAAATCGCATAAATTTTATCAAAATTTTTAAGTTCTTTATACACTCTATCTCTTTCAGAAATTATAATATTTTTAATTTCATCTTTTTTACGACAATTTTTTATCGCTTCAAGAACTACTTGTTCAGTCAATTTATTTATGTTGTAAGGAGCTTTTACTTTTAATAGGAAGCTTATAACTTTTTCCGACGAAATACAATAGCCTAATCTCGCGCCAGCCAATCCCCAAGCTTTAGAGAAAGTTCTTAATATGGCGATATTCTCATATTTTTTAATCAAATTGGCCGCGCTGCCTTCCTCGCAAAAATCTATATAAGCCTCGTCTACAATTATCATCGCGTTATACGATCGAACAATTTTTTCAATATCTTCAGCATTTATCAAATTTCCAGTTGGATTATTTGGGGAACATATAAATATTAACTTAATTTCCGAAGAAAAATTTTCATTTAGCGATTGAAAATCTATTTGAAAATTATCATTCAACGGAACGGCGATAGTTTCAATTTCGTTAATATCGCAAGCGACTTTATACATTCCATAAGTTGGCTCTAATATAATCGCTTTATCTTTCGAAGGAGAGCAAAAAATTCTAATCAACAAATCTATAAGCTCGTCGCTTCCAACGCCGCAAAGAATATTCTTATAATTTACGCCAATCATTTCTCCAATCGATTTTCTTAATTTTAATTGATAAGGATCTGGATAGCGATTTAAATCTTTCGCCAAATCGGTTTCAAAAGTAGAGCCGATAGCGTTTTCATTTGCGTCAAGCAATATTCCATCAAGATTTTGACTTCGCGCAGAAGTATACGGCTTTAAGTTTATAATATTTCGCCTTATTAAATTTTCTATATTCATAAATCGCCTTTTTTTATTGTTTTAATCTTATATCAGCTGCAAATTTATGAGCTTCTAATCCTTCGGCTTCCGCAAGTTTTTGAATTGCAAATATTATTTCTCTCAACCCTTCCTTGCTAAGCTGCTGAAAGGTTATCGATTTCATAAAAGAGTCGAGCGAAACGCCGCCATAAGCTTTTGCTCTTCCATAAGTCGGCAAGCTATGATTTGTTCCGGAAGCGTAATCGCCTGCCGATTCGGGCGAATATTCGCCAATAAAAACAGAACCGGCATTTTTTACTTTATCGATATATTTTTCAGCCTCTTTTATTTGCAAACTTAAATGTTCAGGAGCATATTCGTTAGAAAAATCTATCGCCTCTTTGATAGAACCAAATACTATCGCGAAACTATTTTCAAGCGAACTTTTTATATTCCCGAATTTGCTGAAATTCTTGCAATACATATCTACCTTGTATAAAGTTTCATCGGCAAATTTTTCGCTTACGCAACATAAAATAGATTGCGAATCTTTTCCATGCTCAGCCTGAGACAACAAATCAGCAGCCACAAAATCCGAATTGGCGTTGTCGTCCGCAATTATTAAAATTTCGCTTGGTCCAGACGGCATATCAATCGCGCAGCCGTCAATATCAGAAGCGACTATTAACTTTGCAAGATTGACATATTGATTGCCTGGACCGAATATTTTATAAACTTTTTCAAAATTATTTTTTTCATCGCCATATGCCAACAAAGCTATAGCTTGAGCTCCGCCAATTTTCAAGACTTCGTCTACTCCGCAAAATTTTGAAGCGTATAATATCGATGGATGAATAAAATTATTCTTAGCTGGCGAAGCTATTATTATTTTTTCACAGCCGGCTACTTTAGCGGGAATGGAAAGCATTAAAACGGTAGAAACAAGCGGAGCCTCTCCGCCTGGAATGTATAGACCTACTTTTTCAATCGGCAAATATTTTTTTTCGCAAACTACTCCTTTGCGAGTTTCAACTTTAACATTATAATGTTTTTGAGAAATGTGAAATGAATAAATATTTTGATATGCTATATTAATCGCTTCTTTTAATTCATCCGATACCTCTTTTTCCGCGTTAAAAAATTCTTCCTCTGTCGCTTTAATATTTTTCAACGAACAGTTGTCATATTCAATTGAATAACTCAAAGCGGCGTTTAAACCATTTTGCTTTACGTCGTAAACTATTTTTTTTACTTTCTCATAAGCCTCTTCGCCTAACAAAGCTGGTCTTTTTAACAATAATTTTTTTTCCTCAACGCTCAAATTTCGATAAATTATTTTTCTCATTAAAACCTCCCTCTAAATTATCATATTTTCTATTGGCAACAATAATATTCCGCTTGCTCCATACTTCTTCAAATCGTCAATCATAGACCAAAATTTATCCGTTGGAATAACGACATGAACGGCAAGCATATCAGGATCCGCTAAATTTAAAATAGTTGGACTTTTCAACGCGGGCAATACTTTTATAATTTGCTCGAGAGAAGATTTTGGGATATTCATCATTAAATACTTTGAATTTTTAGCGGCTAAAATCGAACGAATTCTTTTTTGCAACTCGGCAATTATCGACATTTTTTTTTCGTCTTTTGTCGTACTTTCATTGGCAATTAATACAGCTTGCGATTCGAAAATTGAAAAAGAAGGCTTTAGTTTATTCATCATCAAAGTAGTTCCCGTAGACACTATATCGCAAATACAATCGGCAACCCCTAAAGATGGAGCTATTTCGACTGAGCCGCTTAATTCAACAATCGAAGCTTTTATATTATTTTCAATTAAAAAATTCTTTAAAATATTTTTATACGATGTGGCAATTCTTTTCCCATTTAAATCCTCTAGTTTAACAATCGGATGATTTTCCGGATAAGCAATCATTAACTTACAATTTCCAAAGCCTAATTTTTCGACAACGTTCAATTCAATTTTTTTTTCTGCAATCACATCTTCTCCGACAATTCCCAAATCCGCGACTCCGTCTCTAACATATTCGGGAATATCGTCGTCGCGTAGAAATAAAACATTAATCGGAAAATTTTTTGCGGATATCGCAAGTCTTTCAGCGTAATTTTCTATTTCTATAGAACATAATTTCAACAGTTCCAGAGACTTGTCGGAAAGTCTACCTTTCCTTTGAATTGCTAGATTTAAATTCCCGTTTATCATTTTTTCTCCGAAATTAAATTTTAAATAAAAAAACCCCGACTTTTTGGGTCGGGGCTTAATGTAAAAATGTATAAAATAACTGCTATATTACATCCCGACCCTCCGTAAAAGAAACGCAATGGGAATTATGCCAACTTAAAACGATATGTGAGTTAAAAGATTTCATGATTTGAAACTTATTCAAAATAATTAATAAAAGCAAGAATTTTTTAAATTTTCGACATAATGCAAGTTTATTAAAATAAATCCTTCAAAAATTAATAAAAAATAATTTTATAACGATATAAAATATTTCACAAAAATCTTTAACTTTAAGGTTAAAAAAAATTTTAATCGACGAACTTTGCGAAAAATAATCTTTATAGTTATTGGATTATTAATAATAACACTTATCGCTATATTATTTCTAAAAAATTATATTTTTAACTACTTTGTCGAAACCAAAATTAAACATTATAACTATCAACACATAGGACAAATCTATATACAAAATTACAAACTAAACAGCATCGACGAAATTAGCTTTAACAACCTATATTTTATTTCTTCAGATGATACTATTGCATTTATCGATACGCTAAATCTTGTTTTAGATCCTCTTGAAGCCGTTATAGGAAATTTTGTCGTAAAAAAAATATATAGTCAAAATATTTTTGTAAATTTCAACATATACGACTCCACAGACAGCTTTTTAGCTTTCTTTAAACTAAAAAAAATGGATCAAAAAAAAATTGATAATTATATAAAAAATAATTACGCTGAACGTTTTTCAATTATCTTTAAAGTCTTATTTGATATTTTGCCAGAAGAAGGACATATTTCAAATATTCAATTTGATATTAAACCCAATGAAAACAAAATTATTCTCATTAAAATTCCTAATATTAACATTCAAAATTACAAAACTAATTTCTCCTTAAACATATCAGACGAAAAAAACGAACAAACTTTTTTATTTTTTAACAATATATTCCCCGATAAAAGAACCATTTATTCCAAAATTATTAACAAGTCAGACGAAAAATTCTTTTTCCCTGGTTTTGAAGAAGCAAAACTAAAAACGTATTTCGATTCCGCTTTCTTTTCAATAAGTCAAACAAAAAAAGGCAAGAAAGTTATTCTTAGCGGAGAAAGCAATCTTTCTAATTTTTTGATTAATCATCCAGCAATATCTTTTGCCGACGTTAAATTCGAAAAATTGTTTTTTAAGTATAATATGATTATAACTGAAAATGCTTTCATTTTAGACAGCTTGAGTCAAGTTTATTTTAATAAACTTAAGTTTAATCCATATATATATTTTGAAAATAACAATTCTATTCGCTTAATACTAAAAATAAACAAGTTTTTCTTCAACGCGCAGGATTTATTTTCATCTCTGCCCGAAGGGCTTTTTCCAAACGTCTCAGAAATCATAGCAAACGGAAAACTTTCGTACAAATTATATTTCGAAGCCGATTTTTCCACAATTGATTCGCTAAAATTTGAATCAGATTTGAAACCTATTTCTTTTTCTATACAATCTTTCGGCAAATTAAATTTATCAAAACTCGATAGCGATTTTGTTCATATTGTTTATGAAAACGAAGAGCCAGTCGAACAAATCTTCGTAAGTTATTCAAATCCTAATTATGTTCAATTACAAAATATATCTCATCATTTAAGAAACGCCTTTCTTTGCGCGGAAGACGCTGGTTTTTACTGGCATAAAGGTTTTGCTTCTGAAGATTTTAAAAATGCAATTATAAAAAATCTGAAACTCAAAAGATTCGCGTTAGGCGGCAGCACAATAACAATGCAACTTGTTAAGAATTTATATTTAAACCGTTATAAAACTATTTCGAGAAAATTAGAAGAAATGCTAATTGTTTGGTTGATAGAAAACTTTCGTTTATGTTCCAAAGATCGAATATTTGAAATTTATTTAAATATTATTGAACTAGGACCGGGCATTTATGGAATTTCAAAAGCAAGTCAATTTTATTTTAATAAAAAACCAAGCGATCTATCTTTATCGGAAGCAATATTCATAGCTTCTCTTGCTCCGAAGCCAAAACATTTCGCTTCATCTTTTGATTCTACAGGAACGCTAAAACAGTCTGTTCAAGACTATTTAAGATCTATTGCAAGCATTATGTATGGAAGACAAATGATCAGTCAGGAAGAGTTTGACGCATTTGAACCTTGCATAGATTTAAAAGGACCGGCTAAAGAATTTTTAAGAAAAAATCATGCTGACGCTGAAAAATAATTCAATCTATATATTTTGTTTTATAAATTTAAGCAATTATTGTAACTTTTAAGGCAAGAATCATTTATAGATTAAGAAAATTTGATATATTACAATTAAAAATAAATCATTGGCATATTTTTTTAATCAAATAAAAATTATTTATAAATATTAATAAACGAATATTATTATTTGCTTTATTGATAAATCAAGTTCTCTTACGTTATTTATAGTATTAAATAGAAAATTTTGCGATTTATTATTCAACAGAAAATATTTTTCACAACAAAGCAATTCTGGTAGCTATATTTTTTATAAAGTTGAAAAAGATATTTATTATATTAATACGAATTGTAACTCAAAAAAAATTTACGATTTATAAAGTTTCTATTTTTTGCTAATTATTTTATAGGCGGAAGGCAACTAATATAAATTTTATTAATATATGAAGTAATTTTTTAAATTAATGTATTATATTATATTTTGGCAAGGATAAAATGAAAAGAAATAAGTGACCCTAAGGGGATTCGAACCCCTATTTTTGCCGTGAAAGGGCAATGTCCTAACCTTTAGACGATAGGGCCTCAAAAACTTAATACAGCGGGTGAGCGATGGGATTTGAACCCACGGCCTTCTGGGCCACAACCAGATGCTCTAACCAGCTGAGCTACGCTCACCATCAAGCTTCAGGTACGCCAGAGTGGACTCGAACCACTAACCCTCAGCTTAGAAGGCTGATGCTCTATCCTGTTGAGCTACTGGCGCATTTTTTCAAATTTGTTTTTCAAATATAAGCAATTTTTTTTTATTTTCAAGTCGCTCAACCACAAAACTTAAAGAACAACTTTACGTCGGGGCGGCAGGATTTGAACCTGCGACCTCCTGCTCCCAAAGCAGGCGCGCTAGCCGGGCTACGCTACGCCCCGTATTCATTTACAAAATTAAAATAACTTAGATTTTAAATTTAATACTTATTCTTTCTCTTGTCAAGATTCAATTATAATATTTTTTATTTTTTTATTCAAGTTTTTATAAAACTATTAAAAACTAATAATAATATTTCAAAATTTTTCTAAAAAATTTTAAGCTACCATTAAAAAATATTAACATTTGTTTTTATTTTACATCCTTATAAATTATTTTTATCGATTAAAACTACCTTTAATTTATTCTTCTTTATCTAACTATTAAATTTGTTCTAATACTATTTTACGATTTTTTTAAAAAGCTTTTGTATCTAATATTAATATTCAAAGTTTTATTTAGATATACTTTCTATTTGTTAAAAAATTTGAAAAAAAAAATTTCATCAAAAACGCAATCATCTTTTTTTAATTCCTTTAAAAATTGAAAGAATAATTTCTTTATACGAAAATTTTTTTTAACTTAAAGAAAAAAAATTAAAAATTATGCATCCATTGCTTTCAAAAGAATTTGTTCAATTGATTTATCATTTGTATAATTCTAAAATTTGGCCATCCCAATTGCTTCTTCTTTTTTTTGGGGTTATGGGCTTTTATTTCTGTTTCAAAATGAAAAGATATCGAGCTCATTTTATTTCAATTACATTGGTTATTTTATGGTTCTGGTGTTCCCTTTTCTTTTTTCCAATAATTTCTGAAAAAATTGGCTACATAGCTTACTTTTTTGTCCCAATTTACCTTGCATATGGCATTTTTATATTTTACTACGTTTCTTATAAAAAATATGTTTTATTCAAACTCGAATTAAGTTTAAAAGGAATAATTGGAATATTTTTCATTTCTTACGTTTTAGTCCTTAAAATCATTTTAGGGGAAACATTTTTAAATTTAAATTATTTAACTAGCTCATCCTTTGGAACTCCGTCTTTGCTTTCTATTTATTCGCTTTCCATTTTTTCAAATATTTATGGTAAAAAAAATATTGCGTTTCTTATCCCGCCCTATCTATGGTTTATATTAGAATTGGTATTTGTAGGTTTCTACGAGCCAATTGATATGACAATTTTTATTTTAACTGTAGGTTATTCTCTTATTTCCTATAAAACTATTAAGCCTCTGTCTGAATAAAACGCTCGTTTTTTTTCTTTATAATTTTTTCTTCATCTTTGCTTTCAAGCAAATTTGAAACTTTAGCGTATAAAGCTGCGAATTCTATAGGTTTTATAATATAAAAAATATTTTTATTGTCAAAAAAATTAAAGTTTTCTTTTCCTTCGCCAATTATTATGACGTATACTTTTTTACTGCAGTTTGAAAAAAATTCAGGCAAGACTTCTAAAAAAGTTGAAATTGACGCATTGAATATAATAATATCTATATTTTGGTTTAAATATTCATCCTTTAATCCTCGATAATCAAAAACAATTGAGCTTTTGATGTTAATAAAATTAAATAAATCATTTAAATTTTCCGCAATCATTTTGTTTGCTTCATAGATTATTGCAACCTTTTTCATAAACAACTCTATTTTTCTAACGAAATATAACTCTCATCTATTAAAATACGAGTTAATTTTCAACAACCGAGTTGATAAGTCGATAAACGCGACATAATTGAGGATGAAATTAACTTTTAACGGCTAATTGTCCGCAAGCAGCAGTTATGTCTTGCCCTTTCGTTTTTCTCACAAATACCGTTATATTGTTTTCTCTTAGCTTATCGGCAAATTCCTCGATTTTTTGAAATGAGGAAGGCTTTAAATTTTTTGAAATATCGTCTTTAGCAATATGTGAGATATCGTTAAAAGGTATTAAATTTATTTTAGATGGGAGCTGAGAGCAAATTTTTGTCAACGCTTCAATATCTTCTTTTCTATCATTTATATTTTGAAATAGCGAATACTCAAAAGTAATGCGCATATCCTTCTTTATGCTATAATATTTTAAGGCTTCAAGATTTTCTTTCAATGGAAATTTCTTATTGATAGGCATTAACATCGATCGAACGTCGTCAAAACAACTATGCAAAGAGAAGGCTAACTTAATTCGCAAATCTGACTCGGCAAGCTCGATTATTCTATGAGGCAAACCTGCAGTAGAGACAGTTATTCTATGTCTGCTTATTCCTAAAGCTTTTTCGTCTGTCAAAATTTTTATGCTCTTTACTGTATTATCGTAATTAATTAAAGGTTCGCCCATTCCCATATAAACAACGTTAGTAATTCTTTTCTTAATAAAAGCGGACGATATTATGTATTGGTCTAAAATTTCTCCAACCGTTAAATTTCTTTTATATCCCATTTGTCCTGTAGCGCAAAATTTGCAATCTAATGGACAACCGGCTTGAGTCGAAACGCATAAGGTCGTTCTATCTTCGTCATATAATACGACGCTTTCAATTTTATTTGAATCGGGCGTTTCAAATAAAAATTTAATAGCGTCTTTGTCTCTTGATTCTTGAACGTCTATTTTTTTTAACCAGTGAATTTTGTAATCTGTACTTAACGCTCTTCTTAAATCTTTTGATAAATTTATCATTTCTTCAAAATCAAAAGCTTTCTTGTTGTAAATCCAATCAAAAAGTTGATCTCCTCTGTAAGTAGCTTCGTTTTTTGTTTGAACTAACTCTCTCAATTCTTCTTTTGTTTTTCCAACTAAAATATTTTCAGTAAATTTTTTCATCTTTAATAAGGCTTTCAATTAATTTTTTTGTCGCTAAATATAACATTTTTTGGGGAGATTTAATTTGATTGCTTTCTATTGAACTCATTTCGATTATATAATCAAAAGGAACGATTGAGTTCTTAGGCAATTCGTTTTTGCCTGTTAAGATCGCTGAGATTTTATTGTTATTCTTTGCTAACAATCCAGCTGCATATGGAGCTTTGCCTTGTAAAGTTTGATTGTCTAATTTTCCCTCGCCGACAATTATTATATCAAATTTATTAATTTTTTCTTGAAACTTTAGCAATTCAAATATAAACTCTGCTCCCGATAAAATAGTAACATTTGTAAAAATTTTCAAAGAAGCAGGTATACCACCAGCCGCTCCGGAATTTGCTAAATAATTTTTATCTGATATTTTATCGCCAAGTAAGTTAAAATAATTTCTAAATCCTAATTCTAAAGTCATCATAGTTTTTTCGTCGGCGCCTTTTTGAGGACCATACAAATAAATAGCTCCATTTTTTCCAAAAATTGGAGCAAAAACATCGCAACATACAAATATCTTTAATTTAAGAAAAGCGTCGTCTAAATTAGATAAATCGACTCTTCTTATTAAAGTTAAATTTTCAGCTAAAGGAGTAAGTTCTTTATCATCATCGTCAAAAAAATGAGCTCCTAACGAAGATAAAACGCCAATTCCCGCGTCAATTGTAGCTGTTCCGCCTAGACCAATAATAATTTTATCTACTTTAAGTTTTGCGGCTTCCTTAATTGCAATTCCAAGACCATAACTGGAAGATTTTAAGGGGTATAATTTTTTTGATGCTAATCTCTTTAAGCCTATTATCTCAGCGGATTCAATGAACGCAATATTCAAGTTTTTTTCAAGCAACAAAAAAGATTTTATAGGATTTATATAAGCGTCGAAGGCGTCAAAATAAAACCGCTCGCAATTAAAACAATATTCTAAAACGGAAAGAAAGTCGTCGCCTCCGTCAGAAAGCGGCATTTTCTCAATCGCAAAAAGCGAAGAAAAGTCTCTGAAAGCTTCTTCAATAATATTAGCGGCTTCAATTGAATTTATTGTTCCTTTGTATGAATTTGGAGCAATTAAAATTTTTTTCATAAAAAAATTTTTTTATATTTTAATGTAAATAAGCAGATTTTAAGTTAATTATCAAATTCATAAATACATTCACATTATGATTTATACAAAAACAGGCGAATATGCAATTAGAGCTATACTTTACTTAGCTCGCAAAGGTCAAAATAGTTTGTCAATGGCAAGCGAAATCGCAAAAAAGGAAGATATTCCATCGTTTTATCTTTCAAAGATTTTGCAAAAACTTGCTAAATTGGGCTATGTAGAATCTTACAAGGGAAGAGGCGGAGGATTTAAAATTTCTCAATTAGCCCTAAAGAGCACAATTTTAGAAATAATCGAAAAAATAGAAGGTCCTATTATTACTTATACCTGCGTTACTGGCTTTAAAGAATGCTCAGATGATAACCCTTGTCCAATGCATTACGAATGGAAAAAACTTAGAGAAGAAATTAAAAATTTAATATCGACAAAAACTGTCGAAGAAATATCAAAGGAATATTCGGCAATATTAATGAAACCAAAATCTTAAAAGTATGAAATTTAAGTTGCGATTTATCTTTTTTTCGTTTCTGATTGGATTTGTTTGCTCCTCTTTTCTTTTTCTTTTTTTAATTAAAGACAATAAAAAAGAGGAGCATATTATTAAATCGAATGTTATTTTGAGGGAAATAAAAAATTTGAAAAAGTTAGAACTAACTCAATTTATATTTAACGACCTGTTAGAATATTCAATCGATCGAAAAGTTTTTGGGTGGGATTTTTTAGCTCCAGACAGCAAAAGTTTGATATTAGTATATGGCGAGGCAATAGCGGGCGTTAATTTAGAAAAAATAGACTCCACCTCTGTAGAAATTTTAAACGACAAGATTGTCCTACGATTGCCGGCTCCAGAAATATTTTCAATAAGAATAGATCATTCAAAAACAAAAATTATAAGCGTCAATTTAACCGCTAAAATTTTAAATCCAGACATATCCCAAAGAGCTTTTGCAAAATCTGAAGAATTTATAAAAAACGCGGCAATTGCAAATAACATTATAGAAACGACAAAAAATAATGCGAAAAATTTCTTTGTATCCTTTATAAAATTGCTGACAAATAAAAATTGCGAAGTAATTTTCAAAGAGGAAATATCATTGCAATTGAAATATGAACAATAAATATGAAAATATTTACGTTGCTGATTCTAAAATTCATGGCAAAGGAATTTTAGCCAAAAAGAGATTTGGGGCCGACGAGATAGTATGCGAATTCACAGGCGAGATTATCGATGAAAAAGAGTGCGTTCAAAGGGAAAAAGAGGGCAACGTATATATTTTTTGGTACGACGATATAGTTTATATCGACGTTTCAAAAGACGAAACCATAAAAAATTTGAATCATTCATGCAAGCCAAATTGTCGAATAGAAGCGAGCGAAAATGATTATCATTTGTTAATAATCGCAAATGAAAAAATTAATCAAAACGACGAAATAACTATCGACTACGGATACCCTGAAATTTATATAAATTGTTTATGCTCATATTGCAAATCAAAAGCTAAGCGGCAAGAAAATCAATCAACTTTTTTTTAGCCGCGGGAAGCACGGTTTCTTCTATAGGAAATGAAAATGCAAAATAACATTTATATGTTGCTGGATTTGGCAAATCCTTAAACTCCTTTAAAAGTTTAAGCTTTATTTCTGAAAAACTAGAAGGCAGTGGAAATCTTCTTATCATTTGAGTTTTGAAAAATTGTATTGGAATATTTCCAGCTGAGCTTAAGAAGCTAGCGTATCTATAAACCAAAGTTTCGTTCAATTCGTCGGTTTGTAAAAATAAATATCCTTCGTTTTTGTATAACGGCGAAATGCCTACTTCTTCGATTTCTATATTTTGTAAAGCGAATTCGAAAATAGCTTTAGCTTCGTTAAGCAAACTTTCTAATTTTGGCAAATATTTATTAATAATATCAAAAACTTTATCTTCAGGTTTATTTTCTTTTTGTTCAAGCTGGTATTGAGTTAATATTTTTTTAAAGAAGTCTTGGTTTTCTTCTTCGTCGGATATAGATTTCTCAATATGCGAATAATTTTCATTTTGATTTGATTTATCTATTAATTTTTGATTATTTAAAATTTGACGCAAAGAAAAACAAATTTCTTCTAATTCAATAAAATGAGGCATTAAATAGTTTAAATGCAATTTATTTTCAATTTTTTTTAATATTCCAAGTATTTGATATTCAGCTAATTCAAAATCTTCAGCCGCTGATAAAAAAAGTTCTATCGATAAATTATTTTTTCTCATTTTTCGCCTCGCTTTTTAATAAAGTTCGTAAAATATCAATAAAATTAAAGGTCAATTATTATGCCTATAATTATACAATTATATCTTTATATTTATGCGATTAGGTTTTATTTAATGTATAATATTGCGCTTATGATTATTTTTTTGCGCGCGCGTTTTATAAAAAAATATTTTAAAATTGTAGCTTTCATTATCTTAAGAAAAAATTGCAGGCATATATGTTGATATTTAATAATAAAAAATGGTAAAAAAATGAAACATATTTTCGTTAAAAGAAAAGTTTATTACTATCATTCACAAGAAAGTCGAGAAGAATTTGAATGCATTTTTTGCAAAATGTCTATTTTATGCTCAGAATGGGAAATACGAAATCTGCCGCTTGAATTGGCCGAGTGCTCTAAAAGTCGCGTTCCAATTACAGCGGCAGAAAAACAGTTTGACGTATGCGATTGTTCTTTTGAAAATTATCAAGAATTAAGATTCGTAATATAAGCTTCTTTCGCTTATTTAGAATTTTATATAAAAATTTAACAAACCTTAGAACAATCAAAATAGAATAGAATATCTATTTTATTAAATACGTATAAAGAACTTCTGTCAACTTTCTTGAACCAGAGTTCAAATCAAAGCCGGTCCCATAAAGCGCGTTAAATATAGCGTCGTCGCCTTCGAATTTAACAATGCCATAATTTTTTGCAAACCATGCAAAAGCCGAATAATTTATTACCTGCGGTTGAGAAAATGGATTTTGAGGATTTATAAGGTTAATAGTAAAAGTATACTTAATTTTTAACGCTTTGATGGTTTTTGATTGAGAATTTAAATTTAAGGTTAATTCTTCTTCGCCAAGATTTTGAGCGGAAACGTCTAATATATTAAAAGTAAACGCGCCTACTTTTAAATTAACCTTAAAGACGCTCCATTGGTTAGCTCCCTGCGGAGGTTTGAAAAAAATTACCGCTTCTTTGTCCCCCTCAATTTTAACGCCAGCTTGTTTTAAAGAGTCGGGCAATAAATCATTCAACGAAGAAATATCAGCAAAAAAATAAACGGCATTCTCTCCTTTTCTAAAATATACGCTGTCAACATTTCCTAGCTGTCCATTATAAATATATTGATTTTCTTGAATGAAATATTCGACATTGTCAATTTTTTTTGTTCCTATATACTTTGAAAGTCTGTCATATGAAATTGTTTGATTTGCGCCATTAGAAGTATCCAAAATAGATCCTTTGTATCCAAATTCCGAATTTAGGCCGCCAGGAAAATAGGCGTTAATTTCACTTGTTAAATTTGAGTTATCTTTTTCTTCTTCAGAACAACCTGTAAAAAAAACAGGTGAACATAAAAAAATAAATAAATAAAATAACTTAATCATTTTGCTTTTCATTTTGCCCTCCTAAATATT
>Ga0308409_1000228_pt1 | contig 32851 bp, 49 predicted proteins | sample HotsprSampleMSe4_FD_203469 | JGI IMG/M metagenome (GOLD analysis project Ga0308409, IMG submission 203469) | Hot spring phototrophic mat microbial communities from Mushroom Spring, Yellowstone National Park, Wyoming, United States - 20060912_MSe4 ... | reverse complement strand
GCGTGGCGGCCGCCGTACTGGGCGGCCGAAAACGTCGACCTCTGCGCACCACCGGGGGCGGAGGTGCGCTGGTGCTGTCCGTGATCGTGCCGACTTACCAGCGAGCAGCATCTCTGGCTCGGCTCGCGCGCAGCCTTTCGGAGCACGCAGGCGATGCGTTCGAGCTTGTCGTCGTCGCACAGGGTCTTATACCGGTTGTCCCAGGTGCACGTGTCGCCGTGACTGAGCCGGGCCCACCCGAGCCACGGCGGCATCTGGGTGCTCAGCACGCGAACGGTGACCTGCTCCTGTTTTTCGATGACGACCACGAGGTGCTTCCGGAGTTCGGCACCTGGTTGCCGTTTCTGGCGACGTGGGTCACACGAGCAGGCATCCTCCTGCAACTGCCACTGCGTCGCGGATACCGTCTCGTCCCAAAACCACCTATCGCCTTGGCTGGCGGGTTCATGGTGAGCCGGCAGACGTACGATCGTGCCGGTGGTTTTGGCGAAGACTACTTGGACGATATCGAATTCTCTCTGCGGTGCGTTTGGCACAATGTCCCATTGCGACGTTTCTGGCGTGTCGTGACGCGTCATCATGGCGGTACGGCCGGTGGGCTACGCGCGCTACCAGGAGTCCAGCCGAAGCGGAGTGCCCACGTTCGCCTGTCGCGGCTGGACGAACGTTATCCTGGTCGCGTTGTGCGGGATCCACGATCGTGGTGGGGGTTCAGGATGGTGCGGAATGGAACGACAGTGGCGTGAGTTTTTTTGCTCCTGGGCAAGCACTCCCCTGTACCGCGCGGCGCTCGACGAGGCACGGTCCACCATCACCGAGGCTCTCGCGACGCACCGCCAGCCCTACGTGGCGTACTCGGGAGGCAAGGACTCGACCGTCCTCGTGCATCTGGTCCTCGCACAGGCTCCCGACACGCTGGTGTTGCACTGGGATTATGGCCGTTCGTTCGTCCCGCAACCCGTGTACCGCGAGATCATCGAGAACGCACGTCGATTGGGTGTGCGCAACCTGCGCGTCGAGACGTCCCCGCTCTATGCGAACCTCGGTCGGCGCGCGACCAACGTGCTCGGCCGGCACTACATCGGCCGGCTCCTGCCTCGGTTGGCCCAAGAGGGCTACGACCTCGCGTTCGTGGCACTGCGTTCCGAGGAGTCGGTAAAACGGCGCCACCGCATCGCAGCCAGGCGCTCGCTGGGTCCGATCGAGGAGTGCTGGCCGCTCGCCTCCTGGTCCTGGTGCGACGTGTGGGCCTACATCGTCACGAACGACCTCCGCTATCTCTCGCTCTACGACGCGCGCGCACAACTCGTCGGATACCACCGTGCTCGCTTCACGACGCTCTTCGACCCCGAGTTCGCGGACGTCGGCAACGAGTCGGTCGACAACGTCCTGCACTGGCGCTGGCGACACGATCCTGCCGCACGGCAGGAATGAACCACGGGCGAGGAGGTGATGTGCGGCCAGACCAGGTGGAATCGCTGCTCGAGCAGTACCACGTGCTCGATGCCCGAGCACCGAGCGACCTGCCGCGCCGGCGAAGACGTACGCATCCCGAGCCACACGAGATCGTGGCTGCGATCGTGCGCGCCGACATCGATCGCGCTCTCGTGCTCCTCCGCCAGCACGACGAGCAACTGTGGCGGGTGATTCGCGCGGTGCACGTCATTCCGTACCCAGATCGCACCCACCGCGACTACCACGAGGACCGCCACTGGTTCGCGCACCACCAGGTGCGCCTACGGCACAGCCTGACGACCCGGCGGCAACTGGCAGCCCTCGATCTCGACTGTTCCTATGGCACGATCTGGTCGCGGTGTCGCACGGCGTACCGCCTTCTCGCACAGTGGCTCGCTTGACCATTCTGACGAACTTGTGCTACGCTGAGTGTAGATTCGCCAACGTCTCGGTAGCGCCGCCAGGACAACTGGCGGCGTTTGTGTTTGCGGAGGACTGCGCGTGAGGTTGCCGCGCCAGTGCGCCTACCCTGGTTGCACCGCGCTCACGACTGATCGCTTTTGTGCTCAGCACCGAGCAGCGGGCGCAGCCGCCGACGCCGCCAAAATGCGCCGGCGGGAGCGGCGCCGCGTGCCACGTAGCGAGCGCGGTTACGACTACGAGTGGGACCGCGTCCGCGCGGCGTTTCTGGCTCAATTCCCACGCTGCATGCTGTGCGGCGCGCCGGCCACCGAGGTGCACCACCGCGTGCCGCTCCGGAGCGGCGGGACGCACGACGAGCGGAATCTCATGTCGCTCTGCGGCGCGTGCCACCGGCGCGTGCACCGGCGGCGGGGATAGGGGGTCAAAATCTTCGGGCCGGGCCGGTTCTGGACCCGCCGCCCGCCTCGCGGCGTTTCCCTTCGAAATTCGCGCGTTTTTTCCCGCGTTCAGCGCTTTCCGCCGAAACTCGGCTGTTCTCGCCGAAATTCGCCGATTCCCGAGCAAATTCTTGGGGGAGGGGATTGCGATGCCTCGAGGCAGGCCGCGCAAGGCGGTGACCGAGCGACAGGGCTGGACGTCGCCGCTGGTGGCGCTCCCGCGGCAGGGGTCGGTCGTGCCGGTCGTGCCGGCCCCGCCTCCGCACCTGCTGCGCTCATCGCGGGAGCTGTGGGCTTCGCTGTGGGCGAGCCCGCTCGCTCAGGTCTGGGACCCGGTGACCGACCGCATGGCTGTCGAGGAGCTGGTGCGGTTTGTGGACGAGCGGGAGCGGGCGTGGCGCGCGTTCCGCCGCGAGCGGCTCGTGCCCGGCTCGAAGAGGCAGCCGCGGCTGAACCCTTTGTGGGACCTCATCCAGTACACGACGGCGCAGATCCTGCAGTTGTCCGACCGGCTCGGGCTCACGCCGCGGGCGCGGCTGCAGCTCGGCATCACGTTCTCGCAGGCGGCGATGGGGATCGCTGAGCTGAACCGCTTGCTGGACGAGGCCGAGGACGACGATGACGGCGACTTTGCTCTCGAAACCGACGACCCCGCCATCGCGCGGTGACCGGGTGATCCGGTTCATCGAGCAGCATTGCGTGCACCCGGACGGGCCGTGGGTCGGCCAGCCCGTGCGGCTGCTCGAGTGGCAAAAGCGGTTTCTGAGGCAGTTGTTCGAGCTCGATCCCGCGACCGGTTTGCGCCGACACCGATGGTGCCTGCTCGGTGTGCCAAAGAAAAACGGGAAGACGTCGCTCGCCGCTTGGGTCGCGCTCTATCTCCTCCTCGCCGACGGCGAGCCAGCACCGCTCGTCGCGTGTGCGGCAGCGTCGGAGGACCAGGCTGACCTCGTGTTCGGGGCGGCACGGCGGGTGTGCGAGCTCTCGCCCACGCTGCGTCAGGTCACCGAGCGGTTCGAGCGCGAGATCCTGGTGCCGTCGTCTCCGGGGGCGCGCCTGCGGCGGGTGGCTGCGGTCGCTGGGGCGAACGACGGGCAGAACATCCACGCGGTGGTCTGCGACGAGTTGCACGAGTGGATTGGTTACAAAGGACGGGCAGTCTGGAACGTACTGACCAATGCGATGGGCGCACGCCGGCAGCCACTCGTCTTGCAGATCACGACTGCCGGCTGGGACATGGAGTCGGTCTGCTACGAGCAGTATGTCTACGGTCAGCGTGTCCGGGCCGGCGAAATCGACGACCCGCGGTATCTCTTCGTCTGGTACGCGGCGCCCGAGCACCTAGACTATCGCGATCCCGAAGCGTGGCGGATTGCGAATCCGTCGCTCGGCGTGACGGTGCACGAGGAGTTTTTCCGCGACCAGCTGGCGAAGAAGAGCGAATCGACGTTCCGCAGGTATTTTCTCAATCAGTGGGTCGCGAGCGAGGAGACGTGGCTCCCGGCCGGCGCGTGGGACGCGTGTCGGGTCGAGCCTTGGGAATGGGACCCGAGCGCGCCGGCCTGGATCGGCCTCGACACGAGCGTGCGGCACGACGCCTCCGCGCTCGTAGTGGGTCAGTGGATCGCTGGTCGCCTGCATGTGCGGGCGCGCATCTGGGAGCCGCGTATGCTGCCGGGCGGCGAACCGGATCCGGACTGGCGCATTCCTGAGGACGAGATCGAGGCGGAGATCCGCGCACTCTGCCGCGAGTTGCGGGTCGAGCGCATCCGCTCGGACTGGGCGCACATGCGACTCATGGCCCAGCGCCTTCTCGACGACGGGTATCCGGTCGAGGAGGTGCCACAGAGCGCGAGCCGCATGGTGCCGGCGACGCAGGTGACCACGGAGCTGATCCTGAACCAGAAGCTCGCTCACGACGGCGACCCCGCCTTCGCGCGGCACATCGCGAACGCGGCGGTCCGCCACACCGCAGACGGTGGGGTGCGGCTGACCAAGGGGCAAGCCAAGCGCCCGATGGACGCCGCGGTCGCGCTCGCGCTCGTCTGCCAGGCGGCGACGAGGCGGGTGGTGGAGGGCAACACGAACGCTGTGCCGAATCTGTGGGTGCCGGAGGAGTTCCGTGTTTAGAGGGCTAGCCGTCACCGCGCTCGAACTGGGTGGAATGGCCGCCATCATCGCTGCCGCGTTTCTCGTGCACATCGCGCTCGGGCTCTTCGTGCTCGGACTGGTTCTGCTCGTCATCGCGTACGCATTGGAGCGCGCTCGATGATCCTGCGGTCGTTGTTGGGCCGACGCGACCCGGCGTACTACGCGAGCCTCGTGCCGAGTCAGACGTTGTCAGCCACGGGCATCGCGGTCTCGCCGGAAACCGCCATGCGCGTCAGCGCCGTGTTCGCCTGCATCCAGCTCATCGCCGGGACCATCGGAACCTTGCCGATCCATGCCTACCGCAAGCGGTCGGACGGCAGACGAGAACGAGTGGACGATCACCCGGCCGTGCAGGTGCTTGTCGATCGGCCGAACGGATCCTGGACGCGGCAACAGCTGATTGAGCAACTGGTCACGCACCTTCTGCTCTGGGGCAACGCGTTCCTGCGCGTCGACCGGAACGATCTCAACTATCCGGTCGCAATCTGGCTCCTTCACCCCAGCCAGGTCGCCGTGTGGGGCGACGGACGGGACCGGGAATTCGTGATGGACGGGGAGGTGGTCGATCGCTCGACCATCGTCCACGTCCCGGCACTGTCGGTGGACCCGCGGACCGGGCTCGGCCTCTCGCCGATCGCAGTCGCCCGAGAAACCGTGGGCATCGCGCTGGCCTCCGAGGAGGCGGCAGCACGCTTTTGGGAGGCGGGAGGCATCCTGAGCGGCATCATCAAGACGAATGCGAGTCTGACTCCCGAGCAGGCGAAGCGGCTGCTGGATGCCTGGGAGTACCTGCACCGCGGTGTCAAGCGTGCAGGACGCGTGGCGGTGCTGGACTCGGGTGCTGAGTTCCAGCCGATCGTCATGCCCTGGCGGGATCTCCAGTTCCTGGAGCAGCGGCAGTTCCAGGTCGCCGAAATCGCCCGCCTCTTCGGCGTTCCACCGCACATGATCGGCGACGTGGACCGGTCGACCAGTTGGGGAACCGGCATTCAGCAGCAGACGCTGGGTTTCCTGCAATTTACGTTGCGCCCCTGGCTCGTCCGCATCGAGAGCGTGTTCTCGCACGATCTCGTCACGACGCGTGGCGTGTACGTGCAGTTTTCGGTCGAGGGGCTGCTGCGGGCCGACGTCGAGACGCGGTACAAGTCGTACAAAGTTGCCCGCGAGATGGGCGTTCTCTCGGCGAACGAGATCCGCGAGCTCGAGGACATGGAGCCGCTGGGTCCTGAGGGGGACGTCTACTACGTGCCAGCCAACTGGCTGCCAGTCACGAGAGGGGGTAACCGAGCGTGAACAGGGTATCCGTTGTCACGACTCCAGAGCGACGCTACGTCGAACGACCCGTGGAACTCCGTGCCGATGGCGAAACGCTGCCGCGGACGCTGGTCGGCTACGCTGCGGTGTTCGACACCTGGGCGCTCATCGGCTCGGGCAAGCTGCGCTTTCGCGAGCGCATCGCGCGCGGCGCGTTCGCGAAGACGATCCGCGAAAGCGACGTGCGGCTGCTCGTCAATCACGAGCCCGCTCCTGTCCTGGCGCGGACAAAGAATGGGACGCTCCAGCTCTCCGAGGACGACGTGGGGCTGCGCGTCGAGGCGGTGCTCGACGCCGAGAATCCCGCCGTCGCCGCCGTGATTCGGCAGATCCAGCGCGGCGACGTCGATCAGATGTCGTTCGCCTTCGACGTCATCCGCGACGACTGGAACACCGACGCGGACCCGCCCGAGCGCACGATCCGTGAAGTCCGCCTCTGGGACGTCTCGGTCGTGACGTTTCCGGCCTACGAGGAGACGAGCGTGCACGTGCGGATGGACGAGCGGGTCCGGCAGCTCCTCGAGGAGCGAGGGGTCGTCCCCGAGGACGTCTCGGACGAGCTGGCGCCAGAAGACACGCCGTGGGAGCGACCGAACCTCAGCGACTTTACCGACAAGCCGTGGGACGAGCTGAGCGTCGCCGAAAAACGCCGGATCGCTGGCCACTTCGCTTGGGCGGCGAGCATGCCGCCCGAGAGGTACGGCGATCTCAAGCTCCCCCACCACGACCCGGCGACTGGTCGGGTCGTCTGGCGTGGCGTGGCGGCTGCCATGGCGGCGCTTTTCGGTGCGCGCGGTGGCGTCGATATTCCCTCCGCGGATCGGCGTCGCGTCTACGAGCATCTCGCCCGTCACTATCGCCAGTTCGATCGTGAACCGCCTGAGTTTTCGAGCGCGAGCTGGTACCCGGCGCCACGGGCCGGCGAAGAGCCACCCGATGTGCGGGCTAGCGTCGTCGCTCGGAGGCGGAATCTGTTGCTCGTCAGAATGAAGCTCTGGAGGTGAAACATGGAGATCCGTGAACTGCGCGAACAGGCGCAGCGCGTCTATCACGAGATGCGCGCGATCCTCGATGCGGTTGATGCCGAGCAGCGAGGGCTTACGGCCGAGGAAAGCGAGCGCTACGACCGGCTCGACGAGGAGCTCGGTAACCTCCTCGAGGAGATCGAGCGGCGCGAGCGAATGGAGCGCGTGGCGCGACACCTGGACACGATCGTGCGCGATGCCGTCCCAGCTGTCCGCCAGGAGCACAACGACGTCGAGCGGGCATTCGAGACGTATCTCCGAAGAGGGGAGCGCTCGCTCGGTGAGCACGAGGTGCGGGCGCTCTCGACCATCACTGGACCGCTCGGTGGCTATCTGGTGCCGCTGACATGGGCCCGCCAGCTGATCGAGATCATGGCGCACTACTCGGCAGTCCGTCAGGTCGCTAACGTCATCCGCACCGACTCGGGCGAGCCCATCCTCTACCCGATCGTCGATGACACGGCTACTGAGGGCGTGATCGTCGCTGAGAACACCGCCTCACCGACCGCGGACGTCACGTTCGAGCAGAAGCGGCTCGACGTCTACACGTTCTCGGCGAAGGTGGCGGAAGTGCCGCTTCAGCTGCTCCAGGACTCGGCTTACCCGGTCGACCGGCTACTTGTCCAGCTCTTCGGTGAGCGGCTGGGTCGGGTGACGGAGCGGCACTACGTGACCGGTACCGGAGTCAACCAGCCGCAGGGGATCCTCCAGGCTCCGGTCGGCCATACGGCGGCGTCGGCGACGGCGCTTACCTTCGACGACATCCTGAGCCTGATCCACAGCGTGGATCCCGCTTATCGCCAGAATTGCGTGTTCGTCCTCAATGACGCCACGCTCTTGGCGATCCGCAAGCTCAAGGACAACCAAAACCAGCCGCTGTGGCAGATCAGCTACCGTGAGGGTGAGCCGAACCGGATTCTCGGCTTCCCGTACGTCGTCTCGCCGTACATGCCGACGATCGCGGCCAATGCGAAGGTCATCGCGTTCGGTGACCTCCGCTCGGCGTACGTGATCCGCGACGTGAACGGCATCGAGGTGGTTCGCTCCGACCGGAACCTGGTGGACCGCTATCAGATGCAGTTCAATGCCTGGCTTCGGTCAGGCGGCATTATCGTCAACACCCGAGCGATGCGGCTGCTCCAGATGGGTGCGTAGTGAGCGGGTAGGGGAGGGCTATCGCCCTCCCCGCTCCTCGTCCGAGGGGGCGATATGCGCGTCATGATGGTCGTCACGGTCAGGACACCCGACGGCGTCCTCTACGAGGGACAGGAATACGACGTCGAGCCGTACATGGCCGATGTCCTCATCCAGCACGGGCTGGCGACCGCGGTCGGTGCCGAGCGCAAGCGGACGCGGCGGAGCCCGGCCTCGGAGCAAGCAGTCGCAGGTCAGCATGAGGAGCGCTCGTCGTGATCGAGGTCGCGGTCGCACCAGCCGAGCTCGTTGCTGGTACCGTGGCGAGGATCACACTCGTCGCCTACGAGCACGATCTCACGGTCGTCGACCCCGGTACCGTCCATCTCAGGCTCACTCGTGATAACGGCACAGTCCTCCATGACGCGCCGATGACCGGCAGCGGGGCGACGCCGCGCACGGTGACCATCCCAGCAGCGAGCCTCACGCAGGTGGATCGGCTCACTGCACGCGCGACCGCCGCGGACTTCGTTCATGAGTGGGTGATACCCGTCGTCGGAGCGGCGCTGTTCGGCATCGCAGCTGCGAGGCTGTTCGATCAGGGGCAACTCGCTGACCCAGTCAGGTATCCCGAGTCGTTCCTCATCGCGCTTCGGGCGCGGATCCGCGAGGCGTTCACGAGCGTCACGGGGAGGCGGTTCGTCCGCGAGCTGGTGACGGTCACGGTCGATACACTGGAGCCTGACCATGCCTGGCTACCGGACGTCGATATCGTGGAGCTACGTCGCCTCGAGGCGCGGCGGGACGGGAGCTGGGAAGCGATCGACGTCGCGCGCGTGCTCGTGCACGAGAACGGCGAGATCTGGGCGCGGGGAACGACGTTCCCAGTCGGACCGCGCGTCCTGCGTGCGACGTACGTCGCAGGGCTGGCTGCTCCTCCGAACGAGATCGTCCGCGCGGCGCTGCGGCTCGCGGTGTCGTACATGGGTGCACTCTCGTCGAACCTGCCCGACCGCGCGCTCAGCTTCTCGGACGAGCTCGGCACGTTCCGGCTCGCGACACCGGGCGTCGGCGGATCGTGGTTCGGGTTGCCTGAAGTCGATGCGGTTCTGCAGCGGTATCGCGTGACGATACCAGGAGTCGCATGATGCGCATCCCTTGGCACGCAGCACTGTGCGAGCTCCAGGATCGTCTTGCGGCAGACCCGCGCCTCGCGCAGGTCACGATCGTCACTGGAGCGGTCGATCCCGACAACGCCGGGCAGGAATCGATCCAGTTCACGGAGATTGAGGAGACAGCGGACTGGCTGCAGGTCAGTCCGCTGGCACTCGAGGCGACCGCCACCGTCACGGGGTTTATCTGGGTCGTCCGGCCAGGTGCTGGCGAAGCGGCCATACGGGCGGCGCGCGCACGAGCGGATGAGCTTCGCGCGGTGCTGCTCGAGACGCTGCTAGCGGATCCGACGATCGGCCGGACCGTCGAGAGTGCACGCCTGAGCGGCGCCACCTACGACCAGGGTGTGACAGCTGACGGCCAGCGCGCGTGCCGCGTGACGTTCAGGATCGTCCTGACAGCACACGTTGGGAGGTGACACATGAGCACGGGAACCGGGCTCTCAGCACAGTTCGGTCTCGCAACGGAGACGACCTTCGGGACCTACGCGGCCCCGAACCGTTTCCTCCCGCTCACGAGCGACGGTGAGTCGATCGAGGACCGGGTGGAGTGGCTGCAGACCGACGAGCTCGGTGGCGGGATCTTTCGCAAATCGGAGAGGCTGCGCGTCTACTCAGCCGGGGCCGAGGGGGACACGAAATTCTACGTCTATACGCGCGGCTCCGGCATCATCTTTCTCCATTGCCTCGGCACAGTCACGACCGACCAGCCGGATGCGACGAGCAAGCCGAATGAGTATCGCCACATCTTCACCCCGAGTCCGACCGGAAAGCGCGGACTCTCGGCGACTGTCCAGGTGGGGCGGCCTCGCCGTGATGACGGGACCGTCGTCCCGCACACCTATGTCGGCGGCAAGGTAACGCAATTCGAGATTTCAGCGAGTGCCGGCGAGCCGATCACGATCTCGACCAGCTGGAACTTCGCGAGCTTCGACCACTCCAGACCGCTCGCCACGCCCAGCTACCCGGCCGACATGCGGCCACTGACGTTCCTCGACGCGACCCTCCAGGTCGGGGCGTCGTCGATCCCGGTCAGGGAGTTCTCGCTCAGTTTCGACTGGTCGCTCGAGACCGATGCCTGGACGCTCGGCGGGTCGAAGCTCGAGCCGGTCATCGGTGACTTCGTGACCATCGAGGGGTCGCTCACGACTTGGTATCTCTCGTCGATCGAGCCGATCCTCACCGCGTTCCGCACCGGCGCCACGGTCGGCCCGCTCGTCGTGCGAGCCCAGTACGGCGAGATCGACGCGGGCCAGTCCAACCCGTACCAGGTGGTCATCACGCTCCCCGCGGTCGGGCTCAAGGGGAAGGCGCCGACCGTCGGTGGGGCGGGGCCGATCGAGCTCGAGCTTTCGTTCGAGGCGCTCGCACCTGCGAACACAGCGCCGGTCACGATCGAGTACCGGACGCGCGACGCGACTCCGTGAGGAGGGCTCATGCCACGAGGAGTCGTCGAGGTCCATGGCGCAAAGGAGCTCGCGCGGGCGTTCCGCTCGCTCGGGAAAGAGGTGCCGCGCGCGGTGCGGCAGGAGACAAAGGAGCTCGTCGAGCGCGTCGTCATACCGAAGGCGCGCCAGCGCGGGCTCCAGAGGCGGTCCAACCTCAAGGGGAACCCGACCCGCTTCGGCTCGCGTGGTGTGGCGACGATCCGCCCGGACGTTCGCCCGACCACCATCGCGGTCGTCATGGGCGGGCCGCGCGCGCCGTATGCAGCCGGGCACGAGTGGGGTGCCAAGCGCTACCGCCAGTTCCCGCCCTCATCGCGCGACGGCTACATCCTGTATCCGACCGTGAAGGAGGAGGCGGAGCGGTTCGCGCGCGAGTACGAGCAGCTCTTGGACACGCTGATCGAACGGTATCTGTCGGAGGCTGCATGAGTGACGAACGAGTCATCGAAAGACGTCGTCTCATCGTCGACGACGCGTTCATGCTCGCCCGCATCCTCAGTCGTTATCCCGATATCGCCCGCGACTTCGTACGAGTCTATCAGACGCGCGACCCGGAGGAAGGAGCGGTCGTGTTCATGCGGGCGCTCGCCATACTACCAGACCTCCTCCCATGGGTCGCTGGCATCTACGGTGTCGATGAGGCAACACTGCGCGCAGAACCAATCGAACATCTTTTTGACTATATCGAGGGACTGGTGAACGGAGAAGACTGGCCGGCTTTTTTCAGACGGTTGCAGCAGTTCCTAGCGAACATGAGATTTATGCCCTCGTAATCAACGTGGCGCGCGAGTGTCGAATGTCGTTCGAGTCCATCCGCATCCTCGATTGTCGGACGTTTCTCGGGCTGGCGAGGCTGGCGCAGCGTCTGCGCCGGGAGCACGAGAAGGACTCGTGGCTACGAGCGGCATTCATCGGCTGGCAAGTGGTCGCGGCGCTCGGCGGGCGTGTCTCGTTCCGTGACTACGTGAAGCGGCTCGGCCTGAAGGAGTTACTCGATGGCTGAACCGAAGGTCCGCGTCATCATCGCGGGCGATGCGTCAAAACTGAAGCGCGCATTCGACGAGGCGGAGGGATCGAGCGAGTCGTTCGCGCGTCGTGTCCTTGGGACACTCGGCAAGGTGGCGCTCGCCGCGGGTGCTGCGTTCGCCGCTGTCGGTGGCGTCGTCGCGGGTTTCGTCACGAAAACTGGCATCGCGTGGAACGACTTTGAAGAGCAGTCACTCAACGCTTTCGAGACGATGCTGGGTTCGGGGGAGAAGGCCAGAACCTTTCTCGATGACCTCATCGAGTTTGCGGCGAAGACCCCGTTCGAGCTTCGAGGTCTCGTGGATAGTTCCAAGCTCCTCATGGCTTTCGGTTTTCAGGCCGAGGAGATTATCCCCATCATGACGCGCGTCGGCGACGCGGTGGCTGGACTCGGCGGCGGGCCCGAGGTGATGGAAGGGATCATCCGTGCGCTGGGGCAGATGAAGGCCAAGGGCAAAGCGCAGGCCGAGGAGATGATGCAGCTCGCCGAGCGCGGCGTCCCGGCGTGGAGGTACCTCGCCGAAGCCATGGGCGTCTCGATCGCCGAGGCGATGGATAAGGTCTCCAAAGGAGCAGTCACCGCCGACCAGGCGATCTCGGCAGTCCTCGCCGGAATGGAGCGCGATTTCTCCGGCCTCATGCAGAAGCAGTCTACTACCTGGTCGGGCATGCTCTCCACGCTTTCGGACACGTTCAAGCAATTTTCTGGCACCGTCATGGCGCCGATCTTCGAGCGCCTCAAAGGGGGGCTGGCTGCGGTCCTCGAGTTCGTCTCGAAGCCGGAGTTCATGGAATTCGGGGCTCGGCTGGGCGAGGCCATTGCGACCGGCATGGACCGGGTTGCCTCCTTCGCCACCGACACGCTCCTTCCGGCTCTCCGCGAGGTCTACATCGATGTCGTCCAGAACCGAGTGCTCCCCGCCCTGCGCTCGTTCGGCGACTGGTTCGTGAACGAGGGGATCCCCAAGGTCCAGCAGTTCGCCAACACCGTGCGGCCGATCATCGAGCCAGTGTTCGGATTCCTCAAAGACAACCTGCCGACGATCGTCCCGCTTTTGGCTACTTTCGCTGGGGCATTCGTCGGACTCCAGGCAGCGACGTCGGTGCTCGGTGGACTGCTCGGGCCACTCACCCAGGTATTCTCGATCCTCCGTGGCGCGTTCTCCATCGGACCGATGATCTCGACGGTGGTCGGACTCCTCGGTGGGCCCCTCACGGCGGCCATCATCGCCATCGCCGCGATCGTCGCTGTGGCCTTCATGGCCTGGCAGAACAATTGGTTCGGCATCCGCGACATCGTCAACCAGGTTTGGGCGACGGTCGGCCCGGTCCTCCAGCAGATCATCGGCGCGATCGTTCAGTTCGCCGGCGAGATCCTGTCCTCCTGGCGAAAGTGGGCGGGCGAAATCGCGCCTCTCGCCCAGCGAGCTTGGGAGAACGTGAAGTCGGCTATCCAGGCAGTCCTCAACGTCCTCCTTCCCATCATCACCGCTGTCCTGTCGGGTATCGTCGGGTTCCTCCGCTCCCACGGTGAGGAGATCAAGGGGATTGTGTCGGGTGCCTGGCAGGTGATCCGCTCCGTGATCCAGATGGTCACGGGTGTGATCCAGGGCATCATCAAGACCGTCCTCGCGGTGATCGCCGGTGACTGGGGTGCGGCTTGGGAGGGGATCAAGCAAGTCGCGTCGAGTATCTGGCAGGGCATCAAGGGGATCATCAGCGGTGCGCTGGAGATCGTCAAAAACACAGTGAGCATCGTGCTCGATGCGATCAGCGCCATCTGGGGCCGGATCTGGGACGGGATCAAGGCGGTCGCTGACAGGATCTGGCAGGGAATCAAGGCGACCGTCTCCGGTGCTATCGACACAGTCAAGACGACGATCACGAACACGCTCGACACGATCAACAGTACGTGGCAGCGGATCTGGGACGGTGCGAAGACCTTCCTCTCGACCGCCTGGGACACGATGAAGCGCACCGTCATCGACCGCATCACCGACATTCTCACTGAGGTCAGAAACATCGAGAGCAAGGTCACGGGGGTTTTCTCGAATGCGGTCAACTGGCTCTACAACGCCGGTCGGGACATCATTCAGGGCCTCATCAATGGCGTCACCAGCATGGTCCAGAACATCGTCAATGCCGTGGTCAACACGATCCAGTCAGGCATCGAGGCGGCCAAGCGGACGCTCGGTATCTCCAGCCCGAGCCGCGTGTTCATGGAATTCGGCGAAGCGAGCGCGCGCGGCCTCATCGAGGGCGTGCGGTCGTTCCTGGATGACGTGGAGGACATCGGCAGCACGCTCGCCCGCTCGCTCGTACCGGAAGCGCCAACGCCGGCCGTGGCTACTGCTGGGCTGGCGCTCAACGTGACCGTGCACATCGACGCTGTGTATGCCACTGACCCGCGGAGTGCCGAGCAGGCTGGGCAGGACGTCGCGTATGCCATCGCCCAGGCACTGAGGCGGAGGGGAGTGCTCTGATGCGGCGAGTCGTGCGCTTCGAGTCCGCCGACAGCGTGTACGTCCTCGAGCTTCCGCTTACGCGAGCTGAGCAAGAGGAGGGGCAGTCGGCTCGTCTCGCGCTCCTCCGCCCACCGCTCATGAACTACGCCGCTGACCTCCAGGGTAGTGCGACCGTCGTGGCTGACGTTGCAGACATCCGTCACCGGGCGGTCCTCATCGATCCGGATGGTGCGGATGCCGATCTCGACCAGATCCGGGCACTCCTGCGGCGTATCGGGCGCGGGAAGCTGTGGATGCGCCTTTCGGACGGCACAGAGCGATGGTGCTGGGCACGAGCAGGGGAACTCGCTCGATATCAAGTGACTCACGACAAGCCGATCGAGACTGGCCTCAGTATCACGTTCCAGCGTCTTTCCGACTGGTACGGCGCCGAGCAACGGGCGCTCACGCAGGCCGTGACGAGCTCACCCGCGAGCTTCACCCTCGTCTCGGATGGCACGGTCTTGACGCGGCAACTCGAAATCGAGATCGTCTCGCTGAACGCAGGAGGGTTCACGAACCCGCAGATTCGGAACGTCTCAGCAGCCATGGGGTTCGGGGTCACCGCCTCGGGCTCAGCGTCGGACCAGAAGATCCTCGTCACGGTGAACGACGTCCTCAGTCGCCGAGCCCGCTTCTGGAACGGGACGAGCTGGCAGGACGTTCCCATCACGCTCGGCGCGACCCAGTCGGAGCTCTTCGTCCTCATGCCGGGGAGTCAACTTGTGCAAGTCGAAGGAGTGACCAACGGGATCGTCACGGTACGTTGGTACGACGCATACGCATAGGAGGGTAGTGACGATGGGTGAGCGGAGAGCACATGACACGAACCAGCTTCCATACCGCGAGGCAGTCCGGCTCGTGAAGTACCGCGACGAAGACGCCTACCAACGAGGCGAGCCGGAGGAGGTCGTGGAGCGCGTGACCTGGTACGAGGCAGACGGCACAGAGGTCACTGATCCTGAGCGGATCGCAGAGCTCGAAAAGCAACTCGAGCGAAAGGAGGAGTAGCAATGCCGTTCACCAATGCCTACGCGACGTTCGCTGCTCGGGCGACCATCGGCGAGTCGGTCACGCCGTTCAACAATGCGAACGCCTATCTCGGCGTCGGGGACGGCACGACAGCGTTCTCGTCGTCGCAAACCGACCTCCAGGGGACGAACAAGGTCAGGAAGCCGATGAACAGTGGCTACCCGTCCCGGAGCGGCAACACAGTCACGTTCCAGGCAACGTTTGGGGCGACCGAGGCCAACTTCACGTGGAATGAGTGGGCTGTGTTCAACGCGGCAACCGGCGGCGTTATGCTCAACCGGAAGGTCGAAAACTTTGGCACGAAAGCCGCTGGAACTGTCTGGCAGTTCACCGTTGAGCTCACGTGGGGCGTCGCATAGCGTATGGCAGTCTTTCAGCTCCTCGCCATCGACAGTCCGACCAGCACCGGAAGCCAGACGTACTCGCACTCGTTAGGCGTGGTACCCAAAGCGGTCATTGCGTTCACGCAGAGTTCTGCTAATCACAACAACATAGGTGATGCAGCAAGACTTGCCGTCGGCGTCAGTGACGGCGATGCACAGTACTCTGTCAGTTTAGGCACGGTGCAAGGTAGTAATCCTACTAGTTGCTTTCGAGTCGTGTCAAACAGCCTCATTCATAACGTTGCAGGAGGCGGCGTAACGATCATCCGTGCCAACCTAACAGGTTGGTCGGCGACGAGCCTGACATTGGGCTGGACGACCGTGCAGGCGAATGCGCGGCGTGTGTACCTCCTGCTCATCGGAGGGGAAGATGTTTCAGCGAAAGCACTGCTCGTCAACTCGCCGACCGCAACTGGAAGCCAGAACATCACCGGTGTCGGTTTTGCACCGGACGTCGCGATCTTCCTCCACGCAAGCGACTTCGGGGGGACGATTGGGACTCCCGTACAACACGGCTCCGTGGGGATCGGCGTGGCAGAGCGATTTACTTCCTCCCAGTGGGCAGTGTCGGTGCTGAGTCGCCACAATCTGAGCACATCAAGCACCTATCGGGCTCAACGCACCGATGTATGTATCTTAGGTTTTCAAGCTACTTCGGCGGGGACGCAAATCCTCCGAGCGAGCACAAGCGCTTGGGGAACGGATGGGATCACGCTCAACTGGGCGAGCGTCGATACCGCAGCCCGGCCTATTCCGATCCTGTTCCTCAAAGGGGTAGGCGCGAAGGCGGTCTCGTTCAGTGCTGCGACCGCGAGCGGAAACCAGTCGGTTACCGGCCTCGGCTTTCAGCCAGCAGCACTGCTGCTCGCGAGCTTTTGGAACACTGCAACGACATCGAGTGTGACACACCACCGACTCTCAGTGGGTTGCGCGACTTCAGCGGACAACGAGCAGTCCATCAATACGTATGACCAAAACGGTGTTTCGCCGACGTCCACGTATTTCTACCACGCGACAAACCGGATTCTCGTGAAGCACGCGAGCACGGTCGAGCGGACAGCTGACCTGGTCAGCTTCGATGCGGACGGGTTCACGCTCTCCTGGAATACGACCGGTACAGGCGATCAGGTGGTGGCCCTTGCGCTCGAGAGTGGACCAATCCGACGGTCCGCGAGCGATACCGGTACCCTCACGCTCGACACGGAAACGGCGCAGGTCGCTGCCTCGGTCAGCACGAGTGATACCGGAACACTCACACTTTCAGCCGAGTCCGCCACTGTCGCTCCAGTCATCGACCGCTTCGGGGCCGATTCTGGGGCACTCACGCTAACGGGTGAGACAGCGCAGGTCACGAATCTTCTTACTACGAGCGATGCTGGAGCGCTTACCCTCACCGGTGAGTCAACCAGTCTCCAGGCACAGGCTACCGCGACCGATACCGGTGCACTTACGGCTTCCGAGATCGCGGGCCTCCTCGCGTCAGCCACAGCAGCCGATACGGGCGTGCTCCAGCTGGGAGCGGAACTCGCTCAGATCGAGTCCTTCTCCTGGGAACTCGGGAGCCTCCGCCTGGCTGTGGGTGCTCCTCAGGGTGAGCCGACGATACACATCTTTCCGGTACTCCGCGCGACCACACGGTGGGAACTCAACGACGTCGGTGCGTTCTCAGCCCAGTTTCCCGTCACAGTGCCCGGGGCTGAGCAGGTGGACGCCGGCATGGAGGTCAGGATCATCCGACATGGCGAGGGCGAAATCTACCGAGGCCTCATCGCTTCGCGGCGGATCGTGCTGGAAGACGATGGGCCGGTCGTCGAGATCGAGGGGTACTCGACCGCTCGAGAGCTTGCCTATCGCACGACCCGGCTCAACTGGCGAGTTCAGAATGAGGCTGTCGCGAGCGCTGTCTCCGACCTCCTTTCCGGTATAGGATGGTCAAGTGCCGTTGACGCGGACGTGTCAGCGCAACTCGTGACCGCCGAGTTCCAGGGCGTCACGCGCTTTGAGGCGATCTGCTCGCTCGCCCAGCAGGTCTACCGCCACGTGCGACCGATGCCGGTCGAGCGCCGTATCGAGGTCACCAAGGGAGAGGAGCAGAGTGGTCTCCGCTGTGTCCTGCTGCCCGAGTGGCCGTACGGCGCAGAAGACGAGGCTCTGCTCCCGATCACCCGTGTCCGTGTCTCGCGACGGGACGAGGACATCGTGACCCGGGTTATCCCGCTCGGCGCCGGTGAGGGGCCGAACGCGCTCACGTTGCGCTGGTCGACTCGCTCCAGCCCGTACCCGATCCGCACGATGACGGGTCCGGATGGGCAGACGCTTTACTACCTCGAGGACACAGCGGCCTCGGCTGTCTATGGCGTCCGGGAGCGAGTGGTCGCATTCAAGGACGTTGCCCCTTTGGCCAACTCGCCAGCTGAGATCGAGCGGGCGGCGGACGTTCTCTATGACCTCGCCGCCGCCTGGCTCCAGGCACGGACGAGCCCGCGCGTCGAGTGGGCTGTCAGAGTTGCTGGGCCGTTCCGCCAGCGCAACCCGCTGACCGGCGACTGGAGGCTGCGACCTGGCAACTTCTTAGGGTTGGTGGCGCGCGGTGTCATCGAGGACTGGGATGGAAAGAAGGTGTTCGTCGATCTCGACACCGATGCCTTTGTGCGAGAGATCGAGCGCCGATTCGAAGGCGATGTTGAAGAACTTTGGCTTACGCTTACCGACACGTCGCGTGTTGTGCGCGATAGTGACCTCCTCGCCGAAATCGTGAACCGGATCTGGGCCCTTGCGGTGGCACAGAAGACCGTGCCGGTACGCGAGATCCACGGGCCGTTCCGGCAGACGATCGACTTAGGAAAACCTGCCGTCATGATCGTGGACTGGGACGAGAACGTGCGCTTCCTCCACCAGGCGAAACTCGTCATCGTCTGCCGCCGTATCCGCTCCAACGCGACGACGGCTGCCAGCGGAGGCGGAGCGACAGTCACGTCGCAGGCCGGTGGTGGTCAGGCGGTGACGTCTGCAGGGGGATCGGGCACGACCAACGCCACCGCAACCGGTGGGAGTCACGTGCATACAGTCGGGCAGACGCAGAACCTGACGAGCTGGTCCGATCCGGGCTGGCGCGAGCAGCTGGTTTTTGCGAATAGCTCAGCTGGCACGGGGTACGGCGTGATGGTCGGCCGCGACAACACGTCACCGACGAACGCTGAGGTCTACATGACCCAGTCCGGCAGTCACACGCACGACGTGACGCTCGTGCTGAGCAACCACACGCACTCTGTTTCCCTCCCGAACCATTCGCACAACGTCACCCTGCCAAATCACACGCACGGGCTTGTATACGGTATTTTCGAGGGCTCGTATCCCACAGGGAAGGCCGTCCGCGTGCTGGTCAACGGAACCGACGTGACGAGCGCGCTCGGAGGACCGTGGGATCCGGCCGAGAACACGCCGCTCGTGCTCGATATCACGCAGTGGCTTCAGGAGACAGACGGTAGGCCGAAGCAGCAACGAAATCGCGTCGAGATCCAGGCAGACAAGCTGTTCGACGTCGAGATGGTCGTGAAGTCCTTGACCGCGATCGCGACCGTCGTCCCGGTCTAGTGAGGGGGCAACGATGAAGCTGCGCTACCAGTTCCACGAGACCGAGCCGATCGTCGTCCACGAGTCGGGTGCCTGCTACGTGCAGGTCACCTGGTACGACGAGGAGACGGGCTCGGTCGTCCTCATCGACCAGGTTCCCGCTCCCTACGCGCCGTTCTATCAGGGCGAGGAGCTCGAGCGGTATGTCCACGCCGTGCTCGCCGAGCGGGCCAAAGAGCTGACGCGCGAGCGTGCTGCCCCGCCGCAGCTCGCTGAGGCGCGGCAACGACTCGCTGGTCGCGTCTTCCGGATCGACCCGGAGGCACAGCGAATCGTCGAAGTCGTCGCGAAAGAGCTACCAGTGGAGGTCGACCGTGGAGTTGCACCTCGCGATACCAGCGGTCGCCCGACGTCCTGACGGCCTCATCGCCTACGTCATCGAGTCCGACGGCGTGACGACGACCGCGCGTTGGGTCGGCCCGTTCCCCGATGCGAAAACGATCGTGGCCTGGATCGAGACGCGTGCGGCGGAGATCGAGGAGTGGTTCGCTCCCAGCCAGCTCGGCCTACCGACCGAGCTCGCTGTCCTCCGCCCCGTCTCGGCGCAGGTGGCTGCGTGTCGCAAGACGGTGACGTCTGGGTAGCGACGAGCGAGGACCAGGAGTGGGTTGCGGGGCGGCTCGTCGCCGCCCCTGGTCGTTCGAAAGGAGGTCAAGGTGGAGTTGAGCCTCGAGATGTTACTCGCGATCCTGAGCTCCGCGACGGTGAGCACGCTCGCCGGGTACGGTCTGCACCGGCGCATGTACCGCGCGCAGACCGAGGCCGCTACCGCCGACGCGCTCGCGCGCTATCAGAACGTCATCTCGGGGCTCTGGCAACGGCTCGAGGAACTCGAGCGGCGCGCGTACGAATTGCAGCGGCACATTCACGAACTCGAGCACGAAGTCGAGAACCTCCGACTCCTGGTTAAGGCCTACGAGAATCGATTCGGGCGGCGGTTCACGATCATGAGCGGGCGCGTCGTCGAGCTCGAGGAAGGGGGCTGACTGCCATGAAACTTCCCGAATACGAGTTCAAACCGCTGGCCGAACTCGCGTGGTTCGTGCTCGTCGCCGTCATGACCGTTCTGTTCCAAGCGCTCGCTGAATTCGAACCCTCTCGCATCGAGGACTGGCGAACGTGGTTCGTCGCGCTCGGTGCGGCGATGGTGCGGGCCGGCGCAGGTGCGGCGCTCGCCTGGCTTACCCGACGCGGCGTCACGCGGGAGCCGTGAAGCATGGAGGGAAGTCGTGCGCTGGTCTCTCGGCTGGTTCCCCTGCCCGCATTGTTGTTATCCGTACGACGTTCTAAAACTCTGGCTCGGCGCGATCGAGACTTGCGTCGCATGCGGTGAACCCTTGCGCCCGGGTTCTGCGCGACGCGTCGTCGAACGCGGCCGCACGGTCGATCTCGTGACCTGCCCGTGGTGCGGCGCGACGCAGCGCTGGTCTGCGCTCGAGCGGATCGGTCTCGACGAGCGACGAGAACGCGTCCGCTACGAGTGTCACGAGTGTCGGCGGCCGTTTACCGTCGAGCACGATCCGACCACGGCCGGTCAGGCGAGTCTCGCTGAGCTCGACGAACGAGAACGAGCATGGCTCCTTTTCATGCGCAGTCTCGTGCGTAGCGGGGAGATCGAACCATGACCGCCATGCATAACGGGCTCGTCACGCTCTTCGCCGCGCTCGCGAACCAGGGCATCGCGGTCGTGGCGTGGTACGAGCACGATCATGCGATCGGCCTCGTGGTCGCGGGCGGGCACGTGATCGAGGTCGAGCGGCGGCGTGCGTGCGGTGAGCCGCTCGTGGTCGCGGACATGCTCGCGCAGTATCTCCCGCGCCGGTCTGTCCCGCGCGAGTACGACCCCTCTGGGGTGCCGGAGATCGCGCCGTCCACCGCGCGCTGGTGGGAGTTTTTGCGTTGGTATCGCTCTGAACGGTGCGAGGGGGTGAAACGATGAGTGTGAGCGAGCTTCTCGTGGTGGGTGTGCTCCCGAGGATTTCGGCTGACCGATTTGCGGCGTTCCTGCGCGAGGTAGGTTCGCCGGCTGCCGCCGAAGCGCACGATGCCTGGTCGGCGGTCGCGGCCGAGGGGGTCGATCCCCTGTTCGCCTTGGCGGTCTTCTGGCACGAGTCGCGCGCTGGAACGACCGGCGTCGTCGCGCAGTATAACCTCCGCAACCCGGGTGCGACGCGGTCCAGCCGGACGGGCGTCGGCGAACCCGTCACTATCCCCGGCCGGGGCCAGTTCTGGCGCTATCCTAATTGGGTAGCAGGTTTTCTCGATCTTGCGCGGCGGCTCGTCGACCCCGGCTTCGTCTACCGCCAGCGCGGTGCCTGGAGCGTCGAGCAGATCATCCCGCTCTGGGCGCCGGCAAGCGACGGCAACAACCCAGCGAGCTACGTAGCCGCGGTGCGCTCGTTCATGGCCAAGCATGGGAGCGAGCCGCTCGGCGACGTTCCGCTCCGCATCGCCTGGATACCCGCCGGTGCGCGGAACCGCCCCGGGTATCCCATGCGACCGGCGTGGATCACGATCCACGAGACGGCGAACGAGGCGCGCGGGGCGAACGCTGAAGCGCATCGTCGGTTCGTGCACGCTGGTGGTGGACCAGAGGGCGTCAGTTTCCACTTCGTCGTGGATGATCGCGAGGTCGTTCAGCTCCTGCCGACGCTCGAGAACGGCTGGCACGCCGGGGACGGGGCGAGCGGCCAGGGGAATCGGGCGAGCGTGGGGATCGAGCTCTGCGTGAATGCCGACTCCGACTGGGAGCGGACGCAGCAGAATGGCGCGCGACTCGTGGCTGCCTTGTGCCGCGCGTTCGGCTTACCGGTGGAGCGGGTAGTGCCGCACCAGCACTGGAGCGGCAAGCAATGCCCACGCCGGATACTGGCTCAAGGGTTCGACGGCTTCCGCAATCGGGTGCGGACGGCATTGGGGGTGAACGTGCAGAAACCAGCGATCGTCCAGCTCGGGCCATACGGCCGTCACGTCGGTTACGGGTTTCTCGAGTTCTGGCGACAGATGGAGCGTGTGCACGCGACGCTTCCCCTACGCGTGCTCGGATGGCCCAGAACGGAGGAGTTTTCGCACGACAACACGACGTATCAGGTGTTCGAGCGTGCCGTGCTCAAGTACGAAGCTCGCGAGCAGGGAGAATGGCGCGTCCACGTCGCCCTGCTCGAGGAGGCGTTGCGCGTACTCGACGTCGCACGGGCGCGAGGACTCCTGTGACGGGCGCAAAACAAAAGCGCCGGTACCCGAGTTAGGTACCGGCGCCGATAATAAAGATCGCTCAAGCTAACGTACCCAGCGCGGTGCGCGGCGGGCGATCCAGCGCGCGAGCGCGGGCGAGATGGGGTAGAACCCGGGGATGTTCAACGCACCGCCGGCGCGCCTGACGGCTGCGAAGAGCATGCGCTCGGGCGGCTGCGGGTCTGCAATCTCGAACTCGGCCCGGTACTGACCGACCGGGACCTGTCGCACGAGCGCAGCCCGCATGTTGTACACAGATACGAACGGGATCCGCTCGTGCATATGCTCGGCGACATGCTCATATGCCTGATCGACGTCGATCTCAAGTCCGCAGTATCCGCATGTCGTCGTTGGCATTGTTTCCTCCTTCCCGAATCACCACCTGCTCGCCGCACGCCGCGAGCGGAGTTCGGCGAGCGGATCGGTGAGGGTGACGCCGTCGCACGAGATCGTGAGGCGCAGGAGCCAGGGTGCGCCATACACGCGACCCCAGCGCAGGATATCGTAGACCTCCCCATCCCGGGCGACGAAGAGCAGCTCGTCGCCGCCCCCCATCCGGCCGGCGGTACCCTGCGCACACCGCCCCTTCCCGATCAGGCGGGGCGGGGTGGCGTACTCGAGGCCCCCCCGGAAGACGTCGAGGTTGCGCTGCTCGAGGTACGCCTCGAGGAGTTCATCTGGGAGTGGCAAGACGAGGTCCCACGATCCCCGGTACCCGCTCATATCCCGAATGAGCACAACGGCCACGGCCTCGGGGTCCGAGACCGGGATTTCCTGGACTCGCCCGTCCACGATCACAGACCCCGGCGGAACCGGTATGACGACGCGCTCCCGATTCCGTCCCTCCTCGCCCAGCACGATCTGACCGTCGCGGGTAACCCAAATCCCGCGACTGACACGCTTCGCCGGTTCGATTTCATATGCCGGTACTGGATTCATCTCTGTCCTCCTTCCTTGTTCAACTGTCGATGTCGTGGCGGGCGTCCCCGACCGCCGTTCCTACTCAGCCGTGATCAGGCAGTTAGCACCCACGATGCGTCCCTCGTCATCCCGCTCAAAGCAGGCGGGATGCACGACGTCGTGCCGCCCCAGCGCCCAGGCTGCTTGCGCCACCAGAGCGCTGGTGATGAGGAGGACGCCCTCCTGAGGCTCGGGAAGATTCTCGATCTTGCCGAACCGCCGGACGGCGAGTTTGATCTCGACGCCGTTCACGCGAACGGCGCGGAGAATCTCGATCTCCTCAGCGACGCGGGCGACGATCCCGGAGGCCGGGATCACGAGCCCGCAGACGTTCACCGTGTGTGGAGTGCAGTTGACCAGCTTGACGTTCATGGCACTTCCTTTCATGCCTGGACAAGCATATGACCGCGTTGGGGAGTCCAAACCAGGCGAGCCGGAATCGGTTCCCCCTGAGCATTAGCGAAATAGAACTCCCATTCCTCAGCGCCAAAGCGGACCGCTTCGTCGAGGAAGCGGTTCAGGTTCATGTCGTTGCGACGGACCCAACGGGCTCCGTCGAATGAGAACCGCCAATCCTTGAGCCACCGCCGAGTCGGCCACTTGGGCGGTGCGTCAAAGCAAACCTCGATACGATCGCGGTAAACGGTCACTCGGGTCATGGCTCCTACCTCCTGTCTGTCAATCCCCGGGGCCGCCCCCGGTTCCTACTCATAGTATATCGGAGCGACTCCGCAATGTCAATAGCCCTCTATCGCATTTTGCTCGAGGTCAGCTGGGAAAATCACCTGCCACGGCTCGACCCCGAGCGCCGCGGCGATTCGCCGACGGGTCGACGGCCGCGGCCGGCGGCGGCCGTTCTCGATGAGGACGACTCCTCGATACGCCACCTTGCTGGCCCGCGCCAGCTCTCGAAGCGAGAGGGCGCGCCGAGCGCGCCACTCCCGCATTGTCCTTCGTTCCTCGCTCATCGTGGCCTCCCCGCGAACGGTACTGCGGGTGCTGATCAGCACCCGCAGTACCAGGTAAACGCGACCCGGATCCGCACCGGCAGCCCGGCGTCGATGGGCTTGGGCACCGCGGCGAGCGGTCCCTCGCCCGCCGCCTCGATCGCCCGCCGCGTGACCTCGTCGAGTATCCGCTCCGCCTCGGCCCGCGTCATGCCAGCGGGCACCTGGACGACGTCGAGGCGACCGCACTCCCAGCAGCGCTTGACGACCAGCACCGGCCGCTCGTCGCGCTCGGCCTCGACGGCCGGGGCGGGCTGCTCGGGCTCGGTGGCCGGCCGCTCGAGCTCATCGAGCAGCGCCTCGAGCTCGTCGACGTCCATTTCGTACCCGACGCCGAGACGGGCGTCGTAGCGGCGCCCGCGCGCGGCGATCCCCTTCAGTGCGGCGAGCCCGAGGCGATTGATCCGCTGCTCGAGCTGCTGAACAAGAACATTGTCCACGTGGTCGGGTACGATCGCCGGCCGATCAAGCCCGACCGGGTACACGTACACGTGGTCGGTGTCCATCCCGACCACCAGGTGGACCCGCTCGAACCGCGCCGTGCGATATCGCTCGGCTGCAGCGGCCTGCTCGGCCCGCTTCTCGGCGAGAATCCGGTCGAGCTCGGTCTTGGCCTCGTCGATCGGTCGGACGCCGCCGATCTTGGTGGCGCCGATCTTCACTGACTCCGCGAACACGATGGCGTCGCCACCGTACGTGCCGCGGAAGCTGCGACCCGAAATCGTTCCCTGGACCTCGAGGCTACCGAGGCGATTGATACCCTTGATCGTGAGGTTGACCTCGTAGCCGTTTTTGCTGAACCGTACCTGCTGCATGGCTTCCTTCCTCCTTCTGTCTGCGGCCGGGGCCGCTCCCCAGCCCTCGATGAAAGTATATCGGAATCACTCCGCAATGTCAATAGGGGTGCAAAACGGTTTTGAGAGGCGATTTCCAAAAACGCCGCGGGGCGGCGCGACGAGCGGCCGCCCCACGGGGAGGAAGGAGGACCATGTCCTGCTTTGCATTATAACGCGCCTGCCGTTTGCCCGCAAACGTACGACGTTGCTCACGCGTGATCGTCCCACACAGTGAATGCACATAACGATGCTTATGCGCAGGAGGCGAACGCAGCAGTTCGCTTGACACAAGGTCACAGATTTGCCATCCTCAGAGCAGGCGAGGCAGTGGTGCCTCAAGATTGGAGGAAGGAGGAACGGTATGTCCAGTGCCCCCCGCTTCCCGGTTCCACACGATTGGAGCGCTCGCGACTGGCAGGAGGCGCTCTTCGAGGCGCTCGACCAGCGTCTCCGTGCCAACTGGACCGCGAGCGGCGTCGTCGTCTGGTGCGACGATGACGACGCACGGTACCTGGTCGAGTGGGTCGACGGTGGTTTCACCTGCACCTGCGGCTCATCGACCGTTTGCCCCCACCGCGCCCGTGCGTGGCTGGAGTTCGCTGGCTACGCGCGGCAAGTGTTGGAGATCGAGCGGGCCCACGGTTGTGCGGCTGCGGTGCGCTATGTCGTGTATTACGAGACCGACCAGATCGACTCCTCGTTCGTCCGCCCCCTCCGCGACGTGAAACTCTGGAGGGATGGCGATGGAAATGCCCATGCCGACGTCCCGCACGAGCACCGGCACAGCTGGTCGTTCGAGTGGGGGTATTCCGGCAGCGGGCCGGCCGATCTGGCGTACTCAATTCTGGTCTACTTCTACGGGCCCGCCGTTGCCGAGGCCCTGTACCAGGGTTTCAAAGAAGATGTGATCGCGCGCATCCCGCGTGACGCGGATTCGTTGGTCCTCCCGGCCGAGTCGATCCGGTCGTGGGTGGAGTCGATGGTGCGCCGGGAGGTGGCGTCATGACGCGGTTTTTGCGTCTGCGGACGGTGATCCTGAACCTCGACGCCATCGCCGTGATTCGCCCTGTGGGGCCGGACACGGTGAGCGTCGTCACCACCCTGGGGTACACCGAGTACCTCGAGGGCGACGATGCGATCGACCTTCTAGCTTACGTCCTGGACGGGGCGGCGAGACCAGTCTTGTCGGGCGCGGATATCCAGTTGGCATATGCCTGGCTTGCTCAGAGCCAGGCGCATGACGAATGCGAGCACGACGAGGAGTCGGTCGAGGGCGACGAGTGACCGTCGCCCTCGCGGTTTGGTTGCGCAGGAGGTGCGTGGTTGCAATGAACGATGATTTTGTGCACCAGCTCAAGCGTGACCCTGACGGAACGTGGCACGAACTACGCCGCCAGGCGTTCCCATTTGGCCGCCAGTTGATCGCGGTCGCGTTCGGGATGATCCTGCATGACCCGCGGCCGGAGCGGCGGAGGATACTCATAAGCGTTTCTGCACCAGCCCGGCGGATCGTTGTGCCTCGGCGGCACTGGGCGACGGAGGACGTGGACGAGGTGCACGTGGTCTGGGGCGGAGGAGCAGCCACCGTCCTATTCCGCGACGTCACCGTACGTCCCTGTTCGGACACCCATGTTTTGCTTGAGCTACCAGAAATCGCGGCATCGCGAGAAAGGGGAAAGGCATGACGTTCGTCCAAGTGGGACAGCGGATTATCAACATCGACCGCGTCGACGTGATCACGATCAACGATGCTAGCGTGGATGCCAGATTGACGAGCGGGGCGGTTTTGTTCTTTGACGAGGAAGAGGGGCGCGCACTCCTGGAGGCGCTTGGCATCGATTTTGAGACCGCGCGCGCCATCGCCGCCGAGGCACGTGCAAAGCGGGCCCGAGTAGAGGATAAGGAGGTGTTTAGCTGAGATGGACGAGCGGCTCTACCGCGACCTTGTCGAGCACGCCCAACGCGCATCCTGGAGGTTGGCTGGACTTGTCGATCCCGAAGACGTCGTGCACGACGCATATTTGCGAGTGGTGAAGAGCGGGCGTGATCTCACGCCCGCTCTCTTGCATCGTGCGGTTAACTCCGTCATCGTGGACACGGTCCGTCGCGCCAGCCGCCGCCCAGCGTCGCTAGCGTTGGAGGAGTGGGCGCTAGACGAGCATGCGGACGTCGAGCGGGAGGCACTCACGGCGGTCATGGCGCAGGAGATCCTCGCAGCGCTGGGCGATCTCGCCTCGACGGCGATCGCGATCGCCGAGGGAGAGTCGTTGAACGCGGTGGCTCGACTCGAGCGGCGCTCGAAGGCGACGTGGTGGAGAAGGCTGCGGGCTTTGCGCGAGGTCTATCGGTGAGGGGAATGGAGCCAAACGTGAGCACGCGAACGATATGGATTCACGGCGAGGAATACGTGCGGGTGCGCGACCGACTTCAGATGCTCCGGCGCGACCACCCGGGAGCACGAATCGAAACCGAACTCATCCAACTGGACCGCGAGAGTCACTTTGCGCTTTTCCGCGCTCGCATCGAGTTACCGAGCGGTGCACTTGCCACCGGCTGGGGAAGCGAAACGGGCGACGATTTTGGCGACTACATTGAGAAGGCGGAGACGAAGGCGCTCGGGCGCGCCTTGGTCGCACTCGGATACGGCTCGGACGCCAACGCAAGCGTTCAGGACGACAGCGCTCGAGTCGAAGCAGTGCTCGCCCAGATGAGCGACCGCGCCCGCGCGTACCTCGAGCACCTCTGCTCGACGCAGCAGATAGACGTGCGCGATCTCATGATCGCGCACCAGGTCCGCACGCCAAGCGAAGCGTCGTCCCTCATCACATTCCTCCGCGCCGCCGCGCGGCCGGTCCGCTCGGGGGACGACGCGCTGAACCAGCTTGCCGAGCTCGCAGATCGGCTCGGCATTCGCGTGCAAGAGATCGAGGATGAGCTGCGGAACCATCGCGGATTCGACGGCGACTGGGCGAAGTTGCGCCTCGGCGACCTCCTATGGGCACAAGCTCGGGCGGTCGCCCTCGCCCGTGCACGAGGAGGGCAGTCATGATGCGAAAGCGCGCTATCGAGGCGCGGCCGGGTCGCGGGCCGACTCGGCCCGCCAATGGCCGCTTCGGGAAACTCCTTCGCCAGCTGCGGCTCGAGCGCTGTTTGTCGCAGGCCGAGCTGGGCCGCCGGACCGGGCTTGGGCATTCGATCATCTCGCGTTATGAGACCGGGGAACGGCTGCCACGTCGGCGAACGCTGGCCGCGATCGCCGACGCCCTGGGGCTCGAGCCTTCCGATCGCGTGACATTGTTCGCCGCGGCGGGGTATGTTTACGGCATGGAGGAAGACGAGTATGCCATGGATTGAGTCCCACTCGAATCTCGGTCGCCACCCGAAAACTCGCCGCCTATGCCGACTTTTGAACCTAAGCCTTCCTACGGCCATCGGCCATTTGCACCTTCTTTGGTATTGGACCCTCGAGTTCGCGCCTGACGGCTGCCTTGCGGGGTATACCGCGCAGGACATTGCCGATGGCGCGTATTGGGAGGGAGACCCCGAACGCTTTGTCGAGGCCCTGCTCGCGGCCGGGTTTCTCGAAGATCGCGGGGGAGCGCTGGTCGTTCACGATTGGCGCGATTACGCCGGCAGGCTCCTCGCCGACCGCGAGCGGAAGCGCGCCCGCCGCGCGAATGAGGAGCCCCCGAGCGAAAGCGGAGCGCCCGCCGACGCTCCGCAGACGGCCGACGCCGTGCCGGCGGATGATCCATCGACAGTCCGCGGAGCGTCCGCGGACATTCCGCGGAGCGTCCGCGGACATTCCGCGGACGTTCCGACGACAGTCCGCGCCAACCGTAACCATAACCGTAACCGTAACCAGAATGACGAAGACATCAACACGCGCCGGGTCGCGCACGTGCGCGACCCGGCGATGCCGTCGTCGTCATCGCCGGAGTCGAGGGTCGATTTTGGCGCGGTCGTCGAGGCCTGGAACCGCATTTGCGCTCGGGACGGGCCGCGGCCGCGGCTGCCCGAGGTCCTGGGGCCGACGAAGCCGCGCCAGCAGCGGTTCGCCTTGCGCTGCCGCGAGTTGTCCCGGATCCTGCCCGAGGGCGAGGCCGTGCATGGGCTCGAGTTTTGGGAGCGCCTGTTCGCGCGGGTCCGCGCCTCGCCGTTCCTGCGCGGCGAAAGCGAGTCGGGCTGGCAGGCGTCGCTGGACTGGCTGCTCGAGTCGGCGGATCACGTCGTGCGGGTGCTCGAGGGGGCGTACGACGCCAGGGCGAGCCCGGTCGGCGCTCAAGGCGGGGCGAGACGAAATAGCACGCTCACGACCGAGCGGCTGGCCCAGCTGGAACGGCTCTACGGTTCGGCCAGTGACCTCTCGCCGAGCGAGCTGTTGCGGCGCGAGCGGGAGGCCATCCAGGAGCGCAAGCGGTCGGAGGCTACAAACGGTGACGCGGCTACCTACCGCCACGATGTCGCGCGCTGAGCACGAGTGGGTGCTGCTCGCTCTGCACGTGGCTGATCTCGCCCGCTCGATTGCAGGCAATCCCCGTCTGGCGGAGCCAATGTATCGCGACTTGTTCCTGGAGACGCTGCGCTTGGAATTAGCACAGTTAGTTATCGCGTTTCCATCGGCTAGCGCGTACTCCGCGGTGTTCCTCGCCCGCCACCGCGAGCTATCAGCGGAAATCCGACAGAGCGTCGAGCGTATCACAGCGCGCCTCTTACGCGCTTCTGCAGGAGAGCGTTCCCATGCCTGAGGTCAGTCTCGAGCTCCCGTTGCCACCGTCGGTGAACCATCGCTACGTGCGGCGCCGCGATGGCGGGCTTGCGCTGACGCCCGAAGCGCGCGACTACGACGCCTTCGTGCTGGAAGCTCTCGGCCGCGACCGGCCGCGCATACCGGCGCATGCGGGTGTCGAGGTCCATGTCTCCCTCACGGTCGACACACCGAGACGCCGAGACTTGGACAACGTGCTCAAGCAGCTCCTCGACAGCCTTGCTCGCTGCCTCGGGTTCGACGATGCGCAGGTGGTCGCGATCAAGGCGTTCAAACATGTGCTGCGCGGAGCTGATCCGGAGGTCAAGGTTATCGTCACCTGGAAGGGGATTACCTGAACGCGGAGAGCGATTAATGACAGCGACGGTGGTCACGGTCTCTCAGCTGATCGGATTCGCCGAACCGGGTCCAGTTGTCGGGCGTTGCTACCTGTGCGGCCAGGAGACGAATGCGGGACACCCCGGAGCGCCCAGCGACAGCTTCACGGCCTGGTCGAGCGTGTACTCCGGCACGGTCATTTGCGAGTACTGCTGGCCGCTCGTGCACGATCGCCGCTTTCGCGCTCGGTCGTGGCTCGCGACCCCGGGGCAGGTGCGCTTCGTCGAGCCCGGCGAGGACCGCTCTTGGCTGCGGGACGTACTGCTCGATCCTCCCGCTCCACCGTTCGCGCTCTACCTCACGCGGAACGGCAAAAAGCAGGGCTGGATCCCGCTCCTGCGTTACGTCTCCCATAGCCGAGACCGGTTCTGGGTGGGAACCGACTGGACGGACCGGCCGGTGTATTGCGACCGTCTGTGGCTCGCGGAGCGCGTCGAGCTCCTCGACCGGCTCGCGGATCGCGGCGTGCCGCGCACGCAGATGCTTTTTGGCCGCTTCGCACCGCGCGTCTGGCGGAGCGCCATCCAGGACGGGTGGACGTCCGAGCTCGAGGCAGTCCAGCGACTCGCCGGTGACCCGCAGTGGGAGGTGTTGGTCTATGCCGCGTATCGATCCCGAGATCGAGGCACAGTTCGTGGAGTTACTCGCGGAGATCTACCGTCGGATCAACTGGCGGAAGATGCGGGTGAAGAGCCCGCATGACGTCTGGAACCACCGCGTCCGCGCGGCGGCGCGCATGCCGACGCTCGGGCAGTTCGTGAGCAAACTTTCGAACTTCTTCGGCCTGCAGTCGTGCTCCGTACGAGCGCTGCAAATTCAGGCCGCGTTGCGGCCGTACGAGCGGGAGCTTTTGAACCTCGCCTTTCGAGAGCACATCCCCATCGCGATGCGTGCGGCCCTCATGGCGGCGAGCCGCAAGTCGGCCAGTGACGTGCAGATGGGCTTGGAACTTCTGAGTCAGGAGGTCGAGAATGGCAGAGACACGAGTCGTACAGATTAGCGGGTATATCGAAGCGCTTACTCCCATCGTCCACCACGGCGACGAGAAAACGGGCTCGACACCCGTGCTCCGCTCGGTCGCCTGGTACGTTCCCTCGGACCGCGAGTTCGTCGACCTCCCGTTCATCTCGGGGAACGCGATCCGCGGGGTGTTGCGCAGGCTGGCGTTCCACCACCTCTTGGACGCGGTCGGCTACTCAGTCGAGTCTCCGAAGCTCCACCACGCGCTCTTTACCGGTGGTGTGCTCGAATCGACGGACGAGACCACCGGTGTGGCCGACCTCGCTTTCCGCAAGCGCGTCCGGGACGCGATCCCACCGCTCGCCCTGTTCGGCACCTCGATCGGAAACCAGATGGTGCCAGGCTCCCTCAAAGTGGACCTGGCCATCCCCTACTGTCGCGAGGCGGCACACGTCATCGGGGGCGACGACGAGCGCCTGCGGCACGATGCGCGCCAGTTTTGCTCGTTCGTTTTCGCAACCCGCCGCGATGATATCCGCGCCGAGCGCGCGGAGGACGAGCAAGCCGTGCAAATGCTTGTCGAGTTCGAGGCGTTCGTGCCCGGTACGCGCTTCCACCACGGGTTCACGCTCGTGTATCCGTCCCAACTCGAGGTGTCCTGTCTCGGACACGTCCTCCATCTATGGAGCGAGCAGCCGTTCATCGGCGGGAAATCGGGTTCCGGCTACGGGCGGATCGCGTTCCAGTACGAACCGTGGCCGAGCCCCGAACTCTACCGCCAGTACGTGGCCGAGCAGCGCGATACCATCGTGGCGGCGCTCGACGAGATGGCCAAGCGGCTGGGGAGCTAGCGATGCAGCCGTTCCGGCTCCGGTGCTACCTCGCCACTCCCGTCGCGCTCAACCACCCGTGGCTCCACCTCGACGGGGTCGTCGCGCACCTCGTGCAGATGCGGCTGCGCGGCCGCGACTACTACACGCTCCCGACCAAGGTGCCGCGTCCAGCCTCGCAAGACTTCACGAGGCACCGCTACCAGCACGTGCTCCTCGAGACGGACGGGCTCACCCATGCCTCGATTTCGTGGTTTCACCCGCACAAGCTCGTCACCGTCGGCTACTACAAGCGTTTCGAGGAACACGGCTTCCCGGTGCACCGAAAGAAACGGGTCGAGAGCGGTTCCGGCCACTACCGGTCCTGGATGCTGCGCTGGGTCGTCGTTCCTGCCGAGTGCGTCGACTTTTACGGTGTCGGCGATCTTGCGCTCCTCGAGGAACTCCTCGCGGACCTCACCCACCTCGGGAACGACACGCGGGTAGGATGGGGCAGAGTCGCGCGCTGGGAATTGGAAACCCTCGCCGACGACCGCTCGCTCGTCTGGCAAGGGGTCGCGATGCGACCGATTCCGGTACGCTATCTCGCCTCCTGGAGCGAGGCGGTGCCGCTGGCGTGGCGGCCGCCGTACTGGGCGGCCGAAAACGTCGACCTCTGCGCACCACCGGGGGCGGAGGTGCGCTGGTGCTGTCCGTGATCGTGCCGACTTACCAGCGAGCAGCATCTCTGGCTCGGCTCGC
>Ga0308409_1000225_pt1 | contig 33089 bp, 29 predicted proteins | sample HotsprSampleMSe4_FD_203469 | JGI IMG/M metagenome (GOLD analysis project Ga0308409, IMG submission 203469) | Hot spring phototrophic mat microbial communities from Mushroom Spring, Yellowstone National Park, Wyoming, United States - 20060912_MSe4 ... | reverse complement strand
TTCGCCCACCCCTTGAAGCTCAACACCTTCGTGATCGCCGCCGTCAACGTCGTCTTCCCATGATCCACATGCCCAATCGTCCCCACATTCACGTGCGGCTTCGTCCGCTCAAAGCGCGGCTTGCTCATCGTGCTACCCCTTTCAGCAACTCGTTTCGACTCACGTCCGACCGTCTCACGCTCAACTCGACTTCCCAGCTTTGGCCATCAATTCTTGGGCGATGCTCTCCGGCACCGGTGCATAGTGATCGAACTCCATCGTGTAGGTTCCGCGCCCCTGTGTCATGGAGCGCAGATCGGTGGCGTATCCGAACATCGTCGCCAGCGGAACCATGGCGCGGATCACCTGAGCGCCCGCACGCATCTCCATGCCCTCGATGCGACCGCGACGGGCATTTAGGTCACCGATCACATCACCGGTGAACTCTTCCGGAACCACCACTTCGACACGCATGATCGGCTCGAGAATCACCGGATTACCCCGGCGCACGCCCTCTTTCAGCGCCATGGATGCTGCGATCTTGAACGCCATCTCCGACGAGTCGACCTCGTGGTATGACCCATCGACGAGGACAGCTTTCAGGTCGATCACCGGGTACCCGGAGACACCCCCACTCTGCATCGCCTCGCGGATTCCAGCTTCGACGGCAGGAATGTACTCTTTCGGAACGACGCCACCGACGATGCGGTCTGCGAAAACGAAGCCGCTCCCGCGCGGCAACGGCTCCAGTTCCAACCACACATGGCCGTACTGACCACGCCCGCCCGTTTGCCGGACAAAGCGACCCTCCACGCGAACCGGCCGCGTGATGGTCTCCTTGTACGCAACCTGCGGGCGCCCGATATTCGCCGCGACCTTGAACTCGCGTTGCATCCGATCGACGATCACTTCCAGGTGCAGCTCACCCATCCCGGAGATGATCGTCTGTCCGCTTTCCGGATCAGTACGCACCTGGAAAGTCGGATCCTCCTCCGCCAACCGTTGCAAGGCGATCGCCAGTTTGTCCTGATCAGCTCGTGTCTTCGGCTCCACGGCCACCGAGATGACCGGCTCGGGGAACTGGATCGGCTCCAGGAGGATCGGATGATCTGCATCGCACAACGTGTCGCCCGTGAACGTCTTTTTGAGGCCGATGACCGCACAGATGTCACCGGCCCCGATCCACTCGACTTCCTCGCGGTGGTTGGCATGCATCCGGAGCAAACGCGAGATGCGCTCCCGCTCACCCTTGGTCGAGTTGTACACGTACGAACTACTGTGCAGCCGCCCCGAGTACACGCGGACGTATGTCAAACGCCCCACATGGGGATCCGACTGGATCTTGAATGCGAGAGCCGCGAACGGTGCCTCGTCGTCCGCCTCGCGGGTGAGTTCTTCTCCGGTAACGGGGTGCGTCCCTTTGACGGATGGAATGTCCAAGGGCGAGGGTAGGTAGTCGACGATGGCATCCAGGAGGAGCTGAACGCCCTTGTTCTTGAGCGCCGAACCGCAGAGGACCGGATACAACTGGTCGCGAATCGTCGCCGCCCGCAGTGCGCGCCGCAGTTCCTCCGGAGTCGGCTCTTCGCCTTCCAGATACCGGAGCATCAGCTCCTCGTCCGTTTCGACGATCTGTTCGATCAGCTTGTGTCGCCACTCCTGAGCCACTTCGACGTACTCGGGGGGAACCTCGGTATCTTCGATGTGCTGGCCCAAGTCGCCGTGGTAGATTTTCGCCCGGAACTCAATCAGGTCAATGATGCCGCGAAACTCGGACTCCAACCCGATCGGCCATTGGATAGCAGCCGGCTGAGCCCGCAATCGCTCGCGGATCATCTCGATCGCCCGGACATAGTTCGCTCCGATACGGTCGAGCTTGTTGATGAAGCAGATCCGCGGCACGCGATATTTGTCCGCCTGCCGCCAGACCGTCTCCGACTGGGGCTCGACACCCTGTACGCCGTCGAAGACGACGACACCGCTGTCGAGGACGCGGAGCGAACGCTCAACTTCGACCGTAAAGTCGACGTGCCCCGGTGTATCGATAATGTTGATACGGTGATCCCGCCAAAAGCAGGTCGTCGCCGCAGCAGTGATCGTGATGCCGCGTTCTCGCTCCTGCACCATCCAGTCCATCGTCGCGGTTCCCTCATGAACCTCACCGGGACGATGGACCTTCCCCGTGTAAAAGAGAATACGCTCGGTCGTCGTCGTCTTCCCGGCATCGATATGCGCGATAATGCCGATATTGCGCGTCCGCTGAAGCGAAACGCTCCTGGCTTCGGTCATCTGTGGTTGAACCGTACTCATCTCCCTCTGACCCCGTTCGTGCATCATCCTTTCTGAAGATCTACCACCGGTAGTGGGCGAACGCGCGGTTCGCCTCCGCCATCCGGTGCGTATCGTCCCGCTTCTTGATCGTCGCACCGGTGTTGTTGGCTGCGTCGATGATTTCAGCAGCCAGTTTGTCGACGAACTTGTAGCCGCTCCGGTTCCGCGCTGACTGGATGAGCCAGCGCATCGCGAGCGAGACGCGCCGGTGGGGTTCCACCTGAACCGGAACCTGATAGGTCGCACCGCCCACCCGACGCGGCTTGACTTCGAGCAGCGGCGAGGCATTGTGAATCGCTCGTTGGAACACTTCCAACGGGTGCTGCCCCGTACGCTGCGCCACGATGTCCAACGCCGAATAGACGATCCGTTCTGCAAGCGACTTCTTGCCCCGCTTCATCACCTTGTTGATGAAGCGCTGCAAGAGTTCGCTTCCATATTTCGGGTCGGGCGGAATGGTCCGCCGCTCGTACTTGGGCCGCCTCGGCATCGCTCGTCGCCTCCTTCTTCCGCACCTTGCTCGGCATGAGACAGACGAAGCCGGCAATCCTGGAGCGTTCTCCCGATGCCGCGCTTCGTCTGCCGACAACCACCTAGCCTGGCACAGGCCAGCCGCCGCTGGACCTACTGCTTCGGCTTCTTGGTTCCGTACTTGGAGCGTCCCTGCCGGCGATTCTCGACGCCCTTCGTATCGAGTGCACCGCGCACGATGTGATAGCGCACGCCCGGCAGGTCCTTGACGCGCCCACCCCGCACGAGCACGACCGAGTGCTCCTGCAGGTTGTGGCCCTCGCCCGGAATGTACGCCGTAACCTCGATTCCGTTCGTCAGCCGAACGCGGGCGATCTTGCGCAGCGCGGAATTCGGCTTCTTCGGTGTCATCGTCCGCACCGCCACACAAACGCCACGCTTCTGCGGATTCCCCTTCAGCACTTGCCGAAGCTTACCCGCATTCCGCCCGACTCGGCTATAGACGAACTGGAGCGCCGGCGCCTTCGATTTCTTGCGCCGCTCTTCCCGTCCCTTGCGCACCAGCTGGTTGATCGTCGGCACTGTTCAGCCTCTCTCTCCGACCTGCGCCCATCGGTAGCGCATCGGCTGCACTGAACAATAACACACCCTCGTGACCCGAGATCTCGGGTCACGAGGGTGTAGTGTACAGGAATCAGCCCGAATCGTCAAGCAGGTTGCCCGGTCTCAACTTCCCCTGCCGGAAAACGACCCTCCTCGCCCACGCTCACCTCAGGCTCACCGCTGGCATCAGGTCGATCTGTTCCCGGCTGCGGCAAGGGCTCACCACTCGGGCCCAACCCCACGGCCGCCAGTCCCGCGAGAGTCGCCTCGTCCAGAGCGCTCAAGGCAGCCTCACGCCGCTGCTTGCGCTCCCAGAAACCAGAACCAGACGGAATCAGCTTTCCAATGATCACGTTCTCCTTCAGGCCGCGCAGGTAATCAACCTTGCCCTGAATCGCTGCCTCGGTGAGAACCCGAGTCGTCTCCTGGAACGATGCAGCTGATAGCCAACTTTCGGTAGCCAGCGACGCCTTGGTGATTCCCAAGAGAACCTGCTGGGCCGTGGCCGGCACCCCGCCCTGAGAGATCACTTCTTCGTTGATGCGCAGGAGTTGGGCGCGATCGAGCATCTCCCCAACCAATAGATCGGTGTCACCCGGATCGGTGACGGCAACTTTCCGCAGCATCTGCCGGATGACGATCTCGATATGTCGGTCATTGGTGATCACGCCTTGTGACTTGTAAACCTTCTGGACCTCGTCCAGGATGCAGCGCTGGACAGCATCCCGTCCAAGGGTGTTGAGAAGTTCCTCCGGGCTCACGTTCCCATCGGTCAGTTGCTGACCGGCTTTGACGCGCTCTCCGTTACTGACGAGGAGATGCGCTGTGGCCGTGAGGGGATATTCCTCTCGGCGTTGCTCCTCACGACGAATGATCAGCTCGTCGCCATCCACGAAAACTTCTCCGTCCATCGTGGCGACGATCGGCTCCCCCTCTCCCTCGGCCGGCCGAGCCAGCACTTGGCCTGCCGTGACCACGTCAACCGTGCCAACCAGTAGGACGAAACCCTCTGGAACCCGGTGCGTCTCGGTCTCCAGGCGCGCATCTTCCACGATGACTTTGCGCCCGAACTCGTCCTCGACGACCTGCACGACCCCGTCGATCTTGGCGAGAACCGCTTTCCCCTTCGGCTCCCGGGCCTCGAAAAGCTCTTCGACACGCGGGAGACCAGTCGTGATGTCCTCTCCTGCGACGCCACCGGTGTGGAACGTCCGCATGGTGAGCTGCGTCCCCGGTTCACCGATGCTCTGAGCCGCGATGATGCCAACGGCCTCGCCGAGTTCGACGATCTGGCGTGTCGCCAAGTTCCGCCCATAGCACAGCCGGCATACGCCATAGTCCGCTGTGCAATAGAGTGGTGTCCGGATCATCACCGCCGTGATGCGGTGCGCCGGCTCCGACCGATGGAGCGAAGCGACGATGTCCGCGACGATCGACTCCGTGATCTCCTCGTTGCGTCGCACCAAAACGGTTCCCGTCGCCGGATCGATCAGGTCACGGGCCGCAACCCGGCCGAGGATACGGTCGGCGAACGTCTCGCGATCCGGCACGTCCTCCAGGCGCACCCACATGCCGTCCTCGGTTCCACAATCGTCGATCGTGACGATCACGTCCTGCGCCACATCGACGAGTCGGCGTGTCAGGTAACCCGAGTCGGCGGTGCGCAGCGCGGTATCCGCCAGCCCCTTCCGCGCACCGTGGGTCGAGATGAAGTACTCGAGCACCGACAATCCCTCGCGGAAATTGGAGCGGATCGGCAACTCGATGATCTGTCCCTTGGGGTCGAGCATGAGCCCCCGCATGCCGGCCATCTGGCTGATCTGGTTGATGTTCCCCTTGGCCCCCGACTTACTCATCATGTAGAGGCTGTTTTGCTCACCAAGGCTCCGCTCGACGACTTGAGCGAGTTCGTCACGCGCCTCGTTCCAAATCGACACCACCTCGCGGTGTCGCTCCGCATCTGTAATGAGACCGCGTCGATACTGGCGCTCGACTTCGGCCACGCGTTGCTCGGCTCGCGCAATGATCTCCGCTTTCTCCGACGGAATGTGCACATCCGTGACGCCGATCGTGATGCCGCTCTTGGTGGCATAGTGGAAACCGAGATCCTTGATCCGATCAGCCAGTCGAGCGGTCTCCTCTGCACCGAGGCGCGTGTAGCACGTGGCGATCAGCCGACGGAGCGCCTTGCGATCCATGAGTTCGTTCCAAAAACCGAGCTCTTTCGGCAAAATCTCGTTGAACAAGACTCGACCGACCGTCGTCTCGACGAGCTGTTCACCCCGACCATCGATCTCCATCCGAACCCGGATCGGCGCTTGCAGATCGACGGCACCGCTCTGGTAAGCGAGAACGACCTCCTGACGGTCCGCAAAGATCTTCCCCGCCCCCTTGGCATTCGGATCGGGCAACGTCATCGCATAGCAGCCGAGAACGATATCCAACGTCGGTGCGACGACCGGTTCGCCATCCGAAGGGTCCAGGAGATTGCGCGTCGAGAGCATCCGCTCGCGCGCCTCCCGCTGGGCTGCTGCAGACAGCGGGACGTGGACCGCCATCTGATCGCCATCGAAGTCAGCATTGAAGGCCGCGCATACGAGCGGATGCAACTGAATCGCCGAGCCCTCGATCAACTTCACTTCGAACGCTTGGATACCCAGGCGGTGCAGTGTCGGTGCCCGGTTGAGGAGGACGAGATAATTCTGAGTCACTTCCTCCAGGACATCCCAGACGCGTGGGTCCATTCGTTCGACCAGTCGCTTTGCCGCCTTGATGTTGTGGGCATGGCCGTGCACAACCAGCCGCTGCATCACGAACGGCTTAAAGAGCTCCAGGGCCATCCGCTTGGGCAGTCCGCACTGGTGCAGTTTCAGGTCGGGCCCAACGACGATGACCGATCGGCCCGAGTAATCGACGCGCTTGCCCAGGAGGTTCTGGCGGAACCGCCCCTGCTTCCCCTTGAGCATATCGGAAAGGCTCTTGAGTTTGTGCTTGCTCGTCCCGGAAACGACGCGCCCGCGCCGACCGTTGTCGATGAGCGCATCGACCGCCTCCTGCAGCATCCGCTTCTCGTTGCGGATGATGATGTCGGGTGCCCCGAGCTCCAACAGTCGCTTCAACCGATTGTTCCGATTGATGACACGCCGGTAGAGATCGTTGAGGTCAGAGGTCGCAAAGCGCCCACCGTCGAGTTGCACCATTGGCCGCAAGTCAGGCGGGATCACCGGCAAGACCGTCAGGAGCATCCATTCGGGCCGGTTCCCGCTCTTGCGGAGCGCTTCCACGAGACGCAAGCGCTTGGCGATACGCTTCTGTCGCTGGCCAGTCGCCTGCGCCATTTCTGCCCGAAGCTGCGCCGAGAGCTGGTCCAGATCCATGCTCGAGACGACCTCGTAGACTGCCTCGGCACCCATCTTCGCCTCGAAGACACCCGGGGCTAGGTCGACAAGATCCCGATACTGTTGCTCGGTCAGCACCTGGAGTTCGTGGATCTCCTGAACCTGGCGAATCAGCTCATCGGCTTCGGCTCGGAGATCTGCCTTCTGGCGCTCGATCTCGCTCTGCAACGTCGCCAACTGCTCAGCGATCCGCCCAGTGAGGAACTCCTGCTCCGCTTCGACCAGCGCTTGCTCCCCACTGACCGCGCTGCGAGCGTTCCGCTCAGCCTCGTTGACCGCCTCCTGTTCGGCCTCGTCCAGTTCAGCGAGATGCCGTTCCGTCAGGATTTCTCCACGCGCAGCGATCAGCCGACCAGCGAACTCCAGATCCTCATCCGAAGGCGTGCCGAGTGCTTCCTGCAACCGTTCACGCAGTCCGGCAGCTTGGCGTCGAACGCGCTCGACTTCGCTCACTACCCGCTCGCGGGCTTCGCGCTCGAGCGCCTCGCGCCGATCGCGCAAGGCCAGAAGTTCCGTACCCTGCGCCTCCTCCAACTCACGACGCTTGGCCTCCAGTTGGCGATCCAACTCATCGAGCTCGGCTTGCAACTCCTGGCGGATGTTTTCGATCAATTCCTGTCGTTTGGCCTCGTCGACACGGGTCACGAGATACGAGGCGAAGTACAGCACACGCTCCAGATTGCGCGGGGTGATGTCGAGGAGCAACCCGAGTCGACTCGGCGTCCCCTTCACATACCAGATGTGCGCGACCGGCGCAGCCAGTTCGACGTGCCCCATCCGCTCGCGCCGGACCTTGGAACGGGTGACCTCGACTCCGCACTTGTCGCAGATCGTCCCTGCGTAACGCTGCCGCTTGTACTTTCCACAGTAGCATTCGAAATCCTTGGTCGGACCGAAAATCCGCTCGCAAAAGAGCCCACCATGCTCGGGCTTGAGCGTGCGATAGTTGATCGTCTCCGGCTTGGTCACCTCACCGTATGACCAGCTCCGGATCGCCTCCGGCGAGGCCAATCCGATCCGGATCGCTTCGAAGTGATTCACATCGATCGATTTGCGTGTCTCGCGCTGGCGTGCGACTGTGCTCATGCGCGCTCACCCCTCGTGTCATTCTTCCGTGCGCTCGAAGCCGCTCAGGTTGATCCGATCGAGATGCGAGAGAATCTCACGCTCCCGGCCGTGGTCTTCGCCGAACTCGATCGGCTCCTCGTCTTCGTTCAAGACCTCGACCGAAAGCCCGAGGCTACGCAGCTCTTTGACTAGCACCTTGAACGATTCCGGCACACCCGCCTCGACGATCGGCTCCCCTTTGACGATGGCTTCGTAGGTCTTGACGCGCCCCACGACATCGTCCGACTTGACCGTCAACATTTCCTGCAGGGTATGCGCCGCGCCGTATGCCTCGAGTGCCCAGACCTCCATTTCCCCGAAGCGCTGGCCACCGAACTGTGCCTTGCCTCCGAGCGGCTGCTGCGTCACCAGCGAGTAGGGGCCGGTCGATCGTGCGTGAATCTTGTCCTCGACCAGGTGAACGAGCTTCATCATGTAGATGATGCCGACCGTGACGGGACGATCGAACTTCTCGCCGGTGCGCCCGTCATAGAGCTCGACCTTCCCATCTTCAGGTAAACCAGCCTTTCGCAAGAGTTCGCGAATTTCTTCTTCCTTGGCACCGTCGAAGACGGGGCTCGCCACCTTGATGCCGAGCGTATGAGCTGCCCAACCGAGGTGTGTCTCGAGAATCTGACCCAAATTCATGCGCGAAGGGACACCGATCGGATTGAGGATGATGTCGACCGGTGTCCCATCCGGCAAGTACGGCATATCCTCGATCGGCACGATGCGCGAGACGACCCCTTTGTTGCCGTGCCGACCAGCCATCTTGTCGCCCTCGGAAATCTTCCGCTTCTGGGCGATGAAGACGCGAACCATCTCATTGACACCAGCCGGCAGCTCGACACCGCTCTCGTCGTCGCGCCGGAAACGCTTGACGTCGATGACGATCCCGTGCACGCCATGCGGCACGCGCAAGCTCGTATCCTTGACGTCCCGCGCCCGCTCGCCGAAGATGGCGCGCAACAAGCGCTCCTCCGCCGACAGTTCCGTTTCGCCCCGCGGAGTGACCTTCCCCACAAGAATGTCGTTGGGACCGACCTGCGCGCCGATCCGGATGATCCCATCGGCGTCGAGATTGCGCAGACTGTCCTCACCCACATTCGGAATGTCGCGTGTGATCTCCTCCGGTCCCAACTTGGTATCGCGGGCCTCGCACTCGTACTTCTCGATGTGGATCGAGGTGTACACGTCTTCGCGGACCAGTCGCTCGCTGATGAGGACCGCATCCTCGAAGTTTCCACCCTCCCACGACATGAAAGCAACCAGGACATTTTGTCCGAGCGCGAGTTCGCCGTTCTCCGTGCTCGAGCTGTCGGCGATCACGTCTCCCGCCTCGATCCGCTGGCCCTTCTGCACGATCGGGCGCTGGTTGATACACGTATCCTGGTTGGACCGGACGAACTTGCGCAGCTCGTAGACACGCTCGTTGCCGTCATCTTCCAGTACGACGATGCGGCGCGCAGTGACCGATTTGACGATGCCCCCTTTCTGCGCGACCACGACCTGGCCTGAATCGCGCGCTGCCTGATACTCCACACCGGTTCCGACGATCGGTGCGCGCGGACGCAGCAGCGGTACCGCTTGTCGCTGCATGTTGGCACCCATGAGCGCCCGGTTCGCATCGTCATGCTCGAGGAACGGGATCAGGGCCGCCGATACCGACACCACTTGCTTCGGCGAGACGTCCATGTAATCGACTTTCTCGGGAACCTCCAGCACGAATTTGCCCGCTCGCCGCGCTTCGATCCGGCTGGCCACGAAGCGCATGCCCTCATCGAGGGGAGTGTTCGCTTGCGCGATCGTAAAGTGTTCCTCTTGATCGGCCGTGAGATAGTCGACCTCGTCGCTCACGAACGGCAGGACATCGACACGCGTGACCCCAGCCGCGATCAACCGGTCGCACAGTCCCCGGTCGACCGTCGTGCCGCGACCCGCGAGCAACTCACCCGTCTTAGGATCGACGACGTCCGTGCGAAGAACTTGGCCGATGAGGAGATCCGCCTGGCTCGGCAACTCGACATGCCGGTAAACCCGGCGATACGGCGCCGTGATGAAGCCGTACTCGTTGACTTTGGCATAGGTAGCCAACGATGTGATCAGTCCGATGTTCGGACCTTCTGGGGTCTCGATCGGGCAGATCCGCCCGTAATGCGAGTCGTGGACGTCACGCACCTCGAAGCCCGCCCGCTCGCGATTGAGTCCCCCCGGACCGAGTGCGGAAACGCGACGCTTGTGCGTGAGCTCAGCGAGCGGATTGGTCTGATCCATGAACTGCGAGAGCTGGCTCCCTGCGAAAAACTCGCGGATAGCAGCACGCAGCGGCCGGGTGCTGCTGATCAGGCTTGCTGGGGTCGCGGTGTCGATCTCGACGATCGTCATCCTCTCGCGGATCCCGCGCTCCAGGCGCTGGAGTCCGGTCCGCAGATGCATCTGAATCAGCTCACCGACCGTCCGCACCCGCCGGTTGCCCAGGTGATCGATGTCATCCGGCCGATCGAGTCCTCGATTCACGAGGATCATGGTTCGCACCAGAGCAGCCAGGTCCTCGCGTGTGAGAACCCGCACGTCGGCCGGCGTCTCCAGCCCCAGCCGCTTGTTCAGCTTGTACCGACCCACCTTGCCAAGATCGTAGGTACGCGGATTGAAGAAGAGGCGTTCGATGAGCGCAGCAGCGTTCTCCCGCGTCGGCGGATCCCCGGGGCGCAAGGTCTTGTAGATCTCCATTTGAGCCTCTTCGCGGCTCTTCGTTCGATCTCGCTCGATCGTCGCCGAGATGTAGCGATGATCGGGATCGGTATCCACGTCCGCGAACAGCTCGATAAGTTCCTCGTCGCGCCCATAACCGACGGCACGGAGAAGAACCGTGACCGGAATCTTGCGCTTGCGGTCGATCTTGACTGACAAGACATCGCGATTGGAAGTCTCGAACTCGAGCCACGCTCCTCGAGTCGGAATCAGTTTGGCCATGCACAGCTGCCGACCGGTAGCCTGGTCAGGCTCGAGTTCGAAGTACGCCCCCGGCGAGCGAACGAGCTGGGAAACGACGACACGCTCCGCCCCGTTGATGACGAAGGTCCCGGTCTCCGTCATCATCGGAAAGTCGTCGATATAGATGTCACTCTCCTTGACCTCACCGGTGTCGCGGATGACGAGCCGAACGCGAAAATACAGCGGAGCCGCATACGTCATGTCGCGCTCGCGACAGATCTCCGGCGTGTAGCGTGGCTTTTCGAACCAGTGGCGCAGAAAGTGGACTTCGAGTTTCTGATTGTAGTCGATGATGGGCGAAAACTCCTCGAGGAGTTCTCGCAAGCCTTCGGTCTTGAACCACTCGAATGACTTGAGTTGAAGCTCGATGAGGTTCGGCATCTCTAGTACGGTCGGAATGCGGGCGAACGAAACGCGCCCGATCCCGAGATTCGACCGTACCTGGCGAACTGCGGACGATGGCATCGCGGTCGCCCCTGTCGTCACAGTCATCGTTCTCCCTTTCCTCGTGCCGGATGCTCGAATAATCGGTTACTCGGGGATACGCAACTCGGTACGGACTCGTGGTGGCCTCATGGACCGGCCCACCCAACGCGCGAAGGAAAAACCGAGAGCCAAGCGGACATCACCGCTCGGCCTCGCCCTGTGCTCGATGCGTTGCGTGTCACGCCGCCTCATGCGCGCGCGTCACCTCTTCGCAAACGCATAGCATATCACGGATGCTGCCTTCCTGTCAACCCCCATCCCGTCTTCGCCCGAAAACAGTCGCCACGCTCGAAGCCCCTCCGGCGCTCTGTGTTCCGGAACCGGAGGAGTCGAGAGCGGCGAATTCCTTCTGTTCCGACGCCGCTCCATCGCACGATCGACCGGTGGCGGTGTGTCGATCCACCGCTATGACGCACCGGCCGCGTGACGTTTCGACGCACGAGCCGGGGCCGCAGACAAGGCTTTCTACTCGCGTCCGTCTCCTCGCCCCCACACGAGACATGCAAGGGTCTGCTCACGAGAACGGCCTTACGCAACGCACCCTTGCACAGCTGGAGCGAAACGTGCTAGAGTTCATGCAGTGCAACGAGCGCCCGTAGCTCAATGGATAGAGCGTTTGCCTCCGGAGCAAAAGGTTGCAGGTTCGAGTCCTGCCGGGCGCACCAGGTGAGCCGATCTCTCCACTACCAACGGTGACTGTGCTCGGAAATCTCCCATTCGGCGCGGAGAAGATCGCGACGGCGACGGCGGATCCGCACGAGCCGATACCAGAAGGTGAGCGGACCCCACACGAGAAGAACGAGTCCCACCAACCAGGCAACATGGTTGAGCACTAAGTACCACACAGTCGACCAACGCGCGGAAAAGACGATCGCCAGCAGGATCGTCCAAAGCTTGAAACCGACCACGATCCCGCCAAACCACCGTGCCATTTGGCGCCAGGTGTATCGCTCTTCCATACTGCCAGTGTACTCCCTCATCGCTTCGCGTACCATCGCTTTCCGGCGAGTCTGCATCGTTCCACACTGTCCGTACGACCTTGCTATACTGCCATCGTCACCAGGTCGTCGAGCTGCCACGACTCAACGCTGCTTTTCCACTAAGCGACTCGTGCGTGCTCCAGTTCGATGGCCCGCGACGGAGTGGCACACTGATGGGAGCGAAAGGAGTGAGGCGATGTTCCGACGCGAGCCGCGCGACCCCCTGGAACGCCAGTTGTCGCAATTCCGCCAACAACTGGAGCAGACGACTGCCGACGAGGAACTCGCCCTGGACGAGGATCTGCTGCCCCGACCCACTACGGAATCATCGGCGCCATCTTCCCGCACTAGCACCTGGCAGCCACCCGAGCCTCCGGCTCACCAGCCGGCTACCCCGGATCGCATGTTAAGTATCGTTGCTGCCAACGCACGTTGGCAAGGAACGCTCCAAACGGAGGGCTCTCTGGTCATTCATGGGCACGTCGAGGGGACGATCCAAGCTGCCGATGACGTCACCATCTTCGAGGGAGCGACTGTGCGAGCGGACATTGCTGCTCAGCAGGTTATCGTGCGTGGGTCAGTGCAGGGACGCATCGATGCCCGGGGTCGACTGGAAATCCATCCGGGAGGCGAGGTCATCGGTGAGGTCTCAGCTCCATCCTTGGTTGTCCACGAGGGCGCACGCCTCTCCGGCAAATTGAAGATGGGAGCAACGGAGTCGACCGACTCCGCACCGAGTCCCGGAAGTGATCGATGATCGAGGATCGGAGCAGTTCCCCCATGCGTCCGATCGAGAGTCTCACGCTCATCGATCGCTACACCACGGTCGAAGGGACACTCGTGTCGTCCCGCGACATCCGCATCGAAGGGGAACTTCGCGGCACACTCCAATGCGACGGAGCGGTGCACGTCGCTGAGGGCGGACGAGTCGATGCGACGGTTGAAGCGGGCGCGATCACCGTCGCCGGTCAGCTTCGCGGGTCGATAACGTGTCGGGGCAAACTGCATATTCTGCGAACAGGTCGCGTGACCGGTTCCATCACGACCAATTCGCTCGTGATCGAGGAAGGTGGTCGCTGCGAAGGAGAACTCGCGATGGGGAGTGCATTGGCTGAGGCATCGCTTCCGAGCGCCAGCCGGGGAAATGCCAGCGCGATGCTCCCCGAGTCGGCATCCACCACCCTGGAAAGCACCGAATCGTAGCACTGCCAGGATTGCCGGTATACTCGACCTGCGCACCCGACTCGGGGTGAGAATGAGCATGGAGTGAAAGCTGTACGATGACGATCGAGAGAAAGTGCGGAACGTGCAAGTACTTCGAGCCTGCACCGTTGTGGCGCAAGGGTTGGTGCCGCCACCCGCTCCTGTATGCCCCGCATCAAAGCCATCTCGTCAGCGAAGACGATCTCGATTGTGACCGCGGCATGACGAACTACTGGGAGCCGGCGGAGCAACCAGTTCGTGAGCGACCGGAGGAGGCGACGCACGAGTATCGGGTGATCCAAGTTGGCGACAGTCGGGGAGATGAAGGGAGAAGTGGCTGCACGGGTCGAGAGCGAGAGCGAGGGACAACGATGAGTTTTTTCCGTGATGAGCCACCCGAGCGCGATCCTGAAGCCGAAGAACCAACGATACCGCCCTTTGCGAATCGGCCACCCACGAGTACTCCCTTCGGAACTCAACACTCCTACACCTATCACACGGACGAGCGATATTGGACGGACTACTTGCGTGTCGCGGCACCAGTACTGGGTATCATTCTCATGCTCGGGCTCGCCTGGTTCTGGATCAACCAGTTTCTCAACCGGGGCGAGGTCGTCCCTACGGTCACACCACAAGTGATCACTGGCCCTACGCCCACTCCCCAAGGGACACCATTGGGGCTCATCGCAGTGACTCCTGCTGCTTCGAGCCAGACCCCCACCGTCACCGCATCGCCAACGCCGCGAACGACGATCGGACCTGGAGCGACCGTCGTCGTGGCCAACACGGATGGAGCGGGCGTGAACTTCCGTTCCGCGCCGAGTACTAGTGCCGACGTCATCGAGCGGCTTCCTGAAGGAACTGAAGTGACAGTCGTCGGTGAGTCAGTGACGGCCGACGGGTACGTGTGGTGGCCAGTCAAGTACCGTAATCAGACCGGATACGTCGTGGCTGACTATCTCGAGTTGGCGAAGCCGTAATCGAGGCAGACGCGTGTTATACTCCTGTCGCCGGCCACTGCGCCGGACGAAACACGTACCTGGACCGCGCCCGGTGTGCTGGTAAGGTTAACGACCTTCCAGTTCCAGCGCGGGTCGAAGGGTACGGATGACGAACACCGGTCCATGTAAAGGAGTCGGAACGTGTCCATCGCCGAACACGAGACAGAACAGGTTCCCCTAAAAGCGCTTCTCGAAGCCGGTGTGCACTTTGGGCACCAGAGTAAGCGCTGGAACCCGAAGATGCGACCGTACGTCTTCGGTGAGCGCAACGGCATCCATATCATCGATCTCCGCCAAACCGTGAGGCTGCTGGCTGAAACTGAGTCGTTCGCTCGGAATCTCGCTGCTCGCGGCGGTGTCTTCGTCTTCGTCGGCACCAAGAAGCAAGCACAGGAGATCATCCGGAGCGAAGCCGAGCGCTGTGGCATGTATTCGGTCACTGAGCGCTGGCTGGGAGGGACACTGACGAACTTCGTGACCATCCGCCAGCGACTGCGCTACCTCGTACAGCTCGAAGAAGAGGTGCGCAGCCCCAACTTTGCTCTCCTTCCAAAGAAGGAACAAATGCGTAAGCTTCGCGAACTAGCCAAGCTCGAGCGAACGCTGGGCGGCCTGCGCGGTTTGACGCGCCTTCCTGATGCGCTCTACGTCGTCGATCCCAAGCGTGAAGCGATCGCCGTTGCCGAGGCACGCCGGCTCGGTATACCGATCATCGCGATGGTCGACACCAACTGTGATCCGGATTTGATCGACTACGTCATCCCAGCAAATGACGACGCGATCCGTTCTATCCGCTTGATCACCAGTCGCATCGCTGACGCCATCCTCGCTGGTCGCACGATGTACGAAACCGAAGTGGGTGCCGGCGAACAAGTCGCCCTCGAAGAGAGAGAGCTGCCCACCTACGAACTGTTCGACGAAGAGTACGTGGAACTGCAGGAAGAACTCGACGAAGAGATCGAAGAAGAGGAGCAAGGATCACTCGAAGCACGTCTGCCCAAACACAAGTACTGATCACTCTGCAGTGAGGGAGGCCGGCACGGGCGTGCCGGCCCGTTTGTGCCTGACGAGCAGAGACTGAAGGGGGGACTAGTGACGATCACGACGGCGATGATCAAAGAACTTCGCGAACGGACCGGCGCGGGCATCATGGACGCGAAGCGCGCGCTCGAGGAAGCTGGTGGCGACATGGAACGAGCAGCTGAGATCCTGCGCCAGCAGGGACTCGCCCGCGCTGCTCGCAAAGCTGGTCGCGCGACTGGTCAGGGGCTCATCCACGCCTACATTCATGGTGGTGGACGAATCGGGGCACTGATCGAAGTCAACTGCGAGACTGATTTCGTTGCCCGAACTGATATTTTCAAGCAGCTCGTACACGATTTGGCGATGCAGGTCGCTGCGACTGCTCCTCGCTATGTGTCCGTCGAGGACATCCCACCGGATGTTCTGGAAGAGGGAATTCAGGAAGCCGGATCACGCGACAAGTTTTTCCAGCAAGTCGTCCTCCTCGCCCAGCCGTTCATCAAGGATCCCTCCAAAACATTGGAAGAGGTCATCCAGGAAGCTATCGCACGGCTGGGTGAAAATATCCGCGTGCGACGCTTCGCGCGCTTCGAACTCGGTAGCGATGAGGCATGACGCGGGCGAGTGAACCGAACACACGACCCCGATACCACCGGGTACTTCTCAAAGTCTCCGGTGAAGCTCTGATGGGGGAGGAAGGCTACGGTATCGACACCTCAGTGGTGGCGCGGCTCGCTGAAGAGATTGGGCGTGTCGCTGCGCGCGGTATTCAGGTTGCCATCGTCGTCGGTGGTGGAAACATCTGGCGCGGCCTTGCCGCCAGTGCCCGCGGCATGGATCGGGCAACCGCTGACTACATGGGCATGCTCGCGACGATCATCAATGCCCTGGCCCTGCAGGATGCGCTCGAGCGCCAAGGCGTACCGACACGGGTGCAAACAGCGATCGAAATGCATCAGGTTGCAGAACCGTATATCCGCCGCCGCGCCATCCGTCACATGGAGAAGAGACGCATCGTCATCCTCGCAGGTGGGACAGGGAATCCTTACTTCACCACCGATACAGCGGCCGCACTGCGTGCTGTCGAACTCAATTGCGATGTTTTGTTGATGGGAAAATATCGGGTCGACGGCGTGTACGACGACGATCCGCGCCGGAATCCGCGGGCACGGAGATATCGCGTGATCAGCCATCAAGAGGCACTCGAGCGCAATCTGCGGGTCATGGATCAATCCGCGCTCGCTCTCTGCCGCGAGAACGATCTCCCGGTGATCGTCTTTGACTTGCTTACGCCGGGTAATATAGAGAAAGCAGCGCTCGGTCACGAGGTCGGTACGCTCGTCTGCTCTGGTGTCACGTCCTACGCCTGAAACGAGCGGTCGGTCATCGGAAGGAGTGATCGCGATGATCGACGAAATCTTGCGCGACGCCGAACAACGCATGAAGAAAAGCATCGAGCTGCTCCGGCAAGAGTTAGCCGGAATTCGCGCCGGACGAGCTGCGCCAAGTTTGCTCGAGCACCTCGAGGTGAACTACTATGGAACTCCAACGCCACTCAATCAACTCGCGACGATCAGCGCGCCTGAAGCTCGCCTGCTCGTCGTTCAGGTTTGGGATCGCAATGCGGTCAGTGCAGTCGAAAAGGCCATTCGCCAATCCGAACTCGGCCTCAACCCGTCCGTCGACGGACAGACGTTGCGCATCCAATTTCCTCCCTTGACAGAGGAGCGCCGACGGCAACTCGTCAAGCTGGTCCATGAAGAGGTCGAGGAAACGAAGGTCGCGATCCGAAACATTCGTCGCGACGCTCTCGCTGACATCAAGGAACTCCTCAAGAACAAGGAGATTAGCGAGGACGACGAACGACGAGCCGAGCAACGGCTCCAAGATCTCACCAACCGCTACATCGCAGAAGCCGACAAGCTCGGAAAGCAGAAAGAACATGACATTCTCGAAATCTGAGCAGGTACTGACTCCTGACCAACACGAAGCCGTCTGCTCAGATCGTGTGCCCCTCCATGTCGCCATCATCATGGACGGGAACGGTCGCTGGGCTACCCAGCGTGGCCTCCCCCGGTTGGCTGGTCATCGTGCCGGCACGGAAAACATCCGACCCATAACCTTCAAGGCGGCTGAATTGGGAATCCGTTATCTGACTTTGTGGGCTTTTTCCACCGAGAATTGGCGACGACCCCGCGATGAGGTCGAAGGACTCATGCAGATCTTGAGCGAGGTCATCGAGCGCGAGACCGAGAAACTGCACCGGCACGGGGCACAACTCCGTCATATCGGCAGTCTCGAGGGGCTCTCACCTTCGCTCCAACGGCAGATCCACGAGGCGATCGATCTCACGAAACACAACGACCGGATCGTTTTGACGATCGCTTTCAACTACGGTGGACGCGCCGAGCTCGTTCGAGCGATCCGCTGCATCGTCGCGGAGGGTGTTCCTCCCGAAATGATCGACGAAGCGACCGTCGAGCGGTATCTCTATACCGCTGGCATGCCCGATCCAGATCTCATCATCCGCACGTCCGGCGAACTGCGCACCAGCAACTTCTTCCTTTGGCAAGCAGCGTACGCAGAATATTATTTCACCCCAACGCTCTGGCCCGACTTCACACCCGAAGAATTCGAGCGAGCGATTCGGGACTTCCAGCGGCGCGAACGCCGCTTCGGTGGGCTTCAGTCAGCCCCGGTCTCACTGACGGCCACGGACCCGTGCGCCAGCGCACCCTGAGTGCCGTCTTCGTTGTCCTGATCACAGTCGTGCCGATTGTCCTGGGCACGGAGATCTTGCTTGCTCTCCTCCTCGGCGTGACGATCCAGGCAGCACGGGAACTCACGCGCGGCTTCTCCCGAAGCCTTTCTCTATCCCTTTCCTCCACGAGTGTGACGATACCAGCTGCCATCCTTCTCATCGTCACCTTTTTCACGACATCGGGCACGATCCTCCTCGCAGCGAGTGTCGCAGCTCTGTTTTTCCCGCTCGCCTGGTATGCCCACAGCGATGACCTGCAGCAGGGGCTTCGAGCAGCACTCACGACATCGTTCGCAGCCCTCTACCTCGGCCTCCCACTCTCGTCGGCGCTCGCTCTACGCTCTCTGGAGGGCGAGATGACGAGTGAATGGATCCGCGCACTCGCACGAGCGAGCGGCAACGAGCAGACGGTTCTCGGGCTGGCATGGATCGGCTGGGCAGTTGCCATCACCTGGCTCACGGACACGAGTGCCTACCTGGTCGGTGCACGCTGGGGACGCCATAAGCTCACGCCACGCTTGAGCCCTGGGAAGACGCGTGAAGGAGCGCTCGCTGGGCTCCTTACCGGCGCCGTGGTCGGCGCCCTCGGCCCGTCGGTCTTCGGGCTTCCATTCGCCGCCTGGTTCGGCGCTCTTGCGGGCACCGCGCTTGCCGGGCTCGCCGAACTGGGAGATCTGGCAGAGTCGTTCCTAAAGCGTGGTCTCGGGCTCAAAGACTTCGGAACCAGTATTCCCGGACACGGCGGTGTGCTCGATCGCATTGACGCGCTGCTCGTCACGATTCCCGCGTCACTGCTCCTTGCTACACTCCTGGGTGGGGGAAACGGATGAGACTCGGTGTGTGTCTACTCGGCTCGACCGGATCGATTGGACGCCAGACCCTGGAGGTGGTTGCGGCGCATCCTGACCGTCTCCGAGTCGTCGCACTGGCTGCGCGTACCCAGGTCGATGCACTCCAAGAGCAGGTGCGGATCTTCCGCCCCGAGCTCGTTGCGATCGCGCAGGATTCCCTCGGCATCTCCTTTCCGGATACCCGCGTCGTGACCGGCCCGCGTGGGCTGGTCGAAGCCGCAACCTATGAAACAGCCGACATCGTTGTGATCGCCCTCTCTGGCAACAGCGGTATCGAGCCGACGCTCGCCGCTGCGGCAGCTGGCAAGACGATCGCACTCGCCAACAAAGAAAGCGTTGTGTGCGCGGGTCCACTACTCCGCGACATCCAATCGCGAACTGGCTGTCAGGTGCGGCCAGTCGATAGCGAGCACAGCGCCCTCTGGCAGCTCCTACAGTTACCGCATCGACCAGCGGAAATCGCTCGCGTCATCCTGACCGCATCGGGCGGACCATTTCGCGACCGACCGCTCGAACACCTGAACCAGGTAACACCGGATGAGGCACTCGCTCACCCGACCTGGCGGATGGGACCGAAAATTACCATCGATTCAGCGACCCTGTTGAACAAGGGGCTCGAGCTGATCGAGGCACACTGGCTTTTCGATCTTCCGTTCGAGCGTCTGGACGTGGTGATCCACCCGCAGAGCATTGTGCATGCACTTCTGGCGTTCGTGGATGGGACAACTGTCGCGCATGCAGCCTACCCGGACATGCGCCTGCCCATCCAATACGCACTTTTTTATCCAGAGCGCGTCGCGAGCACAGTTCCTCCACTCGATCTTGCGCGGATCGGCCCGCTCGAATTCTTCCCCCCCGATACCGAGCGATTTCCCGCGCTACCCTTGGCCCGCGAAGTCGGCATTGCCGGCAGCACCTATCCAACCATTCTCTGCGCCGCAGATGAGATCGCGGTCGAGGCCTTTCTCGCCGGCCAAATCCGCTTCACGGATATCGTTCCACTGATCCGCAGTGTCCTCGATCGTCACCAGCCAGCGAGCGAACCGCTGACATTGGAAGCCATTCTCGCTGCCGATCGCTGGGCACGATCCGTAGCCCGAGAACTTCTTGGGCGTACGATCCGTCACGCTTAAAACTGCTCCGTTGCCCGTGCGAAGGCGAGGACGACCACTGCCGATGCGCCTGCCCGTACCAGTGCAGTCGTCCCAGCGGCCACGGTCGCTCCGGTGGTGATCGTGTCGTCGATCAGTAACACCGTCCCGTGCAGCGGAGAGCCAGACCAGACGAAAGCGCCAGCGACGTTCGCCCAGCGTTGCGAGCGAGTTCGTCCGACTTGAGAAGCCGTGTCTCGCGTTCGCTGGAGTTGATCATGAAAGGGGATGTCGAGTTGGCCAGCGACCGCTTTTGCCAGTATCGCGCTTTGATTGAACCCGCGCTCACGCCGGCGCAACGGGTGAAGGGGTATCGGTACGACGCAGGTCAAGTCACTTCGCCACGGTGCCAGGATTTCCGGGCTGGCCCGCCCCAACTCATTCGCAAGTTCCTCCATCCGGCGACGCTCGCCCCGGTACTTCGCCCGTAGCAACGCGGCACGAACGGGTCCTCGATAGAGAAACAACGCTCGTGCCGCGATGAGTGCTGCAGGCCAATCGACGCAATCGGCGCATACTGCACTTGGTTTCGGCATGAGACCATCACAGCGCACACACCGGGGATGGCAATCCGCGACACGGACCAGACTCCGCTGGCACTCCGAGCACCACCACGCACCAGGCCAACCACATCCGCCGCAGGTTGGCGGGAAAAACCAGCGTTCCACGCAATCACGAAGCGCCACTAGAACGGTTCGGTGACCGAGTTGTCTTGCCACGGCACTCTTTCCCCATCGGCTCAGCAAAGAGCCAACCTGCATCCTGGAGCTAATCCGAACTGCCGAACGGTTCCACCGGGTAATTCTATGACGATTTGACTTTTCCAATGGATCGGGCCAATTCGCTGTGGTCGCACCTGTTCGACGACACGTTGCACTGTTCCCCGGTGATCGAGAAACAGAACATCGATCGGAAAGCGCATGCCAATGGTGTGGATCGCCGAGCACGGGCGAAGCACGAGTACCTGAGCAGCGCAGAACTCCTTGCGTCCGATCAAGCCGCGGAGCCGGTTCCACCAGCTGGCAGCGAGCTCGACCCGTTCAGCGATGCAGCGGCCACTGTCCAGGTCGATAAGCCGCCACTATGCGCTCTGGCTCATTCCGCTTCACCTCGCTTTACCTGCTACCATGATGCTTCGGTCGGATGCTCGATGAGGGACAGGAGGCTGACAACGCGACTCTCTCGCTTCGGAATCCTTCTGCTCCTCCTCGTTGTTATCGGTTTCCTCGCACTAACGCAACATGCCTTTGCTCACGCCGTCCTGCTTTCAGCCAACCCAGCACCGAATTCCCTCCTCGACCGTCCGCCGAAAGAGGTCGCCTTGACCTTTTCCGAGCCGGTTACACCGATCGGTACCGGACTGACGATCGTCACGCCCGACGGGCAAACGATCCGTACCTTAACTATCGCGACCAGCCCGGAGGGCACCGTTTTGCGACTCCCCTGGGATGCAAACCTCTCGCAGGAGGGGACATACCTTGTCCAGTATCGAGTGATGGGACGCGATGGTCACCTGATCGCTGGTCACTATGTCTTTTCGATCGGTCGTGTGACTGAACCCCCGCCGCTGTCGGCTTCTGGTAGTGCGCAACCGCTTCTGGAAGCCATTGCGCGCTGGCTTCACCTCTTGGGACTCGTTCTCATCGCCGGAAGCGTGACCATCGGACTCCTCGGGCGCGGTATTCACGAAATCGAGTCGATCGCTCGACGACCCATCCGGATCGGTCACCGCGGACTGCTTCTCATCGTGATGGCCAGCTTCCTCTTGATTTTCGCACTGTTCGCACCGCCGCCGAACATGACGGACTCGCTCGTGCTGCGTTCGATCGCCGCGACACCAACTGGCCAGCTTTGGTCAGCCAGTATCCTCGTCGCACTCGCCGGGTATCTCTTGCTCCTCGCGCGATTCTCCGTCAGCATCGCCTCGGGATCACTCCTGCTCGTCGGACTGGCGCTCGCTGTACTTCGTGCCGCCGCTGGCCACGCCGCCACGAGCACCTATCCTCTCGTCGGTATCGTCCTCGCGACGGTTCATCTGGTCAGTGCCGCGGTGCTCGCTAGAGGTACGCTCGTCGGACTCTCTCTCGCACGGCCTCTTCGCAGCGCTTCCGATCGCTCGCGCGCAGCTGCTGAGCAGATACTTCGCCGGTTCGCGCCCGTTGCCCTCGTCTGTGTCGAACTCTTGACGATCAGTGGTGCGTACGCGCTCTGGACGAATGTGGCCGATCCCGCACAGCTGCTCACGACTACCTATGGCCGCATCCTCGCTCTGAAATTTATTGGTGCGAGCATCTTCGGCGTCACAGCCGCCGGGGCGACTCTGTACTGGTTCCGCAGGCGCGCCGTTCCGTGGTCGCTCTTACGCCTGCAGGGTATGGAGATGCTGCTTCTCCTCATTCTCGCTACCGGGCTTGTCATGCTTCCACCAGCACGTCGTTTCGAGTCGTCAGGCCCTTCGCAGCCTCCCCTCACGCTCGCGGCCAATGCTGGCCCCTACGCGGTAACGCTCTCGATCGAGTCGGCACTCCCTGGACCGAACCAACTCTCGCTCATGCTCAGCTCACCGAACGGAGAACAGATCAGCGATGCACATGTCGTCGCCGAGTTCAGCGCAGCCGATGGACCGCGCGTTGTCGAGCTCCGGCGAAGCTCCACAACCTATACGGGGACGATCGCTCTCCTACAAGATACCTGGACGGTTCTGGTTTACGTCAGGCGACCAGGCGAGTCGACGCCACCACCGGCTCGCTTTCGGGTACCGATTCCGGTGCCGGATGCACGGATTTTGCTCGGGCGCGCTGATGCGGCGATGAATCGCCTGCGGGCAGTGGAAGAGCGAACCACGCTGACGAGTGGAGGACCGGTTGTAGAAACCGTAATCCGGTACCAGGCACCGGATCGTGCAGCCTACACGGTGACAACCTCCGGTCGCCCTCCTACCGAAACGATCATCATCGATGACCGACGATACGATCGTGCTGGTGATGGACCATGGACTGTGGCACCATGGCCGGGAAGCGAGCCGTTCCGGTGGCCAAATTTCCGCTATGCTCGAACAGCTGAAGAGGCTCGTCTCCTCGGCGTCGAATCGATTGACGGCACACCCTGCTATGTTTTGTCCTTTTACGATCCGGCGAGCGAAACGCGCTACCAGATGTGGATTGGCCTTTCGGATTTCCTGCTTCGCCGATACGAGATGATGGCGATCGGTCACTATATGGTTGGATCCTACGCCCGCTTCGATGACCCGACGATCGTGATCGATCCCCCTCCTCTGAGCGACTGATATCTTTCGTCGCTCGCTAGCAGAACGCCTCGACGATGCGCGGGATGGCTGGCCCCAAGATCACGACATACAAGGCGGGGAAGATGAGGAACACCATCGGGAAGATCATTTTGATGGGGGCCTTGTGCGCCAGTTCCTTCGCGCGTTGCCTCCGGCGCAAGCGCATCTGATTCGCCTGCGCCCGAAGCACTTGGCTGATGCTGACGCCGAGTTGGTCTGCTTGGACCGGCGAAGCAATGAAAACGTTCAAGTCATCGACGTTCACCCGTCGGGCGAGATCACGGAGCGCCTGCCGGCGAGGAATTCCCATGCGCATCTCCGAGAGGGTACGGGCAAACTCTCGGGTCAACTCGTTATCCCATTTCTCGACCACACGCAACAAAGCCTGATCGAACCCCAGGCCCGCCTCGACGCTGATGACCAAGAGGTCGATGGCATCGGGAAGGGCTAGCTGGATGGCTCGTTTCCGTTGTGCGATCCGTCTACTCAACCAAGCGTTGGGCACTATCCAGCCGAGAGCAGCCAGTACGAACGGCAAGCCAACCCGGTACTGAACTGGCCCACTCCCGGCAAGAGTCAGGACGATCGCAAAGGAGGCCATGGTGAGCGCGAGTCCGAAGCGGAGACCGAGAAACGTCAAAGGGCGCAATGATCCATCCAGACCTGCCTCGACGAGTCGTTGTTCGATACTGTGCAGCGATGCCCCAGGAGTGAATCGCAAAACGAAGTGCGCGAGCCGCTCGACCAGAGGCAGAATCACCCGGTGTCGAAACGGAACCGCAAGCTCGAGATCGTCGAGAGACGGGGGCCGCTGTGCGAAACGAGCCAAGCGCTCTTCGAGCACGACTTGGCGGCGTTCGGCCCGAAGTCCGAGCACCATCACCACCAGGCCAGCAGCGGCCAAAACGAGACTTGCAGCAGCCAGCATCGTCCACTCCGAACGACGAGCTCCTAAACCTCGATCGCCACGATTCGGCGCATCACCATGAATCCGAGCACCATGCAGATCACGGCCCCGATCGGCATACAGATCCAGGGCCATCGCAATAGGCTCAGCAAATAACTGGGGTTCAAGAGAAAGATAAGAATCGCGAGCCCCACAGGCAGAAGCGAGATAATGTAACCAGATAGACTCTGCTGGGCTGTCAAAACACGAATTTCACCCTTGATGCGCACGCGCTCTCGAATCGTTTCACCGATTATTTCGAGAATCTGGGCGAGATTGCCGCCGACCTCGTGGTTGATGGCGATCGCTGTCACCAGGAGATCGAGATCCTCGCTCGGTATCCGTTCGAGCAGATGGTCGAGTGCGTCCTGGAGGGGAACACCGAGGCCCACCTCGCGAACGACCCGCCTGAACTCCTCGGACATCGGGGGGCCGACTCTCGCGCGACTAAGTCCATCGTTTGGAGTAGGCTGTAAACAGCACGCAACGAGTTCGCCATAAGCCCGATCGTGTCGCCCAGCTGATTCACGAACCGTTGCAAGCGGCGCCGTCCTCGCCAGAGAACATAGTAGTGCGGTGCCAACCAACCACTGACTACGAAGACGAGGCCAGTGAAGAGCCCGAGCAGAGGTTGCGTTATCCCCCGCCCCAGCAGAAATCCGATCACGAAGGCGAGCAGCGTCACGAACCCGCGCAAGAAAAGGAACTCTCCCACGGTCAGACGGATATCGGCACGAGCCAGATTCATCCGGATCGCTTCGGCGAAGGGTCGCCCACGCACAGCACGATCCAGCTAGCGAGCCAAGAGATGAGGACCCGCTGTCGCTTCTTCCGGCGCCGACTCGGTGCGCGCGAACTGTTCGAGTCGATGATCCAGTGAGTGACCGCGAGACCGCGCGTGCAAACTCGCCAGAACGAGCGTCACAGCGGCTCCAGCGAGGGAAACAGCGATGGGGAGCAGCGGATCCTCGAACACCGACTACCTCCCGAAAGGTCGCTGGTAGTTCACACCGAAGATCTGTGGAGGCAAGTAAATGTTGGCAACCTCGAACTTTTCCACGAACTTGGGTCGCACGCCGGTCGGCCTGATGCGCCCGAGTACCTTCCCGTTTTCGAAGCCTGTCTGCTCGAAGACGAAGATGTCTTGCAGGACGATAACGTCCCCTTCCATTCCCTGGACCTCGGTGATCGCGACGATCTTCCGCGACCCGTCCTTGAGACGCGCCATGTGGATGCTCAGATCGAGTGCGGATGCGATCTGTTCACGTATGGCCCGCACTGGCAAGTCCATCCCGGCCATCAGCACCATCGTCTCTAAACGGTGGAGTGTGTCGCGAGGACTGTTCGAGTGGACTGTGGTCATCGAACCATCGTGACCCGTATTCATCGCTTGCAGCATGTCGAGCGCTTCGCCACCACGGAACTCGCCGACCACGATCCGGTCGGGTCGCATCCGCAAGGCATTGATCACCAGGTCACGAATCGTGACTTCACCCTTCCCTTCGATGTTAAGCAGCCGCGACTCCAACGTGACGACATGCTCCTGACGGAGCTGAAGTTCGGCAGCATTCTCGATGGTCACGATGCGCTCATCACTAGGAATGAACGACGAAAGAACATTGAGGAGCGTCGTCTTGCCCGACCCGGTTCCTCCCGAAACGACCATGTTCAAGCGCGCATTGACGCATGCCTTCAACAACTGCGCGATCTCGGGTGTCATGGTCCCGAAGCGAATCAAATCATCGACCGTCAGCGGATCACGGCTGAATTTCCGAATAGTCAAGCAGGGGCCGCCCAACGATATCGGCGGTATGACCGCATTGATTCGGGAGCCATCAGGCAGGCGAGCATCCACCATCGGCGAGCTTTCGTCGATGCGCCGTCCGAGCGGTGACACGATCCGGTCGATGATGCGCATGACATGGTCGTCATCATCGAACTCGATCGCCGTTTTCTCCAATTTGCCGTTCCGCTCGACCCACACCTGCTTCGGACCGTTCACCATGATCTCGGTCACGGTGTTGTCCTTCAGCAAGGGTTCGATCGGGCCATAACCGAGAATTTCTGCAACGATCGCTTCGAACAGCCGGTGCCGTTCCGTGCGACCGAGGACGATTCCCTCCGATTCCAGCACCGAGAGAAACGTTTCCTCGAGGGTACGGCGCACACGATCAGGGTCGCTGAGATCCATGCGCGGATCGAGTTCAGCGATGACCCGCTGTTGCACTCGACCCTCGAGCTGTTGAAAGGCATTCTCGTTGGATGAAGCCGCAGCACTCGCTCGCAGACTCGGTCGTTTGAGCGTCTGCGCGAGCTGGCCGGTTCCCATCGGTCCGCGTGACTGCTCTGGCTCGTCTGGGCGATCGGCCGGCACTTCGGTTGCGAGCGGACCAGTGTCACCTGCCGTACTCAATCGCCGGAGCAGCGACATGGCACTCATCTCCTCCCGTTGGTCCATCGGTGAGAGACGCTCAAGAAAGGCAGGCGACGTTTGCGAACCCCTGCGTGCAGCACGGCTTCTCGCGACTCGTCCGCCAGGAGTTCTGCCAACTGTATCAACTCAGCCGTGATGCGATGCTGTCGGTGCTGCCAGGCGAGCGGCGTGCCCTCGTTGATGCTCGCGATCACCGCCTGAGGATCAGACGAGATGCGGATCGGAATGGACAAGCGGAGACTCGCTTCTACCTCCTCCACAGTCAGTCCGCTTCCGGAGCGCTGCTGATTCAAGACGAAAATGATCCGCTTCTGCTGGAACCCGAGTCACTCGACGAGTTCCAGGAACCGTTTGGTCTCTTTGATGGCCGTCATTTCGAGCGTCAAAATCCAAATCAACGTCGAGGCGACATCCGCACAAGCCAGCGTGATGTCATCATACCCACCACGAGTGTCGACGATGAAGAAGTCAGCACCACGCCGGAGTTCTGTCAGCACTTCCTGTACACGCTCAGCGCCGATCCGTTCTGCGTCCTCGAGTTGCGCCGGGGCGAGCACGACTCCAACTTGACTGACATGACGGGTCACGAACTCGTGGATGAGTTCGCCATCGAGTGGACCAGCGAGCCGCGCCAGATCCGTCCAGGAACGGTGCGCCGGGAGATTGAGAAAGACGGCAACGTCTCCGCGCATGAGGTCGGCATCGACTAGTACGACCTCACGTTGCAGCGCGCGCTGAAGACAAATCGCGAGGTTGGTGGTGATGAACGTTTGACCGACACCGCCCTTGCTGCCGGGTACGACGACCACTTGCCCCTCGCGCCTCGTGACTGGTTCGTGCACCGGAGCGAGGGGAGCAGCAAAGACGGTCGCGGGAGCGGGCATCATCGACTGTGGATTCACAACGCGCCCCACACGTCGGACAGCCTCGATGAGGTCATCGTAGGTAAGTGGCTTACTGAGATACTCCCGTGCACCGGCCAGCATCGCCCGACGCAAGATCTCGGGACCCTGTTCCACGCCGAGCAAAATGACCCCGATTCCTGGCGCGCGAGCCGTGATCGCACTCGCGACCTCGATCCCATCGAGGTCTGGAAGTGTCTGGTCGAGCAGGACGACGTGTGGAGCCAGTCGAAGTACAGGGTCGATCGCTTCTTCGCCGCGCGCCGCTTTGCCGACAACCTGGAAGTCCGGTTCGAAAAAAAGCAGTCGTTCGAGGTTGTCCCGACTCTCCGGGATATCGTCGACGATCACGATGCGCAAAGTACTTTCGCCCGTCATCGCGGCCCCCCGCTGACCACCACCGTCCCTGGAACTGGCAGTCCATACCGCTCGACCAGGCGATCGTAGGTCACCCCGTCCGTTTGCACGGGTTGTGCATCGCCACGCGCCCGGAGAATCACCTGATAGCGGACGTTTTGATCGAGGAGAAAGCTGATCAGCTCGGCCTGTTCGGGATCGGCCTCGACGATCAAGAGATCGACCGGTGGTAGAGTCGCTTCGTTGGCCGTCGGCATGGGAGTGCGCGTCGGCTCGGTACTGGTGAGTTCAGAACGCGCTTGGCCGGGCGAGCTCACGACCAACGACGTTCCCGCAATGACCTGCAGGATGCGAAGGTTTTGCACGATGATTTTTGTGACCGGCTGCCCCTCGCTCGTATCGCTGATCACGACCCGAGAACCTGGCTCACCCGGATAGGGATAACGACGAGATTGGCTACTCCCGCTTCCGGGTTCGGGGAGCTTGACCGACTCGAGCGATGGGCTGAACCCCTGTGCGCTGCCGGCGAGTTCGAGTGGTTCGGTAGGAAGGATCCGCACGAGGTAGAGTTGTCCGGCATAAATGAGATCGATCGAGTCGTTGGGTTGGAGCAGACCGCCGAGCGCATTGATTCGATCCACAGGGATGGCCACTGCACGCTTACCAGGCTGCACAGTGTTCGAGACACTGGGTAAGACCAGATTCGCCAGCAAGATACGCTGCCCAGCAACGAGATCACCGGCGACGACGAGCCCGACCACCTGATCAGGCTGCCGCGCGGTGCCGGGTGCGACTGAGGCAGGATACGTCTCCACGACCGTCACATCCTCGCTCGTCAGCACTGAGCCAGCACGCACGTCGCGCGCTGCCACGACCACCTGTGTGGTAGGCGTGGTCGTCTGCGTTGGCATCACTGGCTCACGTTGGCGCTGCAGGGCGATGATGCCGAGGACGACCGCGATCGTTGCCAGGACGAACCCGGCGAGAAGATACAGGCGACCTGCTCGACGCATGGTGCATCCCACCACGAACCATTCCCATCATCGTTTCCAAGGCACAGGAGAAGTCCCGCCACATAGGTGAGACGTACGAGAGACCTAGCCAATACGAGGGATGCCTGACCGGGAGAGACAGGTGACTCAGGCGATCTGCAACTCGGGAAGATCGCTGTCCACGTGCGAGACCTCGGTGGAAGTCGCTTTCGACAGGGCTAATCCGATAGCGGGGAGTGCACTCACTGAGCGAAAGACGAGAAAGCGAGGTTCCCAGCGAGGATCGAACTTGGCCTTGAAATGGCGGAGCCCTTGGACAGAGAAAAATGGTTCGATGAGCCGGAAAAAGTGTTCCCGAATCGGGTCCGTCCCCACAAGCGGTAGGTCTATCCCACTCAGCGGAGCCAGACCAGCGAGAACGATGTATATCCCTGCTCACCCAGCCACTGGAAGAGCAGGGCAAACAAGACATCCATCGCACCGTACGGCTGGTGCCGACGCCGCATGAGGTCGATCGTCGCCTGGCCTGGTACCCCACTCGTTATGAGATTCGCGAAGGCGACGACTTTACCAGTTGGATCCCGGATCAGCGCGACAGGGGTCGATCGCACATAGGCACGGGAAAATTGTCCCTGCGTGAAGCCGTGTTCGCGTCGACCTGGCAGCGACAACCATTCATTGGAGACGTCCGCGAGTTCTTCGACCACATCGTCGGGAAGCGGCGGCTCGAGCACCTCGAACCGGTAGTGCTCGCGCTGCGATCTCCGCACGAGGTAGCGCAACTCTTTCAACCCTGGGCAATCGAGCGACCACGTTGTGAGATCAACGACTGCCTCTTCACCTATTTTGAATAGTCGCAGCCCTCGCGCACGGTAGCCGGCCAGATACTGCTCCCCAACTTGATGAAATGCTGGTTCCCAGTCGTTCAGATCGCAGAAATCGAGAAAGCCGTCCAGAGCTGTCCCGAATCGCTCCCCCCACACACACAGGGATCACCGAGTACCAGTGCGACCCGACCGACGATACGGTAACTCACCACTCCACGCACTTCTCGCGGGGTCAAGAAGAGCTTGTCAGGCCAAAACTTGAAGAAGTCGAGGGACGAGTTACCGCATGCTTGAATGATGGCTCGTGCTCGCTGCCGTTCTGATTCGTAGCCCCATGACCGCCAGATCACCAGCCGCCCGACGCTCCAGGCGGCGTTCAGAAGGGATGCACCCGCGAGCAGCGTGACAGAGTCGAGAAACCACCCTCCGTAACGCGACACCGGTTCGACAGCCCAGGGCAAGAAGCCCCATGCCGATCGTATCAGTACCGGGAGTGCATCCCAAAACGAGAGATGCTTGGGAACGAGCGCGTGTCGGCTCAAGAGCATGAGCCCGATCGTGCCGTAGAGCAACGTGGTAGTGAGGCCAAGACCGGCCAGAGCAAGTCCCGTCCAAATACTCGGGATAGCTGACCGAACTCGATAGGTGCGCCAGCGCACGAGCAGAAGCCCGAGCGCGAGCATTGTGAGCGCCAAAAGGAGTGCATCGCGTCGCCCGATCAACTGATGGAACAACGAAACGCCAAGCAGCAGTGTCGCCGCGAGCCAACCTGTACGTTTTCGGCGCCACACCTACCAAGCGATGATGATCGACACGAAAGCCACGAGTGATTCGAGATTGCGAGAGAACTCCCACGGTTCGAGCAAACCAGTGGTCTCCAGACGACGAGGCACCACTCGGTGATGGTGCGGCTAGAGAAGCCCGACCATGCCCACGATTCCCGACCAAAGGAGCAGTAATGCGGGAAGGCGATCCAATGCACGGCGGATCACCGGCTCCCGCTGCATCAAGAGTGCAGTACCGAGCAGAAAAGGGAACCAAAGTTCATGGGCCCGCCAGAGCAACACGGCCGCGAGCGCAGTCGGTGCAGGGAGACCCAGAGCCGTCAGCAAGCTCGTCCCAGCGAGTTCGACCGCTCCGCTTCCTTGCGCGAATGGAATGAGGAATGCAAAGAGATAAGCACCGTGATAGGCGATGAGTGCTTCAGCGAGCGTCAACGCCCCGCCGATGACTCGTACTCCACCATACAGAATGGCAACATTGAGAAGGTCGACTGCGAGTGCCAGGACGAGACCTCGTCCGAGTACGGAAATTCGTTACGAGCGACCGGTCTCCGTGAATCTCCGAACGAGCGACATCCTCGACAAGCGTGGCATACCGTGACGCAGTGCCCACGGTAGCAAGAGAAGCAACACGATGGGTACGAGAGCGCCGAGAAAGAGAAGCAAGGAGAGAGGGAGTGAGATAAGCTGTCGAGTGCCGAGGAGCAGCACAGTGAGTGGAAGCAAGAGCAGGAAAGAGAACAATCCCACGACACCATAGGTTACTGTGGCAGCCGCTGCTGCTGTCGTCGGAACACCTGCTGCTTGCAGATCCGCCGCGAAGACCAGGGCACCGGCTGCCGAGCCAGCTGGGGTGACAGTACTAACCGCGACCCGATGGAGATCAGCCCGGAAGAGTCTCGAGAGCGGTACAGAAAACCCCGAAGCAGCGAGCAGGAGACGCAATTGCCAGATGATGGACAGCAGAACGAGCCCTTGGGCAGCACTGGTCAGGAGTAGACATTGTGGTCGGACAACTGGGAAATGACGCAATTCCGCCAGCTCAGTTCGATGCCGCAAGAGAAACAAGGTCACCAGCAAAACGAAGATAAAAAAACCACGCTCGGGCGGCAAATGCGCGAAACCGGGACCAGCTGCCTGAAATCGAGAAATCGCCCGACACGTCGTCCTCCTGAATGTGACGAGCCCTCGGCAGTGCTGCCGAGGGCTCATCGTTCTGGTAGCGGGGGTGGGATTCGAACCCACGACCTCTGGGTTATGAGCCCAGCGAGCTGCCGCTGCTCCACCCCGCGGCGGACGAGCGGATGGGTCATCGCAAACCATCTCGTCGGGTGTGCGAGCAGCGGCCTCACCTCCCACGCGGTTGCCCGCGCAGTACTCTCCGGCGCTGGTGTGGGGCACGACCCGGTTCGGGATGGAGCGGGGTGTTGCCATACCGCTCTCGGCCACGCGCACACGCGACGAGAAGGAAAGACGCTTCGACGGACGGGCTCGATCGCTGAGGTCGGCTCTGCTGTGCCTGCTTGCTCGGTCGACGGGCGAGAAGCGAGGTGAGGACTGGCCTCGGCCATGAGGACGGCTTGGCTCCAGTCGGTTACCCGCTGTCCACCGGCCGCCTCGCTACCGGGTCATCTCCCCGGGGCCTTACCCCCGTGTGGGGTGGGACGGCTCATCTTGGGGTGGGCTTCCCGCTTAGATGCTGTCAGCGGTTATCCCGTCCGGACATGGCTACCCAGCGCTGCCGGTTGGCCGACAACTGGCACACCAGCGGTCCGTCCAGCCCGGTCCTCTCGTACTAGGGCCAGCTCCCCGCAACCGTCCGACGCCCGCGGCGGATAGAGACCGAACTGTCTCACGACGTTCTGAACCCAGCTCACGTGCCGCTTTCATGGGCGAACAGCCCAACCCTTGGGACCTCCTCCAGCCCCAGGATGCGACGAGCCGACATCGAGGTGCCAAACCGGGCCGTCGATGTGAACTCTTGGGCCCGATCAGCCTGTTATCCCCGGGGTAGCTTTTATCCGTTGATCCACGGCCCGCCCACACAGAACCGTGGGGTCACTTGGCCCGCCTTTCGGCCCTGCTCGGGATGTCCCCCTCGCAGTCAAGCCCCCTTGCTGCCCATGCACGCTCCGGCCGATTGCCATCCGGCCTGAGGGGACCGTTGGGCGCCTCCGTTACCCTTTAGGAGGCGACCGCCCCAGTCAAACTGCCCACCAGCCAC
>Ga0308409_1000217_pt1 | contig 33466 bp, 27 predicted proteins | sample HotsprSampleMSe4_FD_203469 | JGI IMG/M metagenome (GOLD analysis project Ga0308409, IMG submission 203469) | Hot spring phototrophic mat microbial communities from Mushroom Spring, Yellowstone National Park, Wyoming, United States - 20060912_MSe4 ... | reverse complement strand
CTGTCAATAAAAAGATAACACAGCGAACTGCTCACTCGCGGAATGCTCAATCTCTGATGATTGAGCTTCCTGCTTCGCCGAAGTAAAGATTATAGCCGTGTTTATATCTCTATTGCACATTTTACTACATACAATATAAATCCACATGTATCCCATACATTTATTGTATTTTTGTTTTGCCTAATCATATCAATCGTTACGAAAAAAGCGCAATGAAAATTAGTTCTATTTTTACAATATAATACTTCTTAATTTTTAGTATATTTGCTGTGTTTTTTAATTTGGCCAAGACTAAACAAGTACCTGCAAAGGTTGCCAAACATTTAAGAGTACCATATGCTTGCAATGTTTTAAACTTCTGGGGAATGCGATGTAAACCTTATAAAAATATGCATGATAGTTTATATTATGTAATAACTCAACATTGTAGAACTTATTTTTATACTAAAAATGACCTAATATTATATGATAGGAGATTAAATTTTGAGGCTGCTATATTCATGTACGAACTATTAGAGGGTTCCCATGAGACTATAAAGCTCAGTAAATTAAGAGGTATTGTTAGAGATGAAGATGCTTTTTTTATTACCATAAATGACAATATACGATTTGTGGTATCAAGTGAAACTCAACTACAAGATCAAAAGAAGTATGTTACTGTTATTAGTTTATCAGATGGACATTTTTTACTGAAAGCGACTAAAGAAAACGAAATATACTTAAGATTTTTGTCAATCTTTCATAATGTAATGCTGCCCCTTATACAAGTTAAAGAAAACGGCATATTTGTTTATCTGGTTGATTTATTCAACGAAAGTAGCTATAGTATATCATGGCATCTAAATGATATTAAAAATCTAATAAATGCCGCAGTAAAAGAGGATGAAGCACCAAAATCTTACAGAAGAATTAAACAAACAATACTATATGATACAATAACCGCAATCAAGGACTTTGATATAAAGTCACTTGATAATTACTCAACAAACAAAGATAGCAGTGATTTCAAATACCTAAAAATAGTATTTAATCTTAAGGTAGAAGGTGAGGAATACAAATATGATTTAAGTGATCTGTTTATAAATATAGAGATAAATAGTAATAGATTAAGTAGCATCTTACATTTTAGTCGTCGTAATTCAGAATTGCAAGTATCAAAAAAATCCATCACAAGGCATATAGTATATTCGGTTGAAAGTACTTTAAGTTCATTGTCACATTTAAGTTCTTTAGTTAGGATCCATAATTTAAACAAAAAACTCAATAATGAAACCTCGACAATTGAAATTAAGATAAAGAAGGATATTATATATGACGACGGCTGTCATTACTTAATGCGAAGCTCTCAAGGAATCATAGTTAGAAGGTCAGGAGAATATATGATGTGCCCCCATAAATATAGTCCATTTTCAATATATCGCTATAAGCAATATATCTTGATAATTAACTACGATGTAAGTCGTAAGCTGATTGTGATAGATACAGAAAACAAACTAATAGCTACTTTCTCTGTCTCTAGTAGCAATTTGCGAAATTTAACTGAATATAGAATATTATATTTTTTCTACCCTATAGAAAAACATGGAAAGTTGATTTTTATACATAACACATTGGATCATATGATAATTTTAAACGAAACAAAAATAAGGCAAGTAATAGACATAGTTAGAAATGATAGAAAAGTCAAGGGATGCGGAGAATTTCATGGGTACGATGTTATAGATACTTTTAACATGGATTATATATGTGAAGGTTATTCTTTATACCATTTGTTACTTAATAGTCTTAAATCAATGTTGGACTTCGATATAACAGGTATAAACTTGCATATGGTAAATTATTACATAAAATTGCATATATTAGGGCATTACTTTGATAATCAAAATTACAGTTTGTATTTTATTGTAAAGATAATACAACAAGATATACAAACAGTCGGCGTGCTGGTATGGTATTGTTTAGATTCAGAAGTAAGATTTAAATCTGTGTGTTACACTAATAGCAATAAAAACAATGTTGCTATTAACATATCTAGTTGTAAATTTAAAAAACTAACAAAAGAATTTAGACTTGTGAATAACATGAACTTATATGAGGTTATACCAAGTAGCGATGGATTTGGCAAATTTGAATCACTGTATTTCGCTACTAATAAATACCCTAAATACCCACACACTAATCGCTTTGTTGATGTAGAATATAATAGATTTAGTCAAAATTTGTGGAAAAACAAAATAGACTTAATGATATACAGAATTGAGAATCTGATTTTACTAAAACATAGAATTAATGAATTAAATAGACAAGATGATGGAGATATTGATATAGATAGTTCATTCTGTTTTATTCTGTCGCAACTGCAACTAGTAGAAGTCATGCAACACGTTGTGGTGTAGTAGAAAGAGAACGGATTACCCTTTGTTCACAGGGCAGTGAGACGAGAGAATAGGCTGCGTAATTTGTGCCGAGGACGGGAGTCGAACCCGTACGACCTTTTCGGGTCACAGGATTTTAAGTCCTGCGTGTCTACCGATTCCACCACCTCGGCTCGCGCGAACTGCTCAACCTTTTAAGTTAAAATCACAGCTACGTCAATGATGCATTTGGGGTAGCCTATAAGAGCTATGGTTATTCAGCGTCGAAATAAGTGATACTCAAGAATTGCCTAAAATCCATCAAGTGATCCAGTAGTAATCTTACCAGCAAAAATGCCCATTCTTTATTTTCACATCAAAACTACGGGCATCTTTCGCGCTAAAGCAAGATCGCATACCAAAAGACCATAAGAACTAGCGCAGTAATATCCAGAGTGTTCTATCTCTCGCACTTCAATGTCGTCTGTATCAGAACACTCGTATTTCATAATAATAAGATTATTAAGGTTCTCTACAATAATTTTGCTCTTTTCGTAGTATCCTTTCATTGCCTTGCGACTAACTCTATTATACCCAACACTAACAAAAAAACCATTGTGGTCATAATAAATATCAAGATTACTAAGATTCCCTTCAGCAAATCTAATTTTATACAAGTCAATATTGGATACAAAATTAAAATGCCTGCTTTTATTAAAGAACAACATTAATGTTGGGTTTTTAGTATGTCTAACATAAAAAGAATAAAGTTTAAGTTGCAATTTATTGTCGAGCATATCAAGCCTAAATACACCTATGTTTTCTACATCCTGAACGCTGTACTTAGCAAAAATGTATAATGATTTAGTGTCTTTATCCACTTGATGATCTAATAATTTTACGCTATCTGATTCTATCACGAGTCTATATATGGCGTATATAGATTCCATTATCATTTTATTAACATCTAAAACAACAGATATTTTTTCTATATTTTCGTACCTTTCCATCAGCATCAATTCACCGAGTTTTTCACAATCTTCGGCTTTATATGTTCCAATAAAATGCTCGACTTTGTCCATATCTACTACTATTAAACATTGTAGGTCTTTTGACAGTAAAAATAATTTGTTTGTCTCGTAGAGTGGATAGTAGTGGTAAGTAAATCTATATCTTGGGCATAGATGCTGTTTTAAGTGGATTATAAATTTATAGAGCAAGTTTTTCTGTGTATCTATAAATACTAATTTGCTATAATTGTGACTTTGAATCATGACTAGATACCTATCATATCGATATAATGATGAGCTATAGTATTTTTCGTAGCTGCTATAAGGGAATTTTCCTTTAACTATAATACCTTCGTTATTTTGTTTTACGTGGAAACAGTCGTTTTCATACAAGTCAGTTGAACTGTATCTATAACCTGTTTGGTCTCGCAAATTATAGCTCCTTTGGAGCATTCTATTACTCTCGCTAGCTCCATTGGCCTTAACTTTTAAGTACAATTCATGTACCACTGCCAGACCATCGTATGCTCTTTTGTAAATATCCAGTGTAAAACGACCGACATCCCAATAGCAAACTATCTTATCGCTATCTACTTCTATTTTTATGGCTATGTTATACAAATTATAAAAATATTTCTCTCCATATATCAAGAGCCCAAAATGTAATTCAATACCTCTTGTGTATAACTTCTTACTTGTATTCGTACTGTCAGAATATTGGGCATCATATATCTCTTTAAAGTAGTATATAGCTTTGTCTATATTAAGGTAATTCATTTTATCTTCCATTATATCTTTTTTATTTTCTCTAGATATTTCACCTAATCTTAATACATCACTTATTAACTGCCTTATATTCATCACATTCCATGATATAAAAACAACTTTATCGTTCGATAAATCTACTAAATAAATAGATATACTTTGCTCTTTAGCTTTAAAAATAGGTATTACATGTCTATTAAGAATAGGCAATAGGTCTGATAGTTCCTCATTATTTTTACTTGTCATAAGTAGTGGCTTACCGCTTTTTATATCTATAACAGCTATGTATCTTTTATTGTCATGCCATTGAATGTCAAGAGATATAAAATATAACCTATCTTTTGCAGTTTTTACTAATAAGTTACTTGCACTTTTATTGATAATATTAAGCTTGCTGAATTTCACAAGTTTATATGAAGTGTTAAGGAAGTCAGGTACGAATACGGGTACCTCGCCATCTATTTTCCTTTCGTACGTCACTAGATTGTTAGTAGAGCGGAAATAAGTTACGCTATCAAGACTTTTAATACAATACATAGTATTGTAAGTTCGGTTGTAGTAGTGAAAATCGGTCTTTTCATGTCCCCTAGTTTTAGTGTTGAAAATATCAACATTATCGGTTACATACGGTAATTTTATATGTTTAGCGATTTTGGTTTTTAATATGTTGCTCTTTGGCAAATTGAAAAACACAATAAATATACTGATAAAATATACATTTCGTAGATGAGCTAGTAAGTTGTCAAAGTCAAGCTGTCGTCTGAAAAATAATTGTGTAGTACTGCCGAGAGCTTATTTACTAGAAGAGGACGACTGTATAAAACTTATGCGGTTTTATATACTTTGGGTGTTCAGATTTGATTCGTCTGTGTAATTTGTGCCGAGGGCGGGACTCGAACCCGCACGACTTTTTTTCAAGTCACAGGATTCTAAGTCCTGCGTGTCTACCAATTCCACCACCTCGGCTTTTTCTCACTTCTCAATCGTTGATGAGTGGTTCCCTTACTTCGTCGAAGATAACTTTGGTGCATCGTATAAGAGCTAAGATCAACCACTTTCGAAATAATTCATACTCAACAACTATCTGGAATTTATCATATGATGTAGAAATAATCTTACCAATAAAAGTGCTTATTCTGCTTTTTTACAAAAAAAATGCTGGCATCTTTTTCACTAATACAAGATCGTATAGTAAAAATCCATACGAACTTTCGCAAGCGATTTCAGCATATTCGCGTCCTTCCTTTTTAACATCACTCATATAACTACACCCGTACTTCATAACAATAAGATTATCGAGACTCTCTATAATAAGTTTATCATTTTCATGATATCCCTTCATAACAGGAAAACTAACTCTGTTATACCTAATACTAACAAAAGCATCATCATCATTGTAATAAATGTCAAGATTACTTATGTTAACCCTATCAAAACTAATCTTATATAGTTTAAAATTTGACATAAACTTAAAATTTTTATCTTTTTTATTTAGCTTACTTAGAGTTAGATTTCTGCGGTGTCTAGTGGCGAAAGAAGAAAGTTGAAACTGTAATTCTTTGTTAGAAATATTGAACACAAATACGCCTATATGCTCTGTATTTTGTATAGTATATTTGGCGACTATATATAATATTTTAGTGTTTTTATCTATGTGATGACCTAATGTTATTATACTATCTGGGTTAGGGACTAGTTTATGTTTATTGTTTATGGCTTTTATTGTCATTGCCTTAACATCTAAAACAATAGAAACATTTTCTATACTCGGGCACTCTTCTTTTTTATGCTTATCACTAGATGATTTACAACTTTTTAAATCCTTTGAATTAATAAAGTGCTCAACTTTATTCATATCAATTATCATTAAGCATTGCAGGTCTTTAGATAAGAAAAGCAACTTATTTTCTTTATGAAGTGGATAATAATGGTATAAAAATCTGTATTTTACACACAGATCCTGTTTTTCGTGAATACTAAATCTGTATATTAAATTTTTCCCCTTTATCATATGATCTATAAATGTTATTTTCCCAGATTGAATGATGATTAGATATTTACCGTATCTAAAAAGAGAAGATTTGTAGTGATATGTGTTATTATCAGGTGTCTTGTATTTAATCATTATGCCATCTTCATATTGTTGTATGTAATAACAGTCGTTTTCGTATAAGTCAGTTGAAATATATTTGTAACCTCCTTGACCTATCAATTTATAACTTTTTCTGAATATTCTGTGATAATCGTTCGGTTCGTAAATTTGGGCGTATAAGTAACTTTTATATTCATCCTCTGGGTCATCGTATAACTTTTTATGAATATTTATCGCAGCATTAGTAATATCCCAATAATAAAGTATTTGATCGCCATCTAGCTCAATCTTTATATATGAACGGCTCAAATAGTATGAATATTTTTCGCCTTCTATTATAAGATCTAAATAAACAGCAACACTTCTCACATATAAATCTTTATCTTTACCTTCAATGTCTATATGTCTAATACCGTATTCCGGAACAATAACACCTACACCATCTTGTATATGAAAGTAATTTATTGTATCTTTTGCTATTTCATTTTTCTTGTCTGCGGGCGCTTTGGTTAACCTCAGTAATCTAGTTATTAACTGATGTATTTTATTCAGATTCCACGATATAATCTCGACTTTATCTCTTGATAAATCTAATAAGTAAATAAAAATGCTTTGTTTTTTAAAATGAAGAATTGGTATTACTTTTTTATCAATAATGTACAACAAGTCTGATCGTGTTTCATCCTCTTTACTCGCCATGAATAGAGGCTTACCTCTTTCTACATCTATAACAGCTATATATCTTTTATTATCATGCCATTGTATATCAAGAGAAATAAAATAAAGCCTATCTTTTGTAGTATTAACTAATAAATTTTTCTTGCTTTTATTAGTAATATTTAGTTTGCTAAATTTTACAAGTTTATATGAACTATTGAAGAAGTCAGGTATAAATACAGGTATTCCGCTCCCCGTTGTTCTTTCGTACATTAATAAGTTTTTGGCAGTACGAAAATAAGTTATATCACTATCCTGTTTAAAATAATACATGATGTTATAAGTTTTTTTATAGGCTTTAAAACTAGCTTTGACATTTTCCAATTGTTTACTATTTCTTATATATGGTGCTTTTATATAATATGCAATTTTGGCTTCTGGTATCTTGATTTCGGCTGTAGTAAAAAACACGATAAATATACTGATAAAGATATGCGTTTACGCTGGGCTGGTAAATTACTTAAGGGTAATCACGTGCCGAATCATGAAGCTCAGTTGTAAAAGGTTGATGAGTCCGCTTTGCCTTGCGCAGTTTTCGTGAAAACGAAACTGCCCTGCCCATACTGGGCAGGGCTTCCTGCTGCTTGGACTGGGGAGCGGTTACTCGTGAGCCGCTACGCTTTGGAGGCGGTTAGCGATGCTGAGGTACCGCTTGACCAAGCTGCGAATCTGCTTGACCATGAGGTTGGTGTTCTTAGGGAGCGTGCCCAGCACATCGTGGAGCGCCTCAAAGGTAGGAAGAGCATCCAGAAAGTTTTCCACAAGCTGCTGTTTTTGCTCGCGTGGGATGCGTACTCGTGTCCGCCCCGTACTGCTGGAAGTCCGAGCGTACCGTGCAGGTACATCAATCCCAAAAGCGCCGAGGGATTCACGGAGCGCCTCGTTACGGAGCTTTTGCACAATGGGAGCTATGTTTTGCTCACCGCCCATGCTTTTGACTTGTAAAAGGTCGTCCAGCTTAGGGAGCAAAAGGTACGCTGCGATGCACCGGTACCAGCCGCCATGCTGCGAAACCGCTACACCAGCGCTCGTAATCTCCCTACGAATCTGTGTTTCCACATCGTGAGGGAGGAAGCTGTGCTCCCCATCCAGCTCCTTTTCCAGATTCGTGATCAGTTTCTTCAGGCTCTTTTCTGTGAGAGCCTTCTCAATCCGAACTTTGAGTTCGGTTCCGCCGATTTGCGCTTGCGTCGTCATACCAAGCATTACGACAAAAGCGCAAGGAAAGTTAGTTTTCATTTTTGCAATCCAGCGTATGAGGGCAAACAAAAAAGCGGGGCATACGCCCCGTTTACTAACACCAGCTAATCTAAGGGTGTAAATTATCAGGATTTAGTTACCACTTCTTGAACTCTCACAGCCTCAGGTAACCCAACTGGCAAAAACGGTTGCCCAAAATCTTCAATAAAATTAGTTATGTAAGCATCGTCCCCAAGAGATACGATATAACCGTGTTTAAAGTCATAAAATATTGGTTGCCCGTTGTTAGATATAGCATACTTGATGTATTTGCGTTCTATTCCTGTGATTCTTGCAATGGTTGGTATACTACCGCGTATTACAGCCTCTTGGGGTAACCTTATATGGCCGTTCTTGGATGCGTTAAGAAACACCATGCGCACTTGCTTATCATACTCGTCAATGTTACGTTTGACTGCCCAATAAGCATTCACTATTTCTGCTAACTGCTTACGATACTCAGGGGCGATTTCAAGTAGTCCCCACTCGACTTTGAATACGTTGTCCCGTGTCGCTTTCATACCAAACATCACGACAAACACGCAAGGAAAGTTAGTTCCAGTTGTTGTAATCCAATAGTTATTATATTTAGTTTAGTATATTTTTCTATGCTTTTCAATTTAGGGGCGAACGATATAATGAAAATTAAGATAGCTTCTTGTCTAAAATTTCCGTATGGTTGTGAAAATAGTGGTACTTTTGAAGAATATACAGTGGTGAGCCATCGTAATGACATCTATTCCATATTACCATTAAAAGAATCAATATGCGATGGATTAGTATATAGAACGTACTTTGTAACTAAAAATAATGAGATACTATATTATAATAATGTTATTTGGGAAGGAGACCCGCGCTCGTATAAACGAGATGAACATAGGCTATTTTGGTTTGTGACAGACATCGTACGTAACGTTTATCGCCCCGTTGAGTTTTCTGAACTAAATTATTTTACAGAAAAGAACAAAACTTTATTATTCAGGTTAAGGGATAAATTTTACGTCATATCTAACAAGCTATATCGAGAAGAATCCATAGGTACTACTAATCCGCCCAATTACGTTGCTATAATAGACGTAGATAGCGGAGAAGCATTATATTTAGAAAACAGAAAGAATAACTTATACTTAGATTTATTTTACCTAATTGCAAACAAAATTGTTCCTGTAATTCAGATGGATAATAATAGTATAAAAGTGCATCTTGTCGATATTATAAGTCAAAAAATAAATACTTTGTTTTGGAATATTGATGAAATTGAGTCAATAGTGATGGATATGCTATATAAATCTTCTGGATTCAAATACATGGAAGATTTATTAGAAAACATCAAATTTATGAACTTTAATGAAAACAGCATCAAATATATCGAGTATACATATGAAGTAACTTCGGAAAAAATTACTTATGCGAAAGAAATTAAGGTTTATTTTGATATTTATATTAATGCCAGTGAGGGAAGACGCTGTAATTTAGTTCGTTTAGGTGTAATAATAGTATTAGAACGGGATAGGTTGGAATGTTATTTAGATCTAGGGAAACTTGTATTTACAATAAGAAGTAAAGATAGATATCGCGAATTCCATTTTTTAGAAGAAAATCCTTATACAGACATTAAGATATTACCACAAAAAATTTATGTTTCATTAGAAATACCAAAAATTCATTTGTGTAATGTTTTATATAGTAACGAATGTTACGATATACTTTATAGTACTGAAAATGGTATTGTATTTAAGAATAAAAAGTTATACACGCAACGGAGAATGGACACAAAATTAGACGCGATATGGGACAGTGATAATGAATTTTCAGATTTTACAATGTATCGACATAAAGACTATTTGTTTATAATGAAAGTCCCCACCTACATATCTCCTGTCTTTTTAATAGTTATTGATTTAAAAAGTGGTAAGATTTATCCTTTTATGAGTGGAGATTATTTCAACACACTTTTGAGAGGAAACGTAAATTATAATTTTTACTACTCTAAAACAAGCGATAATCTTATCTTTTTGCCAATGGAATTAAAACATATATTCATTATGGATTTGCGGAAATTAAATTATAAACTTTATCAGCTAAAACAAGATGGATGCGAGAAAGAACGCTATGGCTACGACTACGTGGATAATTTTATTGAAGTTTTTGACGTGGCTGAATTACTAAGTCATGCCATTTTGCGATGGTACAACATCCAAATTGAAGATGAGGTAGTTAAGGCGTTAAGCTACTATGTAGATAAAGATTTAGATAAGTTATACATTATCGGCAAGTACGATATTAATAATATAGAGCATATAGGTATATTTGAATGTGTAACTTCAGAGGACAGTCTATTCTTAAATCTTGTAAACTACTCTCCATATAATTCTATATTGTTCAGTAAGAATAAAGGCAAAAATCACATTAATATATGTAACTTGAATATACAAGGAATGTTTGTGCCCAACACATTCAATAACAGTCTAGAAATAGTATGTAATCGTAATACTAATTTTGTTGACATCTGGAATAATAGGATTAGTACAAGAATCCTACAATGGTCTCACACTCCCAAAGAGGTTATATGTGAGAATTTGGGAGATTACGTGATTGTAGAACTAGACCCTTGGGAAGGCGCACCACGTAATAAACGAGAATTTTTTGTTTTATCTAGACTTAATTTAGTCAACGAAATGCCAGTTTTATCGCTATAAATAAACTGCTAGACTCTTCACAGCTAATTCTGAATTCGCAGCATGAGAACTCTGGGTGCGAATTGCTCAACATTTGATAGTTGAGCTTCCTGTTTCGTCGCAGGATAGCTACAGCTTGTAACCAGAGCCTGCTCCACAGGCTTGACTTCGGGCCGTCCTATCCCTACAAAGTAAAGGTTGATAGAGGCGTTTACGTCTCTATCATGCGTTTCACCGCACGCTGGGCAGCACCACATTCTGTCATGTAGTGCCAAGTCGTCGTTTTTGTGGCCGCAGCGGTGGCAAAGTTTTGAGGAGGGAAAGAAACGGTCGACCTGGATGAAAGTCCTCTCATACCACTCTGCTTTGTACTTGAGGTAGGTCAAAAACTTTGCCCACCCGCTGTCAGCAATGGACTTGGCAAGTTTTGTTTTCAACAGTCCTTTCACGTTGATGTCCTCCACCACCACGACTTGGTTTTCGTCAATGATGGCTTTGGACAACTTATGCAAAAAGTCATTACGAGCGTTACTGATGTACGCGTGCTGCTTAGCAAGTCTCAATCTGGCCTTTTCGCTATTTTTTGAAGCTTTTTGTTTTCGTGAGAGGTGCTTTTGCAGTCTTCTCAACCGTTCCTCACCTTTCAGAAGATACTTCGGGTGTTCAACTTTGTAACTTCCGAAGTCATTAGTAACAGTAACAAAATGTTCCAGTCCCAAATCTATTCCGCAAGCTCTACTTTTAGGCTCCACGACCTTGTTTCTCCGATTCTCAGTTTCTACTAAAATGGAAGCAAAATACTTACTGTCGTTTGTTTTGCTTACAGTAACAGATTTGATCTTACCATCAAATCTTCTGTGTAACTCAATCTTTATCCCATCTCGTATCTTCGGTAGATATAACAATCCTTTTTCAAAATCTACCCTTATTGAGTTGTGTGTATTGTTCGTAGTGTAGGACTGTTTGTCTCTTTTCTTTTTGAATTTCGATAGATTGAATTGCTTACGGTTTTTGAAATGATCTTTGAATGCTTTCTCAAGTTGCAGTTGTACGTTGCAAAGCGCAAAGCTATCTACTTCTTTGAGAAATGGAAATTCGTCTTTGTAGTTAGCAGGTGTGTCTTGTGGGATACGTTCTCTCTTCTTGTAAGATTGCAGCTTCTTGTCCAACATTTTGTTCCAAACAAACCGACAGCACCCAAAAGTCTTTGCAAAGAACACCACCTGCACATCAGTAGGGTAAATACGATACTTGTACGCTTTTAGTGTCGGTTTGCGCTGCATGCTACGTAAATACACTAAGTTCGTCGAAATAATTGGCTATTAGTAACTACCTAAAAAGCCATCCTGCGACGAAGCAGGAAGCTCAACTGAAAAAGTTGAGTAGTCCGTATTAAATTATTATTTTCTGTTCTGATGTTATTGGAATTCTCCAACTTATACTATCATTTTCTTCTTTGCTTGTCATATTGTCTATTCTGTCGCGATAATTGTCAAATAGAATCTTCTTGACATAAATAATATGTTGGTCGAATATTTCTTTGCTGCTAAATACCATTGTAATGTTATCTACATGTTCCAGTAGGTGGGTATTTAAGATTCTAGACACCTCTGGCACTCTGGAATTAGTAGACACAATAGCTATACTTTTTATCTCTTCAAATTCCACGATTTTTTTACTGATTTCGTCTAATAGTATTACTTCTCCTGAACTGACAGATGAAAAGTCGTATTGTGCAGAGTATAAGAAAATAGCACCGCGTTTATTGATACTAATATTACTGCTAACTTGTGCAAAGTAATATGAGAGCATATCTTTTGCACCTGTATAGTGCCAATTCAGTTTATTACTAAATGCCTCAACTACTGACATAAGAAAAATGTTATTGTTAATATTTGCGAATTCATGGGTTGCAAAAACAATATCAGCCTCATCGCTGTCCGTACGATTTTTTGTAATCCTGTTATAAATCATGTTGTCGTATGTAAACATGATACATTTAGCATTGTCTAAATCAAAATAACTCAGAACATTGTTTAAATAACTAAAAAGCTCCACTATTATATTGTCTTCGTTTTCTTTTATAAAATCAGGTATATATTTCTCATGCCAGTGGTTTCCATTAGCTATATTGTCATAAATGTTAGCGAAATTGACATCTATCCATATATAGTCTATGTCAAGTAGGGACTCTTTAGAATGACTTATAGTATAGTATCTATCGTCTATCTTGTAGTAGTTTATCTCGAGTATCTTATTAGGTTTCATATATGTTGCAAATATACTAAAACTTAATTAAGCTCTCGCCGATGTGTTGCATGTTATGTTTTGGTATATGATAGTGTTTTACCGTAATCTTTGTAACTTGTTTGCTATTCGGAGGATTCATTACTAACCGTCCGTGAGTGGCGCAGTCGCAGTAAGCCGTATCATTAAGCGTGATTAATAAAAAAGAGTTACTATACAAGACATATTTATATATGGAATCTGTAACCATTAAGTCAATACAGGATGTTTTATCGGATACAATATTAGGTATCTCAATAACTGTGTAAACTTTTGTTGTCCATGTATAAGTTGTATCTTTCGGATTTTCTAAACATGATTTTATAATGTGATCGTAAGAACATTGTTGCAATTCGTTGCTTTTCTGCATAACCTTATAAAGTCTTTTTGCAAAATGTGTTAGTGTATCTTCGCATACCATACACATACTATATGTTTCTGGATTTTGCAGATTTTGAATCAAAATATGAGCGGTGTCATTTATGTAAATAAGAGCTGTTTTGTTATACACACCTAGTACATCAACATAGCTTTGTTTTTTACGGCAAGTCAAAACATGAATACTTTTATCAACTCTTTGGCAAGATACGATGACAAGAGTTATCAAATATAAGTAACGCATAGTCTATATATTTAAAATTTTAGTGGTCTCGGCAGGACTCGAACCTGCAACCGCGGGATTAGAAATCCCGTGCTCTATCCTATTGAGCTACGAGACCGAAGGTTTCGTATCTCTTATTTTCTTTATCAAAAAGTATCTATTTCTATATATAAACTTATGTATACTTTCAGACTTATCCGCTTTTTGTAAAACATCTTCTAAAAATTCATCGGAAGCGTATTCTAAAAAGTCTGAATATAGGACATATTCCAAGTACTTCTTAGCATTCTCTCTACCTGTGAGGTATCTCTCACCCAGCTGACGCCACGATAGCGTGTAGTAGGCTATGTAATACTTTTCACTATTAGACATAATATAAGGAATTTTCTCCTCTTAGTGTCGAAAACCCAGTACATTGCTCGGGCGGACTGTTCTACCGTAAAAGGCTGAGCTTCTTGCTTCAACGCAGGATGGCTACGGTTTTTACCAGAGCCTGCTCCACAATCCCTCTCTCAAAGCATCCTAACCCTACGAGGTAAAGGTTTATAGAAGCGTTCACATCTCTGTTGTGTGTTTCACCGCACGCAGGGCAGCACCACGTTCGGTCATGTAGTGACAAGTCTTCGTTTTTGTAACCGCAGCGGTAGCAAAGCTTTGAAGATAGGAAAAAGCGGTCTACTTGGATAAAAGTCCTACCATACCACTCTGCTTTGTAATTGAGGTAGGTCAGAAACTTTGACCACCCGCTGTCAGTAATTGACTTGGCAAGTCTTGACTTTAACTGATTTGCCTTGCGATTTCGAAACAATATTTAAACTATGAAAGTCACTAGTCAAAATCCTAGAGAAGTTCAAAAAGAACTACAGCGCATCATCGAAGACGAAAACGCTCGTGAATTGGTTGAAGTAGCATATGATGCATACAGGGGATTACCATACTATTCCAAAACTCGAAAAAAAGTAGATGATGATATAGAATATTTACTTTCAGATTATACAGGAAGATACATTCATGCGTATTGGATAGGTGCTTATGTCTTATACATGTATCCCGAACTCAGAAAACTATTAGAAGATTTTAGAGAACTCAATCAAGAGTTGAAGTCTCAGAAGGAAAAACTTAGTCAATTACGACCAAAGTACATAGAATTAACAGATACTATTAGTAAATTAGAAAAAGAAAAAGAGCAAATCGATAAAAAAACAGATCGTATGAGCAATCGCATCAGTAAGCTTGAAATTGAGTTGGATTCAGTAGATGACCAAACAAAGCGTAATAAAATAATCAAGAATCTTGAATCTCTAAAACGAGAATATGATGATTTAGTAGAAAGATTTATTAATATAGGTAAAGAAATTAAGATGATAGAGAAAAATAATGTAATTTCCGAATATCGTAACGCTTCATACAATGTACGTGAAATAGAAAGTGTTAAATATGACATTAAAAAAGAAGTTTATAGAATTGTGGAAAAGATGCCATGATTTCAGGTAGTTAATACCGAGTTCGCGAGAAGTCTCCTTTACTTTTCTCTTCTCTCAGCATTTTTAGAACCTCTTTGTTCATAGATTCTGCCTGCAAGTATTCCTACGACTATCTCCATCTCGAAACTATCGAAAATTTTTTACACTTTTTACACTTAGAAGCTCCATAGTTAAGCTATGTTATAAATATACAAATTTGTACAGAAATTAGCAACTGTTGCTAACCACGCATAATGCCACCAGCGGCTCCAAGCTACAATATCATTAGTTGGCCAATTCCTATATTGTCGTAACGGAAAATAATAATTTAATTTTGTATATTTATGCATGAAACTACCAAGCTTATTTATAGCTAATTTGTTTAGAATTTTTAGTGACTCTACGTCTGGACAAAAATTTTTAAATAAAATTTTCATAGCATTACTATTTATTACGACTATGTATATAGAGATTTATACTATGATACACAAAGATTGCGTCTATGCTTTAGAGTTTGTTATCACGAATTTCACCTTTATAGCTGCATCACTTGGTATTAGCGTATTCGGTGGCGTTATGAAAACAAGGCATCTTAGCACGCAATCGCATAATAGCCATTGCAGTTGCAATTGCAATGTTAATGGTAATGGAACCTAATCCCGCTTAGGTTAAGACAAATTATGGCTCTCATTAATAGTTCCGACTTCTACGAAGGTGTTAGAAACTTGTTTGCTACAACATTTTTTGATGAACAAATCAAAACGGCAAAGTACGAGGAAGTGCCATATAATTATCCGGGAGCCATAGCTATACAGCGTAAAGGCGACTGGCGTATCGTGTTCAACCACTTTGTGCCTGATATAGACTACAACACATTAATAGTCTATAGTAATGAACGCGGTCAATACTATGACCATAACCAAGATTATGTTGAACCGGTAAGCAAGACTAAACATAAATTTTTCTACGATCAGCATGTAGTTGTGCCTATTAATGAAAATAGTGCAGTAACTATTAAAATCGGTAGGAAGTACAAATACATTTATAGTTAGCATGGTATTCAATCGTAGGCGGACTGCTCAACCGTAAAAGACTGAGCTTCCTGTTTCGTCGCAGGACAACTTTTTTGATATTCCTTAGGGACTGCGACCATCTATCAGAGTCTGCATCCCTTCGTGGTTAGCAACAGTTGCTACTTTCTGTACAAATTTGTATATTTATAACATAGCCTCGCCATGAAGCTCCTAAGTGTAAAAAAGTGTAAAAACATTTTCGATAGTTTTGAGATGGAGATAGTCGCAGTCAATACTTGCAGGCGGAATCTATGAACAAAGAGGTTCTAAAAATGCTGACTGAAAAGAAAAGTAACAGCGACTTCGTAACAGTAGAGTGCTTATTGGCATTTGACAAAGATGAGGATAAAGGGCGGGTATTAGCCCTCATGCGTAAGTTTTCGTCGATGGTAAGGTTTGCCTACAAAAGACTATTGCATGGAGCAGAAAGAAAAGAGCTGAGAAAACTACTATCCTGCAAGTATGGAATAAACGCCCGATATTCGGCCGATGCGATTCTTCTGGCGCAACAGAATCTAGACTCTTGTGTAAAAAGAGGACAGAGTCCTAAAAAGCTTGTTTTCGGTTCAAGAGAACTATTTGAACAGCTAAAGAAAAAACACCTAACAGGTAAGAGGAGGGAAGAACTAAGACAAAAATGGGGAGAAAGAAGATACGGCATTTTGTATTCAAGAGGTGAAAAATCAAAAGAGGGCAATCTAAACCTTAGGCTTGTGAATCTGAACAATCAATGGCATCTGCGGATCAACTTGGGGAACGGGGAGTATGTATGGGCAAAGGTGATTCGGTCAGCAAAGAGAAAAACGGACAAGTGGATAAGCTTCATCAGTAGCTTAGAACACGCTGCAAAGACAGGCGACTGGTTCCCATACACGGTACGACTCAAACTCAGAAATGGGAAAGTCTGCGCACAGTTCAGCAGAGAAGAGAGGCTCCCAGAAGTGACTATTACAAAAGACAATGGTGTCATAGGGATTGACATCAACGCCTACCCTTTTCATTTGGCACTAGTTCATACGGCGAAGGATGGTAACTTAGAGAAGTACGATCGGCTTAGCTTAGATAAACTATTAGAGGGCAATTCAGAGAAAAGAGAGTACCTTAGTTGGCAAACTGCTCATCAGGTGGTGGGAATTGCTAAAAGAGAAAGAAAAGCGCTCGTTATAGAAAATTTGACGCGACTCCCTAAGGGTAAAAGAGGGGACGGACTGCCCAAACTAAGACAAAGACTACAAAAGTGGGTGTACAAAGGTTTGCTTCAAAAGATTGAGATTGTAGCGAAGCGGAGCAGAATTCAGGTCATCAAGGTCAATCCTGCCTACACGTCAATCATTGGCAAATTGAAGTATGCACCGCTATACAACATAGACAAGGACACGGCTGGTGCTTATGTAATAGCCCGAAGAGGACTGGGTTTCAAAGAACGTCTGCCTAAAAACTACAAACAGCTTCTGAAAGATGCAGATTTTCTGTCTTACACAATAGCAAAGATTGAAGACAAGATTGCTAAACTCAAACAAGAAATACGAGAGGAGAAAAATGAGTACAAGCGGAATAGATTAAAAAGTATTCTTTGGAAAACACGAAGAGAATTAGACACGTTACTCGGATACTTTCGGGAAAGCGGAGAGAGCGAGTCAGCTACCCAACAAGCGGTCAATCGCGAGTTGAAACCGATGAGGGGTGGGGTGCAAACCCTACAAAAAAGCTGGCAAGTTCTCTCCGTAGCCCTCGCCTTCTCCTGCCTTGAGAGTTTCAGAGACTTCTCTCCCTTGAAGAGGGTGCTCCTCACAAGGGATTGGGTAGGAGCGGCGAAACGAAACGGGCTAGTCCCTCCCTACCTGGTCAGGGGACGACTGTACAAAATGTGTACAGTTTTGTATAGTTTAGGCCAGGCCTGGCGTTTCGACCGCATAAATAGATTAAGATAGTAATCAGTTCTATGCCCAAGTACTATCAGCTTATACCAGCAATGATACAATTAGCAAAACTTGCTTTAGCTTATGCTAATGAAGAAAAAAAGCCCAATATATCATGCAACTTTCTTACAATACGTGTAGAATATGATGCAGACGATATGCTTATACATATTTATAATAGCTACGACTATAAAGACATTCTGAAGAGTTTTGGTTTTGTTTTTAATGGTAGAGCTTGGGTTGGTACACCCGAACTCCTATCTAAGCTACCGCAAGAAGTCATAGAACGCATGTTTCTTTCTACAAGAAAGGACGACCTTATTCACTTAGCAGAACACATGGTACAGTACATCCAGCTAGTCAAGTAATTGGGTTTCGAGATACACGTAAACCATGTACACCATAGGAAAGATTTACAGCCCTGAGCAGAAGGTGCTAACCCTAGATGTCCATGACATTTTTAGTCTATTCACTATACTAAACTCACACGAAGATATAGACTTAGGCCTAAAATCTTGGCTCTATAATGAACCTAAATACTATGCTACTAAAGTCGATAGACACCTATTAGAAGTAGCAGTAAGTAAAGTAGTGGATAACCTAAACTTAACTTTAGAAACAGCTTTGTACGAAAAAAGTTATCATAGTAAAACTATTAATATAGAGGGTTACCAGTCAGTAGAAAAGATTATTATAACAGCACAAACTCAAAACCAGCTATATGTAATAGATAACGGGGTGCCTGGCGTATTGACAGTGTTTGCTCGATACTATATACACAAAAGCTCGCAAGACAGCATAGAAGAGCTTCGCAACTTAGCTAAGGTGATAGGCTGGGCAAGTGGAATGCATACAGTACTTGCCGCCTTACTAATAGACACCATAAAAGTGGAGCGCTACCCATCAATAGCGGACAATAACGAGATCATTCAACTACTAAGCCCATTACTTGACCTTATAGAATATATTGTGCAGTTAAGTAAAGACGACAAGATGAATCAGCTAAACGAAGCTTTTAGAAATATAGAAGGCCTCTATCAAGAGTACGCAGAAGTAATTAAAAAATACAAAGAATTTGAAAACAAACTCTCGCAATTGAAACAATACGCCACAGGGCTATCTACAACTCTTGGAGTAGAAAAGTTTGATTATATCGGCACTACACAAAAAGTCAAAATGTATAGTGTCAATCAAAAGTACTTTGATGATAAAGCGCTTGCACAAGAAATGCCCGATGTGTATAATAAATACCTGAGAGAAAGAATTTATAAAGTGATAAGAGTTTTCTAGCTTATAGAATTGTAGAAAATAGTTTATTCATATTATGTATATTTATAGGTGCTCCAGCTCCCACCTATACTTTTGGGGTCATTCTGTCCTACAGGTGTTTGTGGTTATCCATCAGGACAAGATTTCGTTATCTCCACTAAACCTGAAGAGCTAACTAACTACTTGCCATCTAACTGGAATGACATTATATTTTATCGTACGTTGCATTATGTAAACAAAGGTGTTCATGTAATATTATACAAAGACATTACTACCTTACTTGACCCAGAGACGCCCAAACCGCTACTTTTTATTATAAACAACGAGACGCCAGCTATTTCAGAGATAAACATCCTCTTATCCCAACTTTACCTTATAGATACCTTCCTATTCTTTAACACTAATCATCTAACGTATGTTGACATTAATCTTTATTCCCCGACGGAACCTATGCTTAGGAAGTTCGCTTGTATGTTCTACGGCAACATGTATATGCCTGCTATCAATAATACTATATGGAATGTAGGTGATTACATTATGAGTTTAGCTAAACTTCATAACGAGCTTATGTACTTTTGCCCACTGAATGATAAAGTGCGTGGTAACGTTGTGGGACATTATTCTAACTCTACGCTTAACTTAATGCGTGATAATCATTTCAATGTTCCATTCCGTAATATGCTCATAGGACCTATGCTGCTATCCGGGGATCTATTTGCTATTGTGTATGCACATATTATAATCAAAAGAGTAACAAAAGGATTTCTAAGACGATACTTGTTTAGAGAAAATAACGAAGACTTATGGGTAGAAGTGGAGACTGACTTAAAAAATATGTTGTCCATGTTAGAGTCAGTTCCATGCGGGCCTGTAATTATAAACGTGTTAGTCAATGATTCACGACTAAATCGCCGTAACTCTCACATCTTGAATGTAGAGATACAGTACTCTAACGCCGGGACATTCTCGTCGTTTGCTTCCGGGCCTCATGCGGGACCTGGCGGCCTCACAATACCGCCCATCGGCGGGTATATGGGTACTATAAATGTACAAGTTAGTATGCCCTAAATAATATATTGGTAATAATGATAATACCTTAGATAATCATCAGGTCTTGGTGTATTTGATGTATTAGATACTAATCGTTTAGTGCGCATAATCTTATACCAGCTAAATAAGTAATACCTACTATCGTGCCCCTGCCTGTGCCTACCCCAGCCTAATAAACCACCACCAGCAAAGAAACTCATCGATTCTCCTAATGATATGATGCGTACATCTAAATCCCTATTTGCATCCAATTTAATAGCGTTCATACTATCCCTTTGAAAGAGTACTAGATTGCAACTCCGATTTCCATTGTCATGTCGAACTACGGGGTATTCCACAGCCTCGTCATCGTAATTCATGACGTATACCTTCATGCTATCGTCGCCCAATAACCTATTCCATTGGCTTTCTAAGTAAAAAAGTATGTTGTAATCAACAGGTAAAAGTATGTTTCTTGTGACAGTGTCCATACGTATAATGTTTGCCCCACCTTCTGTATTACGTAGCACTTTTGTGGACTGGACTTTAGCATTAGCTATGTAGTATCTGTTTAGGTAACTATATAATATTTCTACCGTTGTGGGCTGGCCTATTTGTGTTATCGTACGATAGTACATGTAAGGGGTCAACGGCTTATATATTTCTCTTCCATACTTGATTTGACTTACATTAGCAGTGAAGAACAGCGAGGTTACATATGGGAAGTCCTTAGGTTGGTTGTTATATACCACTATCTCGCCGTTCCTGTTGATGCTTAGAGGGTACATATTATGAACCATTGTAAACGGAGTTGAAGTTGATGCGGTATTTCCTACTGCAGGTTCTAATAACCCCATATCGTCGGTTATTAACTCACTCGGGTTGCTAACATCTGCATACACTTTTTCAAATAAGTATATATCCCTATCTGTCCATCCACTAATCTTGACATTAGCTAAGTTAACAATCGCATATTCTGAATTTACATCGTTATCGTAGTTAATAACAAAATACCTATCCTGAACCGCCAAGTAGGGCACAGAGTTGCAGTTGCATATTACATCAGAAATAGAATTCGTGTACCTTACAGGTTCTGTGCTTACACGCCTGTGATAACTCCGTAAAAGTCCATTCCTGCCCTGAGAGATTAATTTTGTGGGGCGTACTGCGTAGTCTATTATATCCTCAGGGTTGTAATTCCTTATAATAACATCTTCAATGCCATAATCTATAGTATTATCTATAACAATAAATTTAATCAAAACGCAATAGTTTTGCGCTATACTGAAATTGTCCGATATATTGATACTAACTATTGTATTACCTAAAGAAGATATAATGTTTAAGTTAACAGATGTTATATCATTTGTAGAAACATTAGTATTAGTACAGGCTATACTACGTGATACTATAATACAAGTTCTGAAAACATAGGTTGTCCGATTGGTTTGGGGAGGGTCTGTAGCTGTCGTCAATGTATAACTTAATAAACACCCCACAGGAGCGCTATTATTTATATTGTACTCAACTTGTATACGGCTTATACCTAAGACTACATCTCTTGGATTTATGACTTGATAAGTGTAATTCATCTATATCACTTCTTAAGTTTAGCCATTAGGTTATTAAATACTTCTATTGTCCTGCGTATCCAGCCTAAAAAGAAGACTTGAAACTGTGATCTTCGCATTGTAATATCGGTATAGTAAGCTATGCGATGTCTTAGTAGTTCGTACATTAGTTTTTGTGGGTCTTGCTGTTGTATTGCCCTCATGGTTACAGGGCCTAGTACGCCATCGGTTGTGACGTTTAGCGCACGTTGCGCCATGATGACGGCACGTGTTATACCTGCATTGACTCCAAAGTCGAATAAGTACTCGCCAACGGGGTAGGGCATCTCGTTAGCTCTGAGACGCTTCCAGTAGTTCTCATGATAAAACTCTTGTACTAAATTCTCTGGTACTGGTTTTTTCTGGTCTATCAGCCTCCATCCCGCCCAGTTCGGGTGCGCACGTCTGGAAATACCCTTGTAAGTCTCACCTCCAGGATCATTAGGATGGTTTACATAACCACCCTCGTACTCCATTACTATCTTATAAATATCCAAGAAACGCTTATCCATAACTAAATATACAAAATTAATCTGTGTTTTCAAGTCAATATAAACCCTTAGATTTAATCTTGCCATATAAGGCCAAGTTCATACCGAGAATTTAACAATAAATATGCAATAATTTATAACACGACAAATAATAAGGTGCAAAAATATCGCAAAACATATTTTTCGACTTAATTAAAATTTATGAACAAAGTAGAACTATCTGCTATCGCACAAGACCTTTTTCTAATAAACGACTTACAGTACAAGCACTCTTTCGGGAAAAATTCCAAACTGAATGGTGAAATGAATATCTACCTTTACAAGACTGCGTTGGAAGGAGAGAGAGTCAGCTTATTTCTATTAGATGTCTCCGGGACAACGATTGTAGTACCTGCATCAAAAGAGTGGGACGAGATTGAACTAGATGGTTTGTACAAAATAAAATGTATAGAGTGCGAGGGGAAGTTTATATTCAAAGATCATAATCACACACAAACTATTAAATCAGCATCCGTAAAATCCATCTATGAAGTTAATAGTAACGAATGGGAGATAGAATACAGTATTTTAGACAACAAAATACGACGATTTGATATATTAAATCAAACAACAAAGCAAGATGACGATAGCTTGGCTAAAGAAGCCTTAAGTATTATATTCAACAATGAGGCCGAGATACTAGCTGAAAAAGTTCCAACAACGCATATACTATTAGAAAACGCTAAGGCAAAGTTGGCATACCTCGAGCATACTACCGATAAAACAACTGAACTGGGCTATATAAATATAAATGAAAATAAAATTAGTATAGATGTAGAGGACAAAGGAAAGAATTATTACGTTATAGATTTATTAAAGCTTGATCATTGCTTTTTATATCAGCAATACATAATGCTATTCTATATCAAAAGCTATTTTGATGTCCGTATATATACTGATGTTAGACTAGTTCAATACGATGGTAAGAAATATTTAGTCTTCATAAATCAAAACGACGATATGATAATAGACATGACTTTTACAGAAGTTATAGATGTTCTAGTTAGAGAAGATAATAAAGATAGTAGCGATAAAATGATCTTTGAAGAAAATGACTTTTCTGAAGATACACTAATATCTAACGTAGAAGAAGAAAATAATGTCACTAATTGAAACTCAGGTAAATACCTTAATAGAGAGCACACTGAATGCTAATAGAAACATTAGCGATTGGGACAATGCTAGTAATAATAGCTATAACATGTGGCATAGTATTGGTATGGCACTACATGCTAACTTCATAAGCACACACTTAACTCTTATGATGTCGGTATGTGGATGCGCATATACGCCGACTGTACAACCACCTTCTAATGCGGTACAAATGAAAAGTGCTATTCAAGACGCATTACGGGATGTTGATATTAGGTCTGCTAATAAATACTTAGGAGCACAAAAACTAATAGAATATATTTACGAAAAGTATATAGAAATCATAACTACCTTCACAGGTGCCAATGCAAGTGGGACACCAGTAACCATAGATATAACATTATATCATGTCAGAGTAAAACCGTTACTTCTACTAAATGTTGTTAACTTTATCAATAGTATTAGCAACGACTACTTTAATACAGGTAACGATTTATTTAGTAAAGTCGTGGATTTCAATAAAGATTTAGCTAATTTGTTATATGACGCTAGTGTGCATTTTATTATGTCATCTGATGGTACATGTACTATAGGTAGTAATCCTCCTACGACTTTGCCGTATAGTGGTCCCGTTTATAGCTAATTCAGGCTCCCGTAATTGGACTTGGGTTAGTATTCAGACTCTGTTTTATTTGTTCTAGCTGCTCAGCTATGCTTTGTAGCACATCATTCTGTGCTTTTAACACTCTCACCATTTGTATATTATTGGACTGAATCGCCTCGTTTATTATTGTCTGATTATGTGCTTGAGCTTGTCGCTGGGCTTCGGCTTGATTCTGCTGGTTACTTATTGCTTGAGTCAACCGTGTTTGTTGTTCTTCTGTTTTTTTCTGCTCTTCTGGACTAACTTGCTGAGTTGTTTGTTGAGCAGGTAATGGTTGCATTGGTGGTAGCGGTGGTGGTGACTGTACGTTTACGTGTTGCACTAATTTACTTCCCCTAGAAGTAGGTCTTTCAGTTAGTCGTATTTCAGTGGCGTTATTAACGCGAAAATCACGAGCCAAGTTTCTTGCCCCGCCATCTACTAGACTGACTCTTACGCCTCTATTCAATTTGTCACGTGCCTCATCTAGTTTTTTATCGTCGGGAGATCCCATTTTCGCGATGATACTATCAATTGTTTCTCTTCTTTTATCTTCCACGAATGAGAATCCTTTGCCTTGTATTTGAGGCAGAATAGATTTTGTAAGTATTTTATACCCGCCGTATCCTGCAAGGCCTAGAAGGCCGACACCAAGCGCTATGCCCAACGGGTTAGCGAGCATGCCAAGCATACGGCCACCCCCCATGAAGGTACTCAATGTGCCACCAATCCCTTGACTACCAGCCAATCCAGCCAGTCCCTTGGTAGCAACGGCAGCCCCTGCCCGCCTCCCAAGCGTAGACTTAGCCTTGCTAGCTAAATACCCTGCCATGCGTGACCGGATTCCACTCTTCCTCACCTGCCTACGTTCTGGTTGCGCTGGTGCACCACTACCAAATGATGGAACCGATGGCGCTTGTTTGCTTACTTGTGTTTTAGCAGGCGACTTTTGTTTTTGTTTCGGTGTGGCGCTTGGTGTAGGAGGCGGAGCCCCACTTGCTGCGTTTGGAATATTTTGAACACTGGGCGTGGTCGGCGCCATAGACGAAGGCGTAACTGGGAAAATCTTCGTAGCTGGCGATTGCTTAGGCGGCACTTGACTAACAGCCTGTTGTGTAGCCTTGCTACCACCATCACCTGTTGCGCCACTTGTAGCGACGCTACTGCCTGAACTCACATCAGTACCCTTTCGGCTTTTACTTTTGCTATCTACAGTATCAGAAATTAATTCTACCATCTTACTAATCTCTTTTTCTTGTTTGTCTATTACACTCAATAGTTGGGCTAATTCTTCAGGAGGTGTTGTGCTACGATTTATATCTTTATTCACGCAATTAATTACATCACAAATCTTATCTAGTAATTCAGCTCTTATTTCCTTTTTAGCTTTGCTGGGGTCATATTGTTGAACACCGGCCTGTAATCGTTCTTGGGCTTTCGTGATATTATTTTGAACGACTTCAGTTACAGTGGAAGCTATCAATGGGAGTGCAGCAGATAAATTCTGGGGCAAGCTGCGCGTTATTGCATTTGCAAGTTTGTTCGCGAAATCTTGAATTTCAGATGAGGGTGTTTCGGCAGTCGGCTGAGTTTCTTTTTGAGGTTCGCCTACCGACTCACCAGAAGGCTGCGTTTGTGATAGTTGCATCACTGCTCGCCGCCAGCTAGTAGACTTGGATAAAAGCGGACTTGATTGTTTAGGACTAACATTGGATGGAATTGATATTTGTTCGGGCAATTCAGTAGTCTCGTCGGGTTGAATACTTGAGGGTATATTTGGGAGAGCGCTGCCTGATACAACCGAACTCTGTCCGGTGACATAAGATGTGGAGTCAATTCCTGATTTACTTGGTGGTGCAAAAAACGCTGTGTTATACTCGTTACGCATGTTTCGCATGCCCACCAGCCCTTGGTAAGAACGGTACTTTAGATATAACTCCACAAACCTTCGAATAGCCCCTTCGTCTCTTAACCCTGTAGCGCGGCTAATAGTATCTTTATGCCTTTCTAAAGCGTCCCTTTCTTTATCATTTAGCTTATCGACTCCCTTTAGTAACAAATTATTGTACTGTATGACTACATCATTTAAGTTTGGTTGAGTTAATAATTTGTTAACATTGTTATCATCATCATATTTCGGGTTATTGGTAGTCTTCTTTAAAAGCTTTTGCAGTTCTTTAAAAGCCAGTCCCCTTTCGTAGTCTAGCCTATAATCTGTTTGTGTTTTAGAACTAAATGACGACCACGCTTCTTCGGATTCAAATGCACTGGGGATTCTTGATTCATAGTAATCTCTGAATCCTGACTTTTTGTATCCTGTCCCAAAGAACCGACCTGTTCGTAGGTAGGTCTGTTTGAACCCGAATTCACCCATGCTGACTAATAGCCGACCTAAAGGATGACTCTTGATAGCACTGTAAAACGGTGATATAAGACCACCTGCTAACCCCGCTATACTACGCCCTAACTGCCTATTAGCCTCTCTGACATCCTGTTTATACTTTTGGTAAGTTTCGCTATCCTTGAATAAAAACCTACCAGCCTCATACTTCATTCTTTCTATCTTAACAGCCCTTTTTACACTAGATGTGTAACTTAGTTTTACCAACAATCTAAATCCTATCACACTTACAACATTAAAGAACCCAGCCATGACATTTGTAAGATGTTCTGAGACTTTCATTGCTATAGGAGTTGGCTTACCACCGGCTGGGTCAGCACATAGCATCTGTACTTCATACATACTATCTAATGTTATACTTTCTACACCAGCAGAATTTACGGCTTTAATCATGTCATCACTATTGGCAATAATGTTTTCTATATTAGGTACCAAGACGTTACTTAAGTATTCTTCAATACTAATAACACTATTTTTTTTCTTCTCATTTATTGTTAATTGGCAGTTATTTATGTTTTGACTATATAGTACATCTACAGGGTTTGATCTACTATCTTTACTTTTTATAGTTTTCCACATCTCTTGAGCACCTTTACCTAGTAAACTAGCCATTTGATGTAGCTGTAAGTTTATACGTCTATTATAAAGAATTTGTACTGCTTTATTAACCTCGATAAAGATTGAAGTATTTTTGAGAACAAGAATAAGTTTCCTCAATGTCTCGCTCATCAGAGCGCCTAATGCTTCTACATTTCTACCATGAAAGGTTACGTTGAGTTGCTGAGATAATTCTATAACTCTATTTACCAAATCATCAGTTTGCTTAGGGTCTTGTAGCAAATGCAGGAAATAAATCCCCTCTAATATGTAATATTTGCATAAGTTCTCGCCTCTTGGTAGTACATTCTGTGGACTTAATGCTGGTAGCCTAATATCAGCCATTTATAAATATACCAAATATACAACATATGTATACATTTAGTAAATTTGTAATTGGTGAGAAAAAAAATAGATTTTGACTCACTTTTGAACTCTGCTTTTACTTTACCAGAGGACGTCAGACACTATGTGATTAAGCTGACGAAGCTTAGGGAAGCTACAATTGATGATAGTTATAACCCAGAGGAAGTATTGTTAGAATATCAAAGAACTGGCGATGAAGATTTACTATTTTCGTTGATATTATATAATCTGCCGATGGCTGTAATACTAGTTAAACGATACTCGGGTTATATAGATACACATCAAGTGAGTGATATGCTTTCAGTCGCACTAAGCGCTATAATACGTTGTGCCAAAAAGTACGACATTTCTATAGGCACTAAATTTAGTTCTTATCTTGTAATAAATATGAAGGGTGAGATACTAAAATATCTAGACGAAGCTAAACCAGTTAAGTATACATATTATTACTATACACAAAAAACACAAAATAACGACTTGGAATCGTTAGACAGGGAATACTACGATATAGATCAAGATTTATTTGACATACCTAAGTTTATTACTAATGACGATATAAAGAACATTTTGTCAGAAAAAGACATCGGGGACAATTTATTAGAGAACTATGTTTACGAAGAAACGGATGGCATGCTGAACCAAAGTATAGAAGATTATAGAAACATGAGTTACAGAATATTAGTTTCAGAAGAGTTGCTCAAATGTATCGATAGTATATCTAATACTAGCGATAAACGAGTTGAAAAGATTATAATAGAAGCTATTAGGCAATCTATCTCCGATAATGTAAAGTACACAGTTGCTCAGCTATGCGATAAATACAATCTGAGCAAAAGGAGTGCATATAGTACTCATAATGAGGTTTTACAGGCGATAGGAGACTGCATGAGGGAGAAGATGAAAGAGAACCCTGAGTTAGAAGAAGGTGTGCGACAAGTCATAGAGCGCTTATGAGTTTCGACTACGCAGCAATCCGTAACATATGTCTAAAAGAGGGAATGCTAATCAAAAGGCAATCAAAAAAGCGGACTGATCAACCGTAAAAGTTGAGCTTCCTGCTTCGTCGCGTGATGGCTTTTTAGGTAGCCCGTAAGGACTACGGTCATCCACCAGAGCACGCTCCACAGGCGTAACTTCGGGCCGTCCTAGCCCTACCAAGTAAAGGTTGATAGAGGCGTTTACGTCTCTATCGTGTGTTTCACCGCACGCAGGACAGCACCACGTTCTGTCATGTAGTGCCAAGTCTTCGTTTTTGTACCCGCAGCGATGGCAGAGTTTTGAGGATGGAAAGAAGCGGTCTACCTGAATGTAAGTCCTCCCGTACCACTCTGCTTTGTACTTGAGGTAGGTTAGAAACTTTGACCACCCGCTGTCAGCAACAGACTTGGCCAGTCTTGTTTTTAGTAGGCCTTTCACGTTGATGTTCTCTACCACCACGACTTGGTTCTCGTCAATGATGGCTTTGGACAATTTGTGCAGAAAGTCATTACGAGCATTACTGATGTACGCGTGCTGCCTGGCGAGTCTCAATCTCGCCTTTTCCTGATTTTTTGAGCCTTTCTACTTGCGTGAGAAAGACCTTTGAATTCTCTTTATTCTTTTTTCACCGCGACGGAGATACTTCGGGTGTTCTACTTTGTAACTCCCGAAGTCATTTGTAATGGTAGCAAAGTTTTCCAGTCCCAAATCTATCCCGCACGCTTTGCTTTTAGGCCCCACAACTTTGTTTCTTCGATTCTCAGTTTCTACCAAAATGGAAGCGTAGTACTTGCCATCTCAAGCCATATATTCCTTTACACTCTTTTATATCTCGAAACTTCATAGTGATGCTATGTTATAAATATACGAATTTGTACAGAAATTAGCAACTGTTGCTAGCCTCGTAGGATTAGGAAGTTCCGAAGTTAAGCCTGTGGAGCAGGCTCTGGTGGATGACCGTGGTTCCGACGGACTACCTAAAAAGCCATCACGCGTCGTAGCAGGAAGCTCAACTACAAAAGGTTGAGCAGTCCGCTTTGTAGGTTTAACATGTGCGAATAAATTAAAATGAGTATTTTGTTAGTTACGAAAGTATTTTACATATGTGAAAAACGATCCTACAAGGTTAGGACAAATCGAAGTGAATCCTGTGGGATAGGCTCAGGTAGCGGGAAGTACAATCCCTGAAAGGTTGAGTGCCCTACGTTTCGACAAAGTCTCATTGCCAGCCGCATGCCTCGGAACTCCAATGCTAACAAACAATCTATTAAGAACTTAGAAAACAATCCTTTTAAACACATAGAGTACCATAATCTATTAGTCATCCTATGCCGAATACCATACGTAGAAAAGTTTGACAAAATAAGGCCATTTTTTGAAGAAGTGTTTGGTAAGGCAACTGTTGAAACCATGTACATAACTAATAGAGCTTATGAAACACACTTTAAAATAGAAGGCATAAAAAATATTTACATTAATTTTGTCAGAGAGTTTTTTGAGAATTCTGATGCTTATGTATTTTTGATAGACTACTTATATAAAGAGCTTTACAATGCTAAACTTCAAAACGATATTAAGACTTTAACTGGTGATTTATTGTTATCACCTGAGTATGTAGATGAGATCATTAAGAGTCGGCGGCCAATGCCATCATTCGTAAATAAAATATCGTATCTTAGGTCTACGATTAATATTGTTGCGGCGTCGCCAGGTGGCGGTAAAAGTATCTATCTTATGCATGAAGCTCTTTATCAGGTCATATTTAATGCTTATAATGTTCATTTGTTTATATCAGGCGACCTGGATGAATCGGCTGCAATGGCTAGACTACTGGAAATCAAAGAATACTATATGAATGCATATTCTAAACTGATTGCACAAAAAAACATAGATATACGACATGCCCTCAATCGCCTAAAAGTTACCGTGAGCCCATATAAACAAATAACAATATACGATGTCGCTAGAATCGTTAAGAGCGAAAATGTAGATTACGTCATGATAGATTACGACGATAAGTTTGTGGAAGATACCGACGAGAATATTATGTACTATACAGCTGCTAAACCTTATGAAGTTATGGATGCGTATAAAGATGGTAAAGTGATTATTTTTGCTTCACAGATAAAACCAGCTTCTTTTAAGTCTAAAAATTACACGCCTATAGGCTTTTTACAGGGTTCTTCGCGTAAGGAGCATATGGCCGATAGTATTATTGCCATGCTCCCAGGGCCTAACAAAACTACTAAGATTGTAGTCCTTAAAGACAGGCACGGACTTATGCCTATAAGTCAAGCTATTATGCATTTTAGGATACAGAACGGTATTATAACAGAAGTGGAAGTCAAAGAAGAACTCAATTCCAATGCAAAAGCTAATGCTTCTGAAGACAATAGTGAATATGATTTTCAAGACGAAGTGATACCTTTTTAACGATAAACAGCTATGGACGAAATCAAAGTTCTGGATCGGGGTTTTGTGCGTTTAGTTCAGGCAATGGCATCAGATGACCTAATCGTACAAGCCGCCCGAACATCGTACAAATGGGTTAAGAAAAGTAATGACGAAAATCTAATAGACTACCTTGTGCGCAACGAGCATAACTCACCACTAGAGTTCGCTGAATTTATATTTCACGTGAAAGTGCCAATATTCGTAGCTAGACAGATGTTTAGGCACCGTACAGCTTCCATATCCGAAGTAAGCGCTAGGTATACAAAAGTAGAAGATGAATATTACTATCCAAAATGGAGAATGCAAAGCAAATCTAACCGTCAAGGTTCTGCTGAGGAAGTTATAGTGGATGTAGACATGGATAAAGAGTACGAGAATTTACAGAGGCAAGCTTATTCTACCTACGAAAAGATTCTTGCTAAAGGTGTAGCCCGAGAAGTAGCTAGAAGTTGTCTTACCGTATCCTACTATACGCAATTCTATTGGAAACAAGACCTGCGTAATCTACTTCACTTCATTCGCCTCCGTACAGACTATCACGCACAATACGAAGTAAGAGTCGTTGCCGAAGCCTTCGCCTACTTCGTGCAAAAATACTGTCCAATAACATACAAAACATTTGTCAACAATATCATAAATAGCGTAAGATTTACAAGTAACGAAATAAAAATACTATTCAACAACACTATGATAGAACAAATGTATAACGCCATAGAAAACTTAGAAGGCACAAGAAAACAAGAACTAAAAGAGAAACTTGATAAAATAATAAATATTATCTCTGAACAGTAGCAGTTTTACATAGAGGTTTCGACATAATAAAAAATATGCGTCACAAAATAACAATTTCTTTTCCGGACTATATAGAAAAATACTATCAGAAACTTTCTATGTTCGTAAATACAGAATCTGTATTTGCTCAAAGTCAATATGCTACTGAAAACTTTACTGTGGATTTGCCCAAGTTCTATAAAATGTTACTTGTAGAATACTTAAACTGCTTAAATCAGCAATATGTCAACGGGTTGATATATGATATGTATGCTATATCCAAATTATATCTAATAAATGTATCTAAAAATAATGCGGGATGTAGTTTCAAAGACTGGATATATTATAATGTAAAAACACTAATGTTAGAAAAGAAATTATCTGCTCTCTGTTTGAGTTATCCCTTTATATCGCATGGTATATTTTTACACAATCTAAGCGACTACGATAATATACTATCGCCAACGAGTAAGGCATACACTAATTTCTTAGTTAAGAGTCGCAGAGAAAATCACGAACTTAGGGATTTGGACTATCTAGCAGATATTAGCTTGCGATTCGTAAGAGATATTCATCATTTTGACCTGCTCCTGAAACGTGTAGTGGAATGGACTGCTCAACCATAAAAGATTTAGCAGTTCGCTATCTTGTAATTCATACCCAAAGATTATTCCGTTTGACCTTCTCGATCTTTTGTAGTGTTTTTAGTAGCTCTCGCTCATATTCTGATATATTCTTGGGAAAATCAATGTTTATATGTAACACCAGATCGGTTTTTCTATTTGGTTTGACTGGCCATCCTAAGCCGCTTAGTTTTATAGTGCTGTACGTTTCGCTTGGTATATCTATCTTCATTATTTCGCCATCAAGATACTCAATAGCTGTAATGCAACCGAGCATACAATCATATAATGGAACAGACAGCGTAGTATGAAGGTTCATTTTGTCGTCCAACCACCATTTAGTATCATTCACTTTTATACTTACAATATAAAACATATTGTTTTTACTTAAAACCTGTATTTCCTCCTTAAAGTTATACGGTGTTACCTCAAATTCTAATACATCCCTGTTTTTCATAACAATGACTTTTTTATTGCTTTTGTATATCTCACCAAGTGTCATAGGAACTATTATCTTATCAAATATAGTATTATCATCTTGTATGATAAATTCCTCTACGATGGTTTTGGGATTTTTTGCCTTACTCTTCGTAGCAACTTCGGAACGATACGAGCCAGTCGGGTTTTTATAACTGCTCCGATTTGCCTTAGGAAGCTCAGCCTCTCTGTTCTTGAGAATGAAACTGAATAATATCTCCGGGTCTTTCCGTATTCCTGACCAGACTTCATTTATTGTTTTAAATATACTATCGTCTTTAACTTTTTTATTTTTAACATATTCTATGTATTTTTGTCTTGCATATTCTAATATTTCATTTTTATTAGTCATGTTATAGACTTGATCCGTGTCTATATTCAATTCATCTATAAACATTTTTATACGTTCTCCCTGCGTTACACGCATGA
>Ga0308409_1000206_pt1 | contig 34782 bp, 29 predicted proteins | sample HotsprSampleMSe4_FD_203469 | JGI IMG/M metagenome (GOLD analysis project Ga0308409, IMG submission 203469) | Hot spring phototrophic mat microbial communities from Mushroom Spring, Yellowstone National Park, Wyoming, United States - 20060912_MSe4 ... | reverse complement strand
CAAACCCGAATGCGCTCTACGATGTGTCGCTATCTTTCAAAGCTGGCAACATAGGGTCGCGCTTTATCTCACGCGCAGAGTCGCATGATTTTGCACGCTACAATTCCACGATTGTCAACAGCGCTGGCAAGTTAGAGTGGACAACCATGCTGCACGCAGTAAATGGTGTCGAGTTCATGATTGCCGATGTCATCTACAATGCGTTTAATCAGCATATGAGCATGCTGTCAAAAACATCTCAAGCCAATGAAGAAGAGTAAGGTAAGGGCTTAGATGTGCTCTTGAGATGGAAAATCAAGGTTTGGGCAGAGGAAATCGGTCAATTAGTTCTCGGGCTTTGCGTCCAGCTTCGCTCTGTGCGTCAAGTTCAATAGCACGCTGCCAAAGCTGGTGCGCTTCAGCCACCTTGCCAATTTGCATGTAGAGAATTCCCAAATTGACATGAGCTTTTTGATGCTGAGGTCCATCCTCAACAGCGCGTCGCATTTCAGTTACAGCTTGTTGAGAAAGTGCAGGGTTACCTCGCTCTCCAAGTTTCAAGAGCACAATTGCATAATCGACACGTGCATCAACATTCTTTGGCTCAATGGAAAGGTAAGTTTCGTAGAGCGTTTTTGCCGTGACATAGTCTTCGGCATCGTCGTAGAGATTTGCGGCGCGTAGCCACAGTTGGGGAACTTTGGCGCCAGCAAGCATAGCGGCAGATTTCACATAGAAGCCAGCTCGGTCGAGTTGTTGCAAGTCAATGTATTCTTTCGAGAGTGCCAGTGCCAAAGTCACCTTTTGAGCCGAGTCTGTTTCAGTTAAGAAACGTTGATGCAAGGCTTCAAGGCGGTTGAGGGTTGCCGTATCGACCAACACTGGTGAAGATGGGCGAGAGGAAGACGGCGGAGCAGGTGCAGTCTCGGCAGCATCTACAATGGGTTTAGCACCTTCGCCAGCGGCACCAGATTTCTTGAAAGCAACTTTGGCGGTCATGCCTTGGTAGCCGAATGTGGCGAGTAGCACTAAAAAAAAGAGTGCGCAGGAGAGCAAAATAAGTTGCTGAGCGCGCACAGCAGAACGTAACGTTGGTGAAGTCTCTGTAGGCACAGACTCAGACGCTGCGTCCGAGTCGGCTGCAAGAGAAAAATTAAGGTCGCTACCGCAATGCGGGCAGACTTGCGCATCAGGCAAGACGGTGACGCCGCAGTGCGGACAAGAGGAGCGCACTGGGGAAGTGGTATTACTCATCTTTTTCTTTAGGCAACTTCTTGAGTTTTTCGCTCACTGCAGTCTTGAACTCGCGTGAAATTTTGAAGGTCGGCACATACTTTTCTTTGATGATGACTTTTTCGCCAGTGCGAGGGTTGTGAGCAATGCGCCTATTTTTTTTGCGCACATTAAATGTCCCAAACCCGCGTATTTCTATGCGCTCCCCAGATTTAAGCGACTCAATGACCGTTTCAATAAAGCCGTCAACAACAGTTTCAGTTTCTTGCTTAGTTAGGCCTGTACGACTTGCAATGATGTTTACAATGTCAGCTTTAGTCACTGCTAAAACAAAGCTTTAGTTAGCGAAAAACCTTTGCAACACATCACACAGTTAGAGCTTCGCCAGCAATGATACGATCAATTTCACTGGCAGTAAGTGTCTCTCGCTCAATAAGTGTTTTGGCTAAGCGATGTAGAATGTCAATATGGTCGGTTAAAATCCGACGCGCATTTTCCATGCATTCCGAGACAATATGACGCACTTCGCTATCAATGGCCACAGCTGTTTCTTCGCTGTAGTCTCGCACTCTGCCAAAATCGCGACCTAAGAACACCTCTTGATGTTTGGAGCCGTAGTTCAAAGGTCCTAAACGTTCACTCATGCCCCATTCGCAGACCATTTTACGAGCTAATTCTGTAGCACGCTCAATATCATTACCTGCACCTGTGCTAACCTCGTTGAAGACAATTTCCTCAGCTGCACGACCACCTAATGCATACGTAATCATTGCCAAAATATACTGGCGTGAATAAGTATGTCGGTCTTCGAGAGGTAAGTAGGAGGTGATACCTAATGCACGTCCCCTAGGAATGATGGTTACTTTGTGCACAGGGTCGGAGCCGTCGGTAAACTTAGCAACAAGCACATGCCCACTTTCGTGGTAACTGGTAATTTCCTTTTCTTTTGGCGAAATGTAAATACTCTTACGCTCTGGACCCATCAGCACTTTGTCACGCGCATTTTCAAAGTCTTGCATAGTAACCTGATTGCGGCGAGCGCGTGCCGCAAAAAGCGTAGCTTCATTAACAAGGTTGGCAAGGTCAGCACCAGCAAAGCCGGGTGTGCCTTGTGCGATGAGCTGAAGATTAACATCACTAGCAAGCGGGACTTTGCGCGTATGAATTTTCAAGATGGCTTCTCTGCCGCGCACATCTGGTTTATCGACGACAATTTGTCGGTCGAAGCGACCGGGGCGCAGCAAGGCAGAGTCGAGAACATCGGGGCGGTTAGTTGCCGCTATCAAAATGACATGGTCATTGGTGTCAAAGCCATCCATCTCAACCAGAAGTTGGTTCAAGGTCTGCTCACGTTCATCATGTCCGCCACCTAAGCCTGCTCCGCGTGAGCGACCAACGGCATCAATTTCGTCAATAAAGACAATGCATGGCGCATGACGCTTAGCTTGCTCAAATAAATCGCGTACACGCGAAGCACCAACGCCAACAAACATTTCTACAAAATCTGCACCAGACATGGAAAAGAACGGAACACCAGCTTCGCCAGCCACTGCTTTGGCTAATAGGGTTTTGCCAGTGCCGGGAGGACCCAAAAGCAAAATACCTTTTGGAATTTTTGCCCCCAGTTGCTTGAACCTATCTGGCTCGCGCAGAAATTCTACAACTTCTCCAAGTTCGAGCTTAGCTTCGTCGCAGCCAGCAACATCAGCAAAAGAGACCTTGGTATCAAACTCCGTAATCATCTTTGCCCGACTTTTGCCGAAATTGAACACATTACGAGTCATCCCATTCTGAGCTGTAAGCCGACGAATGACCACAAAGTAGATTATGCCAATGACAATCCAAGGTCCGAAGACCATCAGAAACTGCATGAGCGTGCCTTCCTGACGATGCTCAATTTTTATTTTGATATTCTTAGCCACCAACTCATCTGCCATAGTGCGGTCAAAGTCAGGCAGTTTGACCGTAAAGCGGTCACTTTTCTTCTCGCCACGTCCATCAGCAAGTTCAAGCGGTTCATACTTGTAGAGGAGGCCAGTCAGCAAAGCGCTACCGTCATGTTTTTCGACGAGTACCTCTTTGACAAGAGATTGCGAAATCAGGCGTCGATACTCGTTGTAAGAAACCTCAGGGGCATTTGGTTCGCTGCTTGTGAAGAGCTTTTGCAAAAAAATGAAGAGCAAAACAATCGCAAGAGTGTAGAACAAGATGCGAAATGTACGTCTGAACTGGTCATCTGGGTCGGTGTTTCCGCCGAAGTTGCCGAAAGGTGAGTCGTTATCTTCTCGTACAGGTTTGAAGCGATTTCGTGTGCTCTTGGAGCGCAAGCCGTCACGATTCTTGACAAATGAATTATCCGCCATAGCTTTACTACCTTTTTTACTACTGTTTAAGAAATTGCTCAAGCTAAAGAACAATAAAATATACAAGTAGCCTGAATATGAAGAATCTTCACGGCTCTCGCAACTTGTAGACTGCGCGCAGGTTGCGCTTCTTCTGTGCTACATCTAAACCGTAGCCGATTACAAACTGTTTCGGTATGAAAAACCCCACATAGTCGACTTCGAACTCCAACTGCGAAACCCCTTCTTTGAAAAAGAGCGTACAAAAGCGAACACTTTGCGGTTTCAGTTTAAGAATCTCGTTGCGGATGTAGGTCAAGGATAAGCCCGAGTCGACAATATCTTCAACGACCAGCACATCGCGTCCAGTAAGTGACATATCGACAGCCTTAAGGCACTGAATTTGACCCGATGAAATTTTTCGGTCGCCGTAGCTTGAGAGCTTGTAGAAATCAATCTCTACATCAAGTGTTTGCACGGCGCGCACAAGGTCAGCTAAAAAAATAAATGCGCCATTGAGAATGCCAACGAAAACTGGGCTCTTACCTGCATAGTCACGCTCAATAGCTTGACCCAGCTGCATGACGCGCTCTGCAATCGTCTCTTCAGAGAGATAAAGGTCAAAAACATCCGTGCCGATAGAGATGCTACTGGGATTCGGAAGGGCTGATGCTGTCAAGTGATTCATGTTGATTTCAAGACAGTTGAGCAAAACCGCAACAAGGGCACCTTAAACCTGCGCCGCAGTCTGGAAAGATTAACTTCAAAGATAAAACGCCTGTGTCAATTCCAAAAACCTATGCTCAAACTCTGCAAAGAAGAAAAAGCGTGCACAAGGCACAAAGCGAAAGCGCAATGACAATCTTTTTACACCTAATCATAAAACTCGTAATTTGGAGCGACTTGGCTCTCCATCAAACGCAGTAAAATCATGCAAGAGTTAGCACATTTGTTATCTGAAAATTTCCTGCTCTTACTGTTTCTCGTCTCCGGTATTGGCTACTTGATTGGCAAGATTCGCATCAAAGGATTCAGTTTGGGCATTGCGGCAGTGTTGTTTGTGGGTTTAGCCTTTGGGGCTTTGGGACCCAATGTCGAGCTGCCTGAATTTTGCCATCTCTTTGGGTTGGTGCTGTTTGTCTACACGATTGGTTTATCGAGTGGACCGAGTTTTTTCTCGGTCTTGAAGCATGGCAGTTTGCGAGAAAATCTTTTTGCCGTATCGGTGCTGATTGGGGTTGGCGTATTGGTCGCAGGGTTGAAGGTTATGTTCGGGTTTTCGGCAGGCATATCGGCTGGGATATTTGCCGGCAGTATGACCAACACACCTGCGCTGGCGAACGTGATTCAGTATCTGCGCGAGCATGTTAGTGCGACATCAGACCAAGCCGTGAAAATTTTCTCCGAGCCGGTTGTTGCCTACTCGCTGTGCTACCCATTAGGCGTGCTCGGCGTCATTGGTGGCATTTATGTAATGCAGCGGGTGTGGAAGGTCGACTACAAAGCTGAAATGCTAACATCGGCGCAGAACCATGAAGCGGCATCCCTGATGACGCTGACGGTAAAAATCACCAATCCAGAGGCATGCCATGATACACTGGGCGAGTTGAGTCGCAAGCACAATTGGAATGTGCGTTTTGTCAGATGGCTGCATCAAGGAAAGCTGACGCTGGCATTTGAAGGCGCGCGTGTCCAGCAAGGTGATTTCATCAACATGATTGGCACGCCGCAAGATGTGCGCCACGTGGCGACATTCTTGGGTGAAGTGGCAAGAAGACCGCTCGAAGACGACCGCTCTAATCTGGATTTCAGACGAGTGTTTGTCTCCAACCCGGAAGTGGTGGGCAAGACCTTAGCAGAACTGAACTTGCGAAACAAGTTTGAAGCGCAAGTGACGCGCGTGCGCCGTGGCGACCATGACTTTGTGCCCGAAAATGATACAACGCTTTTGCTTGGCGACAGGGTGCGGGTCGTGGCGCCAAAAGACCGTCTGGAAGAGGTCAGCAAGTTTTTTGGAGATTCCTACAAAGCGCTGAGTGAGGTGGATGTGATTTCACTTGGAGTGGGTATCTCGTTGGGGTTGCTGTTAGGCTTAGTGCCCGTGCCGTTGCCCGGCGGCGGCACATTCAAGTTGGGGATTGCTGGCGGGCCGCTGATTGCCGGGTTAATCTTAGGCGCTATAGGTCGCTCTGGAACAATCATCTGGAATGTGCCTTACAGCGCCAACCTGACGTTGCGGCAAATTGGGTTGGTCATGTTTTTGGCAGGTGTGGGCACGCGTTCGGGCTATGAATTTGCCTCGCAAGTTGCAGACCCAAGCAGCGTGCTGATTGTGCTGGCAGGAGCTATCGCAACCCTATTTTCCACAATGGTCGCGCTGATACTTGGCTACAAGATGCTCAAAATTCCAATCGGATGGCTCATTGGAATTGTGTTTGGAATTCAAACGCAACCTGCCACATTAGCCTTTGTCAGTGAGCGGACTAACAACTGATATGCCGAACCTTGGCTACGCCGCACCGTATTTCCACTGACGACCATTACGAAAATTTTAATTGTGCAACTGCTGAGTGCCCTGCTCTGACGTCTCAGAGGCTACCGAAACCAAATTGCATCTGGGTATCGCTGGTGCAAGAGTCGGTCGAAGCCAAACCAGTGCCCGGTTGGAAAAATGATGAAGAGAATCGCCATGATGGAAAGAATATCAATCCAGATGTTGTAGAAGGCGCCCGCTGCAAAGTTAAGCAGCATGAATAACCCAAATGCGGCATGCAAGCGTGTGGTGATGCCAAAGATAAGCGCTAAGCCAATGAAGAGTTCGCCCACGGTAATCACCCACGCAATTGGCAAGTAAAACGGAATCGCAAAATATCGCAGGTAGGCAGCTTGAAACGTATCGGGATGAATTTCGCTGAGGCGGTCGATGAAGTGCAGCTTCAGAATATCTGTCCACATCCACTCGTGCACGAGTTTATGCCAAAAGCCATAGATGAAAAAAACAGCAAAGAAATATCGCATGGCGAGAATCAGCACGATGGCAAGTGTTTGCAAAGGATGCCTAGAGATGTGAGACCAGGTCCAAGAGAAAGATGACGGTGTAGAAAGCAAAGAGGCTCGCATAAACGTGCTCCTTCAGCAGTATGAGCGACGAAAAAAATAGCTGCCCAAGAAGGGCAGCCATGGTGTATTGACTTACGCTTTGGTATAATCTTCTGCATGGAGGCGTTCGGGTGCAAGTTCCCAGTGCTCAGGAGAACGCCAAAGGCTGGAGAGCAGAAGTTGGCGCATCCAATGGAATTCTTTGGGCAAGCGGTCGTAGATTTTCTCAAAGAATTCTTCATGAGCTAAAACTTCTTGCTTCCAGCTTTCTCGGTCGACTTTCATTAGCTCGTTAAACTTTTCTCTGGGGAATGGAAGACCAGTGAAATCAATGTCTTCATATGTAGGCATCCATCCCAGCGGGCTTTCAATGGCATGGGCACGACCGTGAACGCGGTCGATAATCCACTTCAGCACACGCATATTTTCACCGAAGCCGGGCCAGAGGAAATTGCCATCCTTATCTTTTCTGAACCAGTTGACACAAAAGATTCTGGGTGGGTCTGGCAGTTGGCGACCAATTTGCAGCCAGTGATTGAAGTAGTCGCCCATATGGTAACCGCAGAAGGGTAGCATCGCAAAGGGGTCGCGGCGCACTTGACCAACTCCGCCGACAGCAGCGGCAGTCATCTCTGAGCCGATAGTTGCTGCCAGATACACACCATAGTTCCAGTTGACGGCTTGATAGACCAGCGGCACCGTAGTAGCGCGGCGACCGCCGAAGATGAAGGCAGAAATGGGCACGCCTTCTGGGTTTTCCCAATTCTCATCTATGGATGGGCACTGGGCAGCAGGTGCCGTAAAGCGTGCATTCGGATGTGCGGCTTTGCGTCCAGTTTCTTTAGCAATTTGCGGTGTCCATTCCTGACCTTGCCAATCAATGAGCCGTTCAGGTGGGGTTTCCGTCATACCTTCCCACCACACATCGCCATCGGGGGTAAGTGCCACATTAGTGAAAATGCAGTTGGCTTTGAGTGTTTCCATGGCGTTGGGGTTAGACTGGTATGAAGTGCCCGGTGCCACGCCAAAAAAGCCTGCTTCTGGATTGATAGCGTAAAGGCGACCGTCTTTGCCCGGCTTAATCCATGCAATATCATCGCCGACGGTTGTAACTTTCCAACCTTTGAATGCTGGCGGAGGAACAAGCATCGCAAAGTTAGTTTTGCCACAGGCGCTGGGAAATGCTGCCGCCACATAGGTTTTCTCGCCCGTCGGAGATTCCACACCCATGATAAGCATATGTTCAGCAAGCCAACCTTCTTCGCGTCCCATTACGGAAGCAATGCGCAGAGCATAGCACTTTTTGCCTAAGAGTGCGTTGCCGCCGTAGCCTGAACCAAACGACCAGATGGCACGCTCTTCGGGAAAATGCACAATGTATTTATGCTCCTTGTTGCAGGGCCAAGGCACATCTTTTTGACCATTGACCAGTGGCATACCAACGGAGTGCAAGCACTCGACAAATTCACCATCGCCTAAGGCATCGAGCACGGCACTGCCCATGCGGGTCATGATACGCATATTGACCACCACGTAGGGTGAGTCGGAAATTTCCACGCCAATTTTTGAAATCGGTGAGCCAATTGGTCCCATGCTGAAGGGAATGACATACATCGTGCGTCCGCGCATAGCGCCTTTGAAAAGGGCGCGCAACGTGGCTTTCATTTCTTTCGGGTGAACCCAGTTGTTGGTCGGCCCAGCATCTTCTTTGCGGTAACTGCAAATGAAGGTGCGGTCTTCCACGCGTGCCACATCGCTGGGGTCTGATTTGGCGTAGTAACTGTTCGGGCGCTTTTCGGGATTGAGCCGAATGAAAGTGCCGCTTTGCACCATCTGCTCGCAGAGTTGGTCATACTCTTCTTGAGACCCATTGCACCAGTAAATCCTGTCTGGCTGACAAAGTTCAGCAACTTCTTTAACCCACTCCAGTAATCGACGGTTTTTGAGATTTGGCGGTGCATTCAAAGCACGCATGGATGACACAGTATCGGAAACTAAGATATCCATCAGACTTCTCCCTTATTGGTTTAATGTTAAGCTTTATCAAGTAAAGCTGCAGTTGAAAGTTACATAAAAATAGGGTATAGGCAAGAAACAGCGGGCGTGTTGGCAGTCCCGCAAACTCTCGTTAAATTGAAGAATTACTACCAATAACCCATAGAGAAGGTTATGAGGCGACAAATTTTGATGAATCAGCAAGGCGATGAAATCCAAGTAGCCATTGTAGAAGATGGGCGGCTGGCAGAGTTACTGGTTGAGCGGCCAGATAGTTCACGGTCAGTAGGTGATATCTACCTTGGCAGGGTGCAAAAAGTTGTCGAAGGCTTACAAGCCGCATTTGTCGACATTGGTCAGGAACAAGACGGGTTTTTGCACTTTTCCGATGTAGGGACGACGAGCGAAGAGTACCGCGCTATGCTCAATGAAGATTTCGACGAAGATGAGGATGAAGAGGATGATGAGGTAGAAGAAAATGAAACGATAGATGAAAATATCGCTCTTGAGACTGCACCACCGCAACAAAATGGAACGCAACAAGCAACAGGCGAGCAAGTCTCGACTGCAAGCAAGCAGGAGCGAAGGCAATCCTACACGCAAATGATTGCCAGCAAGCTTAAACCTAACGACAGCATTTTAGTACAGGTTATCAAAGAACCAATTGGTACGAAGGGCTCGCGTCTGACATCGGACATTACAATCGCTGGGCGTTACATTGTGCTGTTGCCGTTTGGTGAGGGACGTATTGCAGTCTCAAAGCGCATTATAAATCGGCGTGAGCGTCGACGTTTGAAAAATATTGTGCGTTCAATACTGCCAAAAAATTTTGGAGCAATCATTCGCACAGTCGCTGAAGAGCAAGATGAATCGCTGCTACGAACTGACATGGAAATTTTGCTCAACAAATGGGCGCAAATTGAAGAGACGGTCAAAACAGCGACTCCTCCAAAACTAATTTACAAGGAAGATACCCTGATAGCCAGTGCGTTGCGCGATTTCCTGACGGAGGATGTAACTGAAATTGCTACCAATTCTATGGCGATTTATCGGGAGGCGCTCAATTATGTGCGGTGGGCAGCCCCAGAGTTTGAAAAAAAAGTTACGCTCTACAAAGGACGCTTACCCTTGTTTGAAAGCTATGGCATTGCCAAAGATGTAGAATCAATTTTCTCGCGCAAAGTGTGGCTAAAGTCTGGCGGCTATCTCATCATTGAGCAAACCGAAGCTATGGTGGTGATTGATGTCAATAGCGGACGCTATGCTGAAAAGAAAGAGCAAGAGGAAAACTCGTTGCGGACCAACTTGGAAGCGGCAAAGGAAATTGCACGTCAGTTGCGTCTGCGCGACATTGGCGGCATCATTGTCATTGACTTCATCGACTTGCTCGATGAACGCAACGCACGCAAGGTCTATGAGACCATGAAAGCCGAGCTCAAGCGCGACCGAGCCAAGTCAAACGTGCTGCCGATGTCAGACTTTGGCATCATGCAAATCACACGCGAGCGTATCCGCCCAAGTCTAATGCAGCGAATGGGCGATACATGTCCTGCATGTGGCGGCACAGGTATCATTCAAGCACGACAGACTACCGTTCACCAAATTGAACGCTGGCTACGCAAATACGCTTGGCACACCAAGCGACCATTTTCTAGGCTAGACTTGCTGGTCAGCCCAACGATATTGGAGCCACTATACAATCAAGACATGAGACCAGAGTGGAAATGGTTTCTTCAACACTTGGTGCTGGTGCGTATCAAGCCTGACGACACGCTGCGCAGCGACGACTTCCGATTTTTTATTCGCAATACATCGCAAGATATTACACAAGAATACAGTTCTCTCTAAAGTTCAAGCGACATGGATAGTCAACTGCAAGCCCATATTGAACAGCTTGCCGCATTGACCACAGAGGCGCTGCAAGCTCATCCCAAAGCACGGGAAGTGTTCGCCGAGTTCAAGTATAAGCTCAACCTTGGTCACATTCGAGCCGCAGAAAAGCTAGACGGGGTCTGGAAGGTCAATCATTGGGTCAAGCAGGGCATACTATTAGGATTTCGCTTAGGGGAAATGAAGCCCATTATGAGCGCGCCCCCGTTCAGTTTTGTCGACAAAGACACCTATCCCACACGGCAGTTTAGTTTGAACGACAAAGTGCGAATTGTGCCGGGCGGCACAACCGTGCGTGATGGCGCCTACCTTGCGCCAAGCGTGGTGGTGATGCCGCCAGCTTACATCAATGTCGGAGCATTCGTGGACGCTGGCACGATGATAGATTCACATGCTTTGGTCGGCAGTTGCGCGCAAGTAGGAAAATACGTGCATCTGTCGGCAGGGTCGCAGTTGGGCGGGGTCTTGGAGCCTGTAGGTGCTATGCCTGTCATCATTGAAGATGGCGTGATGATTGGCGGCAACTGCGGCATCTACGAAGGCACAATTGTAGAAGAACGCGCCGTTATCGGCACTGGCGTCATTCTCAACGGCTCAACCCCTGTCTATGACGTGGTGCATGAACGCATTTTGCGCAAAACTGCCGAGTCGCCGCTGATTATTCCGAAAGGGGCAGTGGTTGTAGCTGGCTCACGCCCCATCAACAATGCCTTTGCACAAGCACATGGACTTTCCATCTACACCCCAATCATCATCAAGTATCGTGATGAAAAAACCGACAAAGCCACAAGTCTGGAAGAGCTGCTGCGCTAAAATGTGCTATCAAATCGGCACGAAAACACACCCAAAACCTGCTGCATAGAGGGATGCAGAAAAATACTAACCCGAACTATAAGTGATTATGAATTATGAAAGACCTAATTAAAAAAGTGCTGTATTCAATGGGGTATGAAATTAGAAACCTCAATGTGGCGCCATGCTCTATAAGCAGACCAGTTGGTAATTTTAAGTTTTTGTTAGAAGACCTGAAGGCACGTGGCTTGACTTGTAAAACTATTTTGGATGTAGGAGCAAATAGAACGATGTGGAGCAGAATGGCGAAAAAAATCTATCCAGAAGCAAATTTTGTGCTGATTGAACCTCAAATAGAAATGAAAGATGATTTAGAACAATTTTGTAGAGAATTTAAAGGCTCAGTTTATTTCTTAGCTGGAGCAGGCGCTGAAAAAGGTAGACTTACGCTAACAATCTGGGATGACTTAGATGGCTCAACTTTTGCACTCGAGCCAGATGAGAATCTTAAAAAAACAGGGAAGCAGAGAGAGGTAGAGATAAATTACAATTGACGATTTAATTGACTCGGGAAAAATAGATAATCCAGAATTAATAAAACTTGATATTCAAGGATTCGAACTTGAGGCGCTAAGAGGTGCGCAGAAGACATTTGGTTACACAGAGGTCTATATTTTAGAAGTGTCTTTTTTCCAGTTCTAGCCAGGCTCACCGATATTCTCTGACGTAGTGAATTTTATGTTGGAACGCGATTATGTCGTCTATGATTTTGCAGGTTTTTGGAGAAGACCCTTAGATGGGGCTTTAGGACAATGTGATGTATGCTTTGTAAAAAGAAATGGATTTCTCAGAAGCTCGCAAAGAAGCAGCTAAGCATGAGTGATTGGAATAGGTCGTGCTGCAGAGACTCCTGCAACGGTGAGTAGCCCTCATCAAAGCTTGTGGCTACTAGGAGCACCGAAACCTAATGTGATTCCTCTGCCCGGCTATGCACCGAGATTTCAATTTCTTTGCCACAGTGCGGACAGACACACTTAAAAGATTCTGGAGAAGATGAGCTGGATTTCTGCTTCAAACTTTCCTTGAAATTGCGCAATTCTTCGACAAACCCTACACTGATGATGCCCGTCGGAAGCGCCACAAACCCGATGCCTAAGATGGCAATCAGACTGGCAATTACTTTACCGATAGCTGTAATAGGAAAGACATCGCCATAGCCGATGGTTGTTAGGGTAATAACCGCCCACCACATTGCCGTAGGAATGTCAGGAAATTTATCGGGCTGCGCCTCATGTTCGGCAAAAAACATGAGCGTAGAGGCAATAATTAGCACAAGAGACATCAGAAGTCCAGTGGCTAAAAGTTCAGCGCGTCGTGAGCGGATAGTCCCACCTAAGAGTGAAATTGCCACAGAATAGCGCTTCAATTTGAGCAACCGGAAAAGCCGCAAGAATCGAAGCATCCATAGGATGCGCAAATCCAGATTGGCAAGCGAGAGATAGAAAGGCAAAATAGAAATGAGGTCAATAAGCGACCCCGGCGTCAGGGCAAAACGCAAGCGTCCCACCAAAGGTGAAGCATACTCTGGCACAACCACGCACGACCACAATCGCCCAAGATACTCAAGAGTGAAAAGCACCACCGAAATCGTCTCAAGTGTCTCAAACCAGAGCATGTAGCGTTCCTTGATGGATTGAACGGTCTCGAGAATAATGCTGGCGGCATTGAGAAGAATGAGGCAAAACATGAAGATACTCTCGGCTTGGCTGACCCTATCATTTTCTGGGGCAACATCCAAGATTTGCCATACACGCTGGATAAGCATAAGTTATCATTTGGGAACGATAGCGGCAGAGCTGGCTTCCAGATGCAAACGCTCATCACGAAAAGCCTTGGCTTCTGCTACGAATGCATTGAAGAGCGGATGAACTTTATGGACACGCGATTTTAGTTCAGGATGAAACTGCACGCCGACAAACCAGCGATGAGATGGCAACTCGATAATCTCCACCAGCTCACTATCGGGCGAAAGCCCAGCCAAGACCATGCCCTTCGACTGCATGAGCTCACGGAACTGATTGTTAAACTCATAGCGATGTCGATGGCGCTCCGTAATCAAATGTTTCCCATATGCTTGAAATGACTTGGTGCCTTCTTCCAACACGCACGGGTAGCTGCCTAAGCGCATAGTGCCGCCTTTATTAGTAACAGTCTTCTGCGATTCCATCAGATGAATGACTGGGTATTTCGTTTTGCGATGAAATTCCGTGGAGTTTGCCCCTTCAAGTCCGCAGACATGGCGGGCAAATTCAATCACGGCGCACTGCATGCCAAGACAGATACCAAAGAAGGGGATATTGTGCTCACGAGCATGTTTGATGATAGCAATTTTACCTTCAATGCCGCGATAGCCAAAACCGGGCGCAACCAACACGCCAGAGACATCGCGCAAGGCTTCGTCTGCAGAGAGCTTGCCATCTTCAATATCTTCGGAGCGAACCAATTTGACGAGCACTTTTACATCGTTGGCGGCGCCAGCGTGCACGAAGGCTTCAAAAATAGATTTGTAGGCGTCGGGATATTCAGTGTATTTGCCAACGAGAGCAATGCGTACCGTGCCATCTTTTGGAAACTTGACCTTGTGCGAAAAGGCTTGCCAATCGCTCAAATCGCATTGCTCTGCACCACGAATGCCTAACTTTTTCAAAACCAAGCGGTCAAGTCCTTCTTCGTGAAGCAATAGAGGCACTTCGTAAATCGTCTCGGCATCGCGTAGCCCGATAACATCGGTATCGGAGAGGTTACAGAAGAGACCAATTTTGTGTTTGATTTCTTTGGAAAGTCCTCTTTCGCTGCGGCAGACGAGAATATCGGGCTGAACACCCGTTTCCAAAAGCATGCGAACACTGTGCTGGGTCGGCTTGGTTTTGAGCTCCATTGCCGATTTGATAAACGGCACTAGTGTCAGATGAATGTTGATGAGGTTTCTTGCGCCAAGTTGCAACTTTAATTGACGCATGGCTTCCAAAAACGGCGACGCTTCGATATCGCCGACGGTGCCACCCACTTCTGTGATGATAACATCATACTTACCCGTATGAGCCAATTCCAGCATGCGGTGTTTGATTTCATCAATCACATGCGGCACCACTTGGACGGTTGCACCGAGGTAATCGCCTCGCCGCTCTTTATCAATCACATCTTTGTAGATGCGCCCCATCGTCACATTATTTGCCTGCGAAGTGACTACATCGAGAAACCGTTCGTAGTAGCCCAAGTCCAAATCGGTTTCGGCACCGTCGTCTGTCACATACACTTCGCCATGCTGATAGGGCGACATGGTGCCGGGGTCGACATTGATGTAGGGGTCATACTTCTGAATTGTAACCTGCAAGCCGCGCGCCTTGAGCAATGCACCAAGCGATGCGGAAAGAATCCCTTTGCCTAATGAAGACACCACTCCACCTGTTACAAAAATGTGTTTGACCACTTTAGAGCGCGACATAGCTTGAGAAAGTTTGTCGTTAAAATCTTAAAAATTCTCGGCAAAATTAACCCCTACGGCAAAAACTTCCACATTCGTAAACCATTTCTTGACAACAGAAGAGACAGTCTGTATCAAGGCAAAAGAAGGCAAAAAGCACTGGGGAAAAATTGGGCACTCACGCTATGCGAGTTGGCGCAAGTGCCCGAGCATTTCAAGAAAGACAAGCAACATGCGTCGTCTGCATGCTAAACTGCAAAGCCAGTTGCCAATCGCTGGTGGCGATAGCCTTGCTGCTTTACTCTTCTTCTTCCTGTTGGCGCAATTTTTCGAGTATCGTGAAATCTTCCAGTGTAGTTGTGTCGCCAGAGATACTGCCGTTAGCGGCAAGCTCACGCAGCAAGCGACGCATGATTTTGCCGCTACGCGTCTTGGGTAATCCTTCTGTCCAGCGAATTTCGTCAGGTTTGGCAATAGAGCCGATTTCGCGGGCGACATGATTACGCAATTCTTCACGCAGTGCCGCGCTACCTTCATAGCCTGCACGCAGCGTTACAAACGCTACCAATGCATTACCCTTCACTTCATCGGGGCGACTCACCACGGCAGCTTCAGCCACGGCGGGATGAGAAACCAAGGCGCTTTCAACTTCGCTGGTGCCCAGCCGATGTCCGCTGACATTGACCACATCGTCGACTCTGCCCATAATCCAAATGTAACCGTCTTTGTCTTTGCGAGCACCATCGCCGGTAAAATAGACGCCTTTGATTTCAGACCAGTAGACTTTTTCGTAGCGAGCGTTATCGCCATAAATGGTGCGTAGCATAGAAGGCCATGGCTGCTTGATGACAAGGAAGCCACCTTCGTTGGCTTTGCACGGCGTGCCATCTTTCCTGACAACATCGACAATGATGCCAGGCAAAGGACGCGTGGCAGTGCCCGGCTTCAGTGGCGTGGCGCCGGGAAGCGGTGAAATCATAATGCCACCTGTTTCAGTTTGCCACCATGTATCGACAATCGGGCAGCGCTTTTTGCCAACTTTGGTATAATACCACATCCATGCTTCAGGGTTAATCGGTTCGCCGACCGTACCCAGCAAGCGTAGCGAAGAAAGATTGTGTTTATCGACCCATTCATCCCCAGCGCGAATAAAGGAGCGAATGGCGGTAGGTGCTGTGTAGAGAATGCTGACTTTGTGGCGGTCAATCATATCCCACAAGCGTCCCCAGTCGGGAAAATTCAAGGCACCTTCATACATAAGTGATGTGGTGCCGTTGCACAAGGGACCATAGACAAGGTAGCTGTGTCCGGTAATCCAGCCTGCATCGGCAGTGCACCAGTAAATGTCTTCGTCTTTGATATCGAAGACCATCTTGTGTGAGGTTGCTACATGCACCATGTATCCGCCTGTGGTGTGTAGAATGCCTTTGGGTTTGCCAGTGGAACCGCTAGTGTAGAGAATGAAAAGTGGATGTTCAGCATCGACGGGTTCGGCGGGGCAGTCATCTAAGGCAAGGCTCATGAGGTCGTGCCACCAGTGGTCGCGCCCATCGACCATGTTGATAGTAACATTGCTATCGTGCTTGAGGCGTTGATAGACAATCACATTTTCAACAGAGGGCGTATTGACTAAGGCTTCATCAATAACGGCTTTGAGATTGAGAATATTGCCGCGCCGATACACTCCATCGGAGCAAATCACCATTTTGGCATGAGCATCATTGATGCGGTCGGCAACTGCATGTGCAGAAAACCCGCCGAAGATAACGCTATGCACCGCGCCAATACGCGCACAAGCCAGCATGGCGATGACCAGTTCAGGACACATGCCCATGTAGATAGCAACACGGTCACCTTTTTTGATACCACGCTTCTTGAGCGCATTAGCAAGTTTGCAAACTTCACGATGAAGTTGAGCGTAGGTCAGCACACGCTGCTCGCCCGGTTCGCCTTCCCAAATCAGTGCGGCTTTGTTCCTGCGCCATGTATTGAGATGTCGGTCAAGAGCATTGTAGCAGATGTTTGTCGTGCCGCCAACAAACCACTTAGCATAGGGCAGTTTCCACTCCAATACCTTTCGCCATTTCTTAAACCAATGAAATTGCGAGGCTAAATCAGCCCAATATTTTTCAGGATTTTTTTCGGCTCCTTTGTAGAGCCGTTCATACTCTGCCATTGATTTAATGTGTGCCGCTTGCGAAAAGGCTTTGCTAGGCTTGAAGACTCGCCGCTCAGTAAGCACAGAATTGATTTCAGGCGCAGAGCTCGAGGAGCGACCCAGTGCAGTAGCTCCATTGCTGTGCGTGACACCATTTGACGAGCTACCCGAAGATTTGACGGTTTTGGAAGAAGATTTCTTTTGAACGGTCTTGGCGGTTGGCATAGCTTTACTCCTTTGAAGTTTGTCAGTTAATTGGAACGTTGCATGACTCAGGCGCAACCTTCACGAAAGGGAAGATAAGGAAAAGAAATTTCTTCTGAAATGTAAGTCTGGCTCATGCATAGCCAAACGCCTTGACAGAAGTGCGACTAAAACGGTATCCAAACCGCTCGACTTGAAGCCACTGATGAAAAGCGTTATATTCCAACCTTTTCTTGTGTGCTAACTCTATAACTCAAAAGTTATGAACAAGCGCGGCAGACAAGTAGCCAAAAAGCATCGCAAAGCTATTGCGCGCATGAAAGCAAAGCGCAAAGCGCTTATGGAAAAAGCTAAACAAACTCAGCAATCAACAAAACAGCAAGCCACAAAATGATTGACTACAAAAATTTGCCCGTCGGTAAGCATCCGCCAAAGGAAGTCAACGCTGTGATTGAAGTGCCAAAAGGACAGCGCAACAAGTATGAGTTCGATCCAGATTTGGGCGTCTTCAAGCTCGATCGGGTGCTCTATTCGTCTGTGCATTATCCCGCCGCCTATGGTTTCATTCCCAATACGCTGGCTGAAGATGGTGACCCGGTCGATGTATTGGTCCTGACGCATGGCGAAATCTTTACTGGCTGTCTCATCGAAGTGCGCCCCGTTGGATTGCTCAAGATGCGCGACGACAAAGGCATGGATGACAAAGTGCTTGCTGTGCCCATCAACGACCCAATTTACAACAGCATTCGGCGGTTGGCTGATGTCCCGCCTCACTTACCAAATGAAATTGAGCACTTCTTCAGCATCTATAAAGAGCTGGAGGGCAAACAGGTTGAGAGCTTCGGCTGGCATGATTTCTTTGTAGCAGAGCGGGCAATTTTGCAAGCTATCGACCGCAAGAAAGAACAGCAAGCAGAAGAGAGAAAAAGTGCAACAAACGGTAAAGCAAATACCGCATCCAAAGCCAAATCCAAAACTGCAAAGGTAACCAAACTAAAGCAAGAGTGAAGTTGCTTTGCACATTACATTGAAGTATGCCAGAAGAGCCTGACAACGAAAATGCCCAAGTAAGAGAGCAAACCCCACTTTCGCCCGAAGAGCAAGCGCTGTATCAAAAGTTTCAACGCTTGCGTGCAATGGCTTTCTTTGCCGCACTGCTCATGATGTTATTCGGATTCAGTCATGCATACGAAAGCCTGGCAACACTCTTTGGAGATAGCGAAACCCTGACGCAAATTTTTGGCTACAACAAAGAGCGCGTCCAATCCGCTGCATTCGTGACCTTGGGCTTTGGCATTTTCGAAATTCTCTGCGCATTTGGAACCATTCGGCTCAATTACTTGGGCTGGCGCGCTGGCTTTTTTGTAACCGTAGGAATGATGCTCAATAGCTTTGTTACCAGCATGGTATTGTACAATACCGTCATCAGTCTGCGCTCGGCGGTGGCAGTGGTGCTGACGCCGCTGATATTGCTGCTGCTCTACAAAGCCAGAGCACTTTTCCCGCCGCCTGAAACCACTTAGCACAGAGGGGCGTTAGTCTGGCAAACTTTGATAAAATCGTGACATCGAGCGCTGAGACATGAAATATCTGGTTTATGTCTGCACGAACTTGCGCGCAGAAAATCACCCAAGGCCAAGCTGTGCCAGACGAGGCTCAAGAGAACTGCTTGAAGTGCTCAAAGAGGAACTGCATAAGCAAGGTCTAAGTAATGAGGTCGAGGTGGAAACAGCAATGTGCTTAGGCGCATGCGAAAACGGTTGCACTATGCTGGTGCATACCGACACGACATGGTATGGCAGCGTAACGCCCAGCGATATTCCCGAATTAGTAGAAAAACACTTCAAAAATGGTGAGCCAGTGCCACGGCTCTTCATCAAACGCTTGATGAGTCGATATCTAACTGGCAGCTAAAAAATGCATGCAAGCAAGAGTTCTGAACATGCAATCAAAAACTAAACTCAAAAACTAAACAAAAGGAGAACTAACCATGCTCAAAGTGGGAGATGAAGCCCCAGATTTTGAACTCGATAGCACCGACGGCACAAAAGTAAGGCTATCGGATTTCAGAGGTAAGCAGAACGTGTTGCTCTCGTTCTATCCGTTAGATTTTACACCCGTGTGCACAGCACAGAACTGTGGCTACTCTCAAGATTATGCACAGTTTGAGCAGCTTGGCGTGAAAGTCTTGCCTATCAGTGTAGATTCAAAATTTGCCCATGCGGCTTTCCGTGAAAAATATCAGCTAACGCATCACTTGCTTTCCGACATCCACCGCGATGCCACCAAGAAATATGGTATTCTCTACGAACCACTCAATTGTAGCAAACGAGCCTACTTTTTGGTAGACAAGGAAGGTAAAATCAGATGGATGCATATTGAAAACGAACTCAAAGACAGCCGTACCAACGAAGAACTGCTTGCGGCAATCAAAGCAGCACTCTAAAAAAGCAGAGCTCTAAAAGAATTGCCAACACAGATAAGCAAAGGCGCGAGCTTAGAGGCAAAAAACAGACCGAGAAAGCAACTAAATTGCTTGGAATATTTCAAAGGGGATATGCTAGTTAGTGCTTAGCTTTTGGCTGTGCAGGTGAAGTAATGGATGATTTGCGAGCATGTTTAGCGGCTTTGCGGCAGCGTTCGGAGCAGTATTTAACATTTTCCCAATTTTTCGCCCACGCCTTACGCCACGCCATTGGTCTATGGCAGTGTTCGCAAAGTTTTTCAGGCAAATTTGATTTTTGATATCGAATGCGTTCGGTTTTCATGGCATTGCGCCGTAACTTAATGCAAGCGCTGCGAACATAACAGCACCATCAGTTGTTTGGTTCTGTGCACGAGCAAAAGTGCAGTAAGCAGCGGATGTAACTTCAACCAAATCAACTTATCTGAAGTATGCCGAGTCTGTTTGATTCTATCATGCCGATTCACGAAAAGTTTATTGCGAATTTTTTGCCAAGAGCCAGCGTGCAAATGTTCCAGATTGGTGATGTAGCACCTGACTTTGAATTGCCAGACAGTGAGGGACGCATGCGACGGCTCTCGGAGTTTCGTGGCAAACCCCTGCTGTTGGTTTTCACGCGCATTTTCACAGATAAAATTTTTTGCCCTGTGTGCTACCCACATTTGCTGGCGCTACGCAACGACTATGAAAAGTTCCAAGCACTTGGCGCAGAAATTGTAGTAGTCAATACCACGCGCGTAGAAATGACGAAAATTATCGTCCAAGAGCAAGATTTCAAGTTTCCCATGCTAAGCGATGCTGAGTGGAAAGTCTTTCAGCAGTATGGACTTGGCGCGGCATTAGGCGCACCCATGCCCGGACAGTTTCTGCTCGATAAGCAAGGCGTTATCCGATTTCAATTTGTGAGCGGAATGGAATTGCCCAGCCCATTTTTCCGTCATCCCGATAATCAAGATATGCTGGCAATGATTTCTCAACTCTGACCATGCGCCACGATGCCAAAAGGGCAAGAACATCTTGAGCCGCAAAATCAAGCTGAAAAGAAAGACTTGACCCAAAAGCGGCAAATGCAACTGCAAAATTCAGACTTTGCGCTCGATGAACGTTTGGCACGCACCTCAGGCATCAGAGAACTCAAAGACCACACCAAAGCCGTTAAACTGACCAAATTTGAACTGCTACTCAAATTCCTCAAGCCTATCACGTGGATTCCCGTTATCTGGAGTTTTGTATGCGGCGCAGTTGCCAGCGGTGCCTTTGGATGGGCAAACCTAATGGATGCAAAATTTTGGCTGGGCATACTGCTCACAGGACCGCTGGCTACGGGCGTCTGCCAAATGCTCAACGACTACTTCGATCGCGACCTTGATGCCATCAACGAGCCGACACGACCCATTCCCGCCGGTGATATTTCCCTCCGCGATGCCACTATTCTCATCAGTGTCTGGACACTCATCACGGTCGTGGTTGCCGCGCTCTTGCATCCTTTTGTGTTTGCTCATGTCATTTTGGGCATTATCAATGCGCATTTGTATAGCGCTAATCCCATCAAGCTCAAAAAAAGGCTGTGGTGGGGAAACATCATCGTAGCGTTTTCCTACCTTGTCTATCCTTGGCTATCTGGCGAAGTGATTTATCGTGGCAGCCTGACCGTTGATTCCATCATCATCGCGTTATGCTATGCGTTTGCAAGCACAGGCACCATGACGGTCAATGATTTCAAATCTATTGAAGGCGATAAGCGCGTCGGCATTCGCACATTGCCTGTGGTCTATGGCGAACGCAAAGCCGCCATCATTGCGGCGCTACTGATTGATGCTGGACAAATCTTGGCGGCACTTTACATGTTTGCGCTGGGCAAATGGGTCAATGGCGTGCTTGTCATTGGGTTCATCTTGCCGCAGGTGTGGCTACAAGTGCATTTTGTGAAATCGCCGCGCACACGTGATGTGTGGTATAATGGCATTGCGCAAAATTTTCTGGTAGCAGGCATGCTGGTTTGCGCGCTGGCAGTGGAAGCCTAAGCGTGTGGTTCAGCGATGCTGGGCAGAGTCGGGCAAAGAAGCAAGGACTTTTTCTAAAGCATCGGCATAGAGCTCATGCTCAAGAGCAAGCACGCGTGCGGCAAGCGACTCTGGCGTATCGTCGGGCAAAACAGGAAGCGAGCGTTGCAAGATAATTTCGCCCGTGTCGTAGTCGGTATCGACAAAATGCACAGTGGCACCACTTTCTTTCTCGCCAGCGGCAATCACGGCTTGATGCACACGCATACCATACATGCCCTCGCCACCGAACTTCGGCAACAGCGCAGGATGAATGTTCAAAATTCGCTTCGGATAAGCCTGCACCACCGCTTTAGGAACTTTTTTCATGTAGCCTGCCAGCAAAATCAAATCAATCTGATGTGCCTCAAGCACTGCCAGCATGGCTTGAACAAAATCCTCTTCCTTGGGATGGGTCTTGGAAGAAAGATGCACCGTCGCAATGCCTTGCTCACGAGCAAACTGCATGGCGCCGCATTGCGAATTGTTCGAAAGGCAGAGCACGATTTGACAAGGCAACTGCCGCTCGTGAATATGCCGATGAAGTGCTCTGAAATTGGAGCCGTTGCCTGAACAAAACACGGCAAGTTTTTTGATGCTCATCGTTGCTGTAAATTTGAAAAAACATGCGACAAATCTACGGCAAGATGAGCACACGCTCACGCTCAATTTTAACCTAACCGTCTATGCCAAAAAATCCGAAGATTCAGCGCGCCCTCATTTCCGTCTCTGACAAAACAGGGATTGTCGACTTTGCCAAAGCTCTCGAGAGCTTCAAAATTGAGATTTTCTCAACAGGCGGCACCCTGCAAACTCTTTTGGATGCAGGCATTAAAGCAAAATCTATCTCAACGCTGACAGGATTTCCAGAAATTTTAGATGGCAGAGTCAAAACCCTGCATCCGATGATTCATGGTGGATTGCTTGCCATTCGTGGCAAGGCGGAACATGAGAAGGAAATGAAGAAAAACAAAATCAAGCCAATTGATTTGGTGGTGGTCAATCTCTATCCCTTCGAGCAAACGGTTGCAAATCCAAAGGTCAAACTCAAAGATGCGATTGAAAACATTGATATTGGCGGACCGGCGATGCTACGCAGCGCAGCAAAAAACTACAAGTTCGTTACCGTCGTCACAGATGTGGGCGATTACGCCTGCGTGATTGAAGAGATGAAGAAACGCAAAGGTTCAACCAGCGAAAAGACCCGTTTTGAGCTGGCAAAAAAAGCCTTTGCACTTACCGCCCGCTACGATAGCGCTATCGCCGCTTATTTTGACAGACTCTCGCAAGAGAAAATGGCTGAAGCCGAACCGCAGCCAGCGCAAACTTATACCCTGACACTCACCAAGGAAATTGACATGCGCTATGGCGAAAACCCACATCAAAAGGCAGGCTTTTACAAGCTACGTTCTGAAGAAGGAGAAGTCGGTTTCGGCGAGTTCTTCGAAAAACTGCATGGCAAAGAGCTATCCTACAACAACATGTTGGATATTTCGGCGGCAGCGGCACTCATCAATGAATTTGAAAACGACCCACCAACGGTAGCTATTATCAAGCACACCAATCCGTGCGGCGTGGCACAGGCACTAAGTTTAGAAGAAGCCTACCGCAAAGCCTTTGCGACCGACACTCAAGCGCCCTTCGGTGGCATCATTGCCGTCAATCGTCCATTGGACATGAAAGCGGCTGAAGTCATGAATGAAATTTTTACCGAGATTATCATCGCACCTGATTTTGATGAAGGTGTGTTGGATTTTCTGATGAAGAAGAAAGACCGTCGCATCATTCGTCAGAAAAAAAGTGTGCGTCGCCCAGGTTGGGAGATGCGCGGCACAGCGATGGGCGTATTGCTACAAGAGCGCGACGTCAAAACCGTGCTCAAAGATGAACTGCGTGTGGTCACAAAACGGCAGCCAACCTCGCAGGAACTTAACGATATGCTCTTTGCATGGATTGTCTGCAAGCATGTCAAATCTAATGCAATTGTCTATGCGAAGAACTTGCAGACGCTGGGTATTGGAGCGGGGCAAATGTCGCGTGTAGATGCTTCACGCATTGCGCGCTGGAAGGCTGAAGAAGCAGGATTTGACCTCAAAGGAGCAGCGGTGGCAAGTGATGCCTTTTTCCCATTTGCCGATGGACTAATTGCTGCGGCAGAAGCTGGCGCCAGCGCCGTCATCCAGCCCGGCGGTTCGGTGCGCGACGAAGAAGTCATCAAAGCCGCTGACGAACACAATTTGGCAATGGTCTTTACTGGCACGCGCCACTTCCGACACTAAATCGCTCAGCACACATACGCTTACCATGCTTTATGGACCAAGCAGAAACGAATATTTTTGCAAGGCATGTTCGACATCAGAGAGAACAAACCGTTAAATATGGGTTCATCTTCACGCGCCGCGTTGCCTTTGCGCCTTGCAGCAATTGACCTGGGCACTAATTCCTTCCACATGATTATTGTGGAGCTTTTGCCCGATATGAGCTTTACCATGATTGACCGTGCCAAAGAGATGATTCGAATTGGTGCAGGTAGCATGACTACACGGCAACTATCGCCCGCGGCAATGGAGCAAGGCAAGGAAACGCTGCTGCGTTTCAAAAAGCTGGCTGAACAGCGCGGTGTGGATTCACAACACATCATTGCCTTCGCCACAAGTGCTATTCGCGAAGCCAAAAACGGTGTAGAGTTCATGGAGATGATTGCCAAACATGTCGGCATCCACACGCGCATCATCTCCGGTGAAGAAGAAGGGCGATTGATTTACCTTGCCATTCGGCGTGCCATAAACATTGGCAAGCGCAAAGCCTTGATGATTGATGTCGGCGGCGGTTCCATAGAGTTCATGGTAGGCGATGGACAAAACCTATACTTTGTCGAAAGTAAAAAGTTAGGTGTGGCGCGGCTCTTGGAGCGCTTTGTAACCACTGACCCGATTAGCGACCGCGAGCTTAGTGCCTTGGAAGGTCATTTAGTGGAAGAAATCCGCCCCGTGGCAAAAGCCGTGAAAGCCATAGGCTACGATATGGCGATTGCCTCCAGCGGAACGGCAGAAAACATCGCCGCCATGATTTTGCTTAATGAGCGCGGTCAGGAATTTGAAATGCTCAATGGCAGCAGTTTTTCGCGCCGAAGTTTTCTCAAGCTCTATGAAGTTCTGCTCTCTATGCGTAGCGAAGAGCGGCGTGGCATGCCCGGCTTAGACCCGCAGCGCACCGAACTAATTGTGCCCGGTATGGTCGTCTTTGATGTCATGATGCGACTTTTTGAGCTCAAAGAAATCATCATCTCTGAATACGCCCTGCGTGAAGGCATCGTGTTGGATTACCTTGCCCGACATTTCGAGCCGAATGCCACTGGCGTGGATGCTGAAAACCCGCGCCTGCGTAGCGTCTTGGAGTTGGCGCGCCGCTGTCAGTGGGATGAAGTGCGCTCTCGGCACATTGCCAATTTATCGCTCCAGCTCTTCGACCAACTGGCAGGACTGCATGAACTGGGCAAAACCGAACGCGAGCTCTTGCAATATGCCGCCTACTTGCACAACATTGGCTACTTCATCTCACCGTCGGCGCATCACAAGCATAGTCAGTATATCATCCAAAATGCAGGGCTCAAAGGCTTTTCGCCTGAAGAGATTCAAATCATGGCAAATGTGGCGCGCTATCATCGCAAATCGCCGCCGAAAGTGGAGCATACTGCCTTTCAAGCACTTTCGCCACGCAATAAGCACGTGGTGCGTGTGCTTGCCAGTCTCTTGCGAGTGGCTAATGCTCTCGATAGGGGGCATCGTCAGAACATCAAACGCATCAAAGTAGCCATCACGCCCAAAAAAATTGAACTGAAACTAACTGCTGTGTCTGACCCCGAAATTGAAATTTGGGCAGCAGAGCAAATGAGCGATATGCTCGAAGCGGTTTTTGGTCGCAAAATCGTCCTAAGCGTTGAGCAAAACGCTGACTAACCTTATCTTCCAATTCAATTTACTTTGAGCCAATAACTATGCAGACCGATACACCTTCCAAAACCAGCGTCTCGATTGCGCATCTCAAAGAGCATGTAGGCGAAGTAGTTACCATCAAAGGATGGCTCTACAACATCCGTTCATCGGGCAAACTTATGTTCCCAGAATTCAGAGATGGCTCTGGGATTGTGCAAGGCGTGGTTGCTAAAAATGAAGTCAGTCCAGCCGTCTGGGAAGCCTGCGAGAAGCTCACGCAAGAAAGTGCCGTGATAGTAACCGGCGAAGTTGCCAAACATCCAAAACTTGCCGATACATATGAGCTACATGTCAGAGATATCGAAATTGTGCATCTGTCGCGAGGCTATCCGATTACGCCCAAAGAGCATGGCATTGAGTTTCTCTCTGACCATCGTCATCTTTGGTTGCGCTCTAAGCGTCAGTGGGCAATTATGCGCATTCGGCATGAAGTCATCAATGCAATTCGTGACTTTTTTAACGCCAGAGAGTTCATCTTGGTCGATGCGCCTATCATCACTCCCAATGCCGTCGAGGGCACGACCACACTGTTTGAAATGGATTACTTCGACCTTGGTAAGGCATATCTGACGCAGTCAGGGCAACTCTACGCCGAGGCAGCAGCGATGGCCTTTGGCAAAGTCTATACCTTTGGACCAACCTTTCGTGCAGAAAAATCTAAAACACGCCGTCATCTGACAGAATTCTGGATGGTCGAGCCTGAAATGGCATACTACGACTTGGAGATGAATATGAACCTTGCCGAAGAGCTGGTGGAATATGTGGTGCAGCGCACAGTGGAGCGGCGTAAAGAAGAGCTCAAAATTTTAGAGCGCGACATTCAAAAACTGGAGCGCATCACGCGACCTTTCTACCGCATGACCTACACCGAAGCGGTCAAGTGGTTAAATGACCATGATGTCAAGCTCATCAAGAAAGCAGAAGATGGCACAGAAATCCAAGTAGATTTTCCATGGGGCGAAGATTTTGGTGCACCGCAAGAAGAAGCACTCATGCAGCAATTTGATAAGCCATGCATCATTCATCGCTATCCAGCAGAGGTCAAAGCCTTTTACATGAAGCGCGACCCCGAAAATCCAAAACTGGCATTGGCAATGGACATGCTGGCACCGGAAGGCGCAGGCGAAATCATCGGCGGCTCGCAGCGTGAGGACAGTTACGAAGCCTTGCTGGAACGACTGCGCGAACACAACTTGCCCCAAGAGCCTTTTGAGTGGTATTTGGACTTGCGCCGATACGGCAGTGTTCCGCACTCTGGCTTTGGCTTAGGCTTAGAGCGCACCGTCAAATGGATTTGCGGTCTGGAACACATTCGCGAGACTGCACCTTTCCCAAGAATGATTTATCGCAATACACCCTAATCGTGAGCCTCGATATCGCTCAAAGAAGGCTGGCTGGATTGCTGTGCTTGATTGCGCTTTTGGTCGAAGTAACGGCGTAAGGTCTCTGCGGCTTTTTTGCCAACCACGGCAGCAAGTGCTTCAAGGCTGGCGGCTTCAATCTGTGCGACTGACCCAAAGGTCTTGAGAAGTTTTTCGGCTTTGATTTTGCCAATGCCCTCAATCTCGGTCAGCTCAGTAGAAAGCGTGCGCTTGTCGCGCAATTGCCGATGAAAAGTAATTGCAAAGCGATGCGCTTCGTCGCGAATTTGTTGCAAGAGCTTAAGCGATGAAGAAGTCTTGGGCAAATTGTGCGGCAATGACTCATTGGGGAAAAACACTTCCTCCAAGCGTTTGGCAAGTCCGATGATGGGAATTTGCAAGCCTAAGCGAGTTAAGGTAGCGTATGCGGCTGAAAGCTGACCTTTGCCGCCATCAACGACAATCAAATCGGGCAGTGGCAGTTCCGTAGCCAGCGAGCCAGAATAGCGTCGCTCAATGACTTCAGCCATGGCGGCAAAATCGTCAATGCCTTCAACAGTTTTCAGCTTGAAGCGGCGATAATCTGACTTCTTCGGGCGACCATCGACAAAACACACCATCGCCGAGACACTCTCAGAGCCTTGAAAGTGAGAGTTGTCAAAACACTCGATGCGGCGTGGCAAGCGCGGCAGGCGCAAATCGCGCTCCAGAGAATAAACCCCACGCGCAATCGATAAGGCTTCGCCACGCTTTTCCTTTTGAGCCAAATACTCGCTTAGCAAATGACGCGCATTGGCTTCGCACATCGATAGAAGTTTTGCCTTGTCGCCAATTTTCGGCACAACAAATTCAATCTTCTTTTGCTCTTGCTGCTCGGCTAAACGCTTTTCAAGCAAGGCTTGCAATGCCTCAAGATGTGTTGGCGTTTCAGCGGTGAAAATTTCATCAGGCAAAGTATCGGTGGTTTCCAGATAGTATTTTTCCAAAAGTCGTGAAAGCAAATCTGCAGTGGTAGCGCCTTCGATGTTGGAAAAATAGTAGTGAAGCGAGCCAATCAGTTTGCCATCACGCACTTTGAAGACCACCCCGCATGCTTCGTCATCTTGCGTGGCAAGAGCAAAAATATCGCGGTCAATTTCATCGACCGTCATGACGCGCTGTTTTTCCGTGTAGCGTTTCAGCGCCTCCAGTTGGCGTTTGAGTGCGGCGGCTTGCTCAAATTTGAGTTCTTGGGCATACGCCTTCATGCGTGCTTCCAGCGAGCGAATTGCCTCGCGGGTTTTGCCAGAAAGCAACTTCTTGACCTCGCTAATCATGGCATCGTAATCTTCCTGCGACTGCAAGCCTTCGCACGGACCTTGACACTTTTTGATATGGTAATCCAAACAGACCTTAAACTTCTTTGCCGCAATGTTTTCTTCTGTGAGTTTCAGCGAACAGCTGCGAACTTGGAAAATTTCGCCGATGGCGTGAAGTAAGGCGCGCATCTGCTTGCTATCCGTGTAAGGTCCAAAATACTTTGAGCCATCGCGCACCACCTGACGCGTGGGGAAGATGCGCGGAAAAGGCTCATTCGTAACCACAATGTAAGGATAAGTTTTGTCGTCACGCAGGTTGATGTTGTAGCGCGGCTTAAGTTGCTTGATGAGATTGTTTTCAAGAATGAGGGCTTCAACTTCGGATGAAGTCAGAATCAATTCAATGTCGGCAATTTTGCTAACCAAAAGCTGGGTTTTGCGGTTGTGCTCCGAGTGCGCCCGAAAGTAAGAGAGCACACGCGCACGCAGGTTTTTGGCTTTGCCGACATAAATCACTTGCCCAGATTTGTCTTTGAACTGATAGACACCACACGAGGTCGGCAAGTGCTGCAATTTTTCACGCAGCGTATCGCTAAGGCTCTCGGCTGAAAGTTCGGTTTCCAAGCTGGAAAAGCTATCGGACATCGCACAGCAACATTTTGCCAAATTTACAACCAAGAAAATTCTTGCCGTAGAGGAGCCACCTGCATTGGCTTACTTGACAACAGCAACCTTCAAGCGCACGGACTCCGACTCACGATTGAGCGGCGTAAGGACCGCATAATAAATACCGCTTTGCACATCGGCAAGATTCCATGTTACTTCGTTGTCGGTGCCGCCGCGACCGTCTACGGTTTGCTCCCAGACTTTCTTGCCCGTCAGTGAAAAGACCTGAATGGTAACGCGTGTATTTTCTCGCAAGAAGAATCGGAAGTGCGTCTGCTCTCGTGCAGGATTGGGGTAATTATAGACCGACTGCGCTGGAAAAAACTCGCTAATGGTCACGGGCTGCCAATTCGGTGTGCGTTGCGTTTGCAGCGTGTTGCTATTGCGTGCATTGGCATACAGTGAAAACCAAGCGACATTGGCTGATGAGCGAGGAAGCTCAAAGCCTTGTAAGAATCCATTGCGGTCGAGGCTATAAAGCCAGAGACGTGTGCCGTCAAGCGAAAGTGAAACAGCGGGTGTGGTCTCGGTATTTTCGGCGATGGCTGTTGCAAAAAGCAGTTCGCCGCGTCGGTTGTAGCCAAGAAGCCGACCGTCTGTCGTGTGGAGAATGATGTCTTCAAATGTGTCGCCATCAAGGTCAGCAACGATTGGGCTACCAGCTAAAGGTTTGGCAGAAAAGGTGCGAATTGGGAAGTTGGTCACCGGGATGCCGTCAGGCGTGTAAGCGAAAATTTTGTCATCGGCGGCAACCAGCACGGCGAGCTCGCCACGGTGCTCCAAATCAGCAAAGACTGGTGAAGCCTGAATCGGTGCTTGAGCGGGCACGGCAAGGCGCAAGGTTTCGCCGCCTTCGCGCAGAAAAAGCAGGGTGTTGTTTCGCAAAATCACGGTGCCAATCCAGCCGCGTGATAGACCAGTTGCGGCAGCTGCCTTGGCAGGGCTCTGACCAAAGGTCCAGCGTGTGGTGCCAAACTGTGCCACATCTTCCGCCACTTGCAGCGTTTCAGTGAGGCTAACAATCGGGCGAGATGAGAGTTGCACGGAATCGAGAATGCGGATGCCGTCGGATGAAATTACGCCGCGAAAAATGGTGCCCGCCGCTGTGCCGATGCGGCAACGCACTTCAGGAGAAGTGGCTGACTCTAAGCTCAAGGCGGTGATGGGTGCGCTGAAGCGACGCTGCAGCACTTGTGAAGTCGCACGAAGAAAAGCCATGAGCGTATCGCCCGAAGCACCCAAGATGACATCGGAGCGAGCGGCAGGTTTCAATCGACTGGAAAACGAGGCGAGACGCACGCCATTTACGAAAACTGCGCCAGATGCATTTTGCACAATGACGAGAGAGTCGAGAACCGTTGGTGAGGCTTGCCTATCAAAATTGCCAGAAAGCTGCAGAGGAAAATTAGGCAAAGGACGCAGGAATGCCGAGCCGCGCTGAACTTGTGCAGTCATGATAGGCGCTGGTGCGGAAAATAGGCTGAAGCGAATTTGCGTAGGAGCGTTGCGCGCCGAGCGAGTGCTTGGTGCCGTGTTGTCGTCAATGAAGTTACGGTAAAATGGGGCAATGTTGCCTTGAAAGAAGGCGTCAAACACCACACCAGATTGGGTGCCGTTGCCGGCATCTTGAATGCCGTAGTTTTGCCCAATGTCTTGCGAGCCGTCGGCTTCCAAGAGAAACACGGCGCGCGGTTCTAAGGCATTGATACGGTTCGACTCACGCCGTTCGGCAATAAGGTCTTCGCTAATGCGCCAGATTAGCACGCCGCCATCGAACTGCCGATTGCCAATGGTGGCGCCGGGCAGTGTCCACTCGTAGTTGCTACATGCAACGATTTGTCCATCCAGTTTGGAGATGCTGCCAAATGAAAAGCCGGGCTCATCGCGTGTGAAGGTAAGTTGCCGCAGTTGACCACGCTGGAAGAGTGTCAGCGTAATGCCCTGACCGCGTGCATTGCGCTGGCGATTTTCAAGCAGGAAATACTCCCTTGAAGAAATTGGCACGCGATAAATGACAGAGTCGGGCTGTTGATGCAAGCCTTGTGCATAGAGCCGCAGGGTTTGATTGGTGGCAAGCACATCTACAGGTGTAGCCCAGCCCAGCACGAGTCGTTCCCACGCTGAAGGTTCAGGTGGCAGGGCACCATTGTAGTTGAAAAACCCTTCGCCATCGAGCAAGCCGAAGCGACCGATGCCGCTGCGTCCATTTGTCGTGTTGAACAAATCGGGCACGCCCAAGAAACTGGCAAAGCTGGCACAAAGCAAGCCGTTGGTTGAAAGCTCAATCAGGGTGCGACCGCCGACAACTTCAACTTCGCGTGTCTCTGTAGCAGGCAGAAGTGAAGTGTTGGTAATGCGCACACCGCCACGCACCGCAAAGCCATTGAAGGCACTGCCAAACACACGCCGAAACGAACTAAGGTTAAAGGTCAGCGACGGCAAATCAAATGGCGTAGGGTCGGCACCAAGCAGCGAGACAAGGTCAATGTCGCGACCGACGCCAGCATGGAAGATGATGAAGCAATCGAACTGCGAGAAATCAATTTCAGGGCTTTGGGCATCAACAAGCGTCCAGACCTCACGAACGAGTTCTGCCAAGCGTCGATTATCTTCACCGCGGCGCGGAGAGTATTCCGACATCACCTTCGAGACGCGATAGATGCGTTCAGGGATGCTGTAGCGAATTTGTGTTTTGCCATCGCTGCAGGTTTCAAAATAGTTTTTGAGAAACTCCAACTTGCGCTGAAAGTAAGCACGGTCGTGTGGCAAAGGGTCAATGACCGTGTCGCCAGCGGCAACAAGGTAAGGTAAGCCGCCAAACTGTCCATTCCCTGTGGTGCGTGGGTCGGTATCGGCTTGAAACTCGACCATGACGGCTAGGATGCGAAAGGTGCCAACGCCCAAGCGCTGAAGCGGAAAGTGAGCCGGCTCGCTACCTTCGGCAGCAAGTGGATGCGAGGCACGCAGCAGGGGAGCCAGAGTTTGTGCGCAAAGCAATGCAGGTAGCCAGAGAAAAGCAAGGGCAAGAAAAATGCGTGAATAAGCCACCAAACGCATACAGATAAAATTTGAATCGATAGGCATGCAGATACAAAAAAGGGCTTGTGTGCCAAGCCCTTGTCACTGAACGCTTATTGCCTTGATGGCTGTCCTAATGTCGGGAAATTTAGCACAAGCGAGACGCGCACTGTGCCTGCCAGCGGATGGTTTTGTTCAATTGCTTGCAAGTAGCTAAAGTCCAAGCCAAATGAGGAGTAGCGAAGACCGGCACCAAAGGTCAAGAATTGGCGTCCGCCAGAGCGTTGGTCTTCGTAGAAGTAGCCGGCACGCAGCGCCAGAAGTGAGGGCTTGCCATACCAGTATTCAATGCCAACGCCTGTGGTAAAGGTGCGCAAAACGGCTTCGACGCCCCATGAAGTAAAGAGAGCTTGCAGAAATCCATCCGTGCGCACACGCGGCAAAGCAGTATCGCCACGCTGCTCAAACTCTATGGTGCGGCGAACAAGCAAACGACTGACATCCGTCGTAATGGTCATCTTGTTGTAGTCGTCGTTGAGCAGGCGGAAGGCAAAGCCAGCGCGAAAGTTGGTTGGTAGCGGGTCAGCTTGTGCGGCGTCAATGTAGGTCATGGCAGGACCGATGTTGGAGATATTGAGTCCGAAGCTGAAGCGGTCGCTAAGCCAGCCGCCAAGTTGCGGTCGCCACAGTGCCGCCAAATCGAAGGAAATGCTATTGCCTTGTCCTGCGCTGCGTTCATTGCCGACTTGTACGCTAGCAGGAGAGAGTGAGCTATTGATGTAGCGGATAGATGTGCCGAGCGCAAGCTCAGGTGTGACTTTGACCCCGTAGTGGAGTCCAATTGCAAACTCATAGCTACGGAAGGCGCCCAAGTCGTTGCCTTGTCCATCCGTAAAGCGGCTTTCGCCAAGGTTAAGGTAGATGACGCTCAAGCCGAAGGTGCCCCAGCCCGGCACATAGTATTTGCCTGTCAGAAAATTGTAGAACAAATCGGCGTTAAACGCTGGGAGCCAGTTCGAGTAGGTCAGATTGACATCCAAACCTTTTTGGAAGCCCAAGCCAGCTGGGTTCCAAAATACGGCACTGGCGTTGTCGGCAATAGCTACGTTGGCATCGCCCATGCCTGCCGCACGTGAGTCAGGGCTAATGAGCAGGAAAGGCACAGCCGTGGTGACAACGGTAGAAGAGGTTTGCGCCCCTGCATGGTGTGCTACAAGTATCATTAGAGCAGCAAGTGCTATGTATCGAGTGCGTGCAAAGAGACGGTTGCAGAGCATCAGAGATCACAGTTAGTTATCAAAAATGAGAGCCGAATATACAGCCTGAACCCTGTCGAGTCAATACCACCTGATGCGCCCTTGGGGTTTTACCATATCAAGACCGTTTTGATGGCATCGGCACGGTTCAAGGCAACATCGTAAGCCTGCTCATACTCTGAGACAGGAAAACGGTGAGTGAGAAATTTCTCGGCTTCTATAGCAGATTCAGATAGCAGATACTTGGCTTCAAATAAATCATCATCGCTGGTGTGCACGGAGGTAATAAAAATCGGCTCTTTATCTTGAATGAGTCGATAGTCGAGCTTCATTTCATCGTAGTTGCTAAGCAAAAGAAAAGCGCCGCGCGGTTTGAGCAGTTTGACTGCCGGTTCAAGAATGAGCAGTCGCCCTGTGGTTTCGACAATAACATCGTAGGTGTCGTAGTAGTCGGAGGTGAAATCCAAAATGTCAAATGCAATATCTTTGGCAGCTGCCAGCATGCCGCGCACTTGGTATTTTTCACAGGCATCGACAGCCGTAAAGCCCTTGTAGCGTAGGTATTCAGCAAGCATCAAGCCTACTGACCCCAAGCCAAGAATCAGCAAGCGCTCAATCTGCTCAAGCTGAAGTTTCTTGACTGCAGAAATCGCATAGCCCAGCAAGCCAATGAGCAAATCGGTCTCCTCCGGCTGGCGACGAATCGGCACAACATGCGATTGATGCGCAATGACCATATCGGCCTGACAGCCAAAGAGCGGAGTCAGTTCCTGCCAATTTTCTGACCGATGCACAAAAACATAATCACCAACTTCTACATCCACCACATTTGCTCCTACCTCCAACACCTCGCCAATGAGCTCACTGCCAGAGAGCACTGGAAACTTTATGACCTTCGATGTGATGGATTTGCCAGTAAGCAAAAAGCGCTCCACACCGGGCGTAATAGAAGTGGCAATCGTGCGAACCCGCACATCTTCGGCGCCTAATGGCAACGGCAAAAGTTCCACAAAATTGATGCGATTGGCTTTGGGGTAAATGATGCCTCTAGGCAGCTGACGCATAGTCAATAAGGCAAAAGTTCAAAGTGCATCTTAGTAGCGCAAAAATAAACAATTCTGAACGCAAAGTCACAGTGCCCAGTGTGCTAAAGGCACAGATATTTTGCTTATACCGCACGCTCTCTTTTGTGTCATTCTGAGCCAGAGCGAGGAATCCAGTGTGGATGCTGCACTTCGCTACGCTCCGTTCAGCATGACAGAATGGGAACATAGACGCTGCGCTCAGCATGACAAGGGCGGTGTCATTCCGATTGCTCTTTTCTGTCATTCCCGAACACTTTTTTTGTCATTCCGAACGCCAGTGAGGAATCCACAGCATGGATGCTTCGCTGCGCTCAGCATGACAGGATGGGGACAGCAAACCTCACCCTCTGGTCCCTCTCCTTGCAAAAGGAGAGGGATGTTTTGGCGAAAGCCAAAACAGGGTGAGGTCGCACGGTCTTCC